>Ga0209367_1006397_pt1 | contig 16315 bp, 7 predicted proteins | sample WorMetLIZISLAND2_FD_187412 | JGI IMG/M metagenome (GOLD analysis project Ga0209367, IMG submission 187412) | Marine gutless worms symbiont microbial communities from Max Planck institute for Marine Microbiology, Germany - Olavius geniculatus... ... | reverse complement strand
TTTATTCGAGGTTCGATCGATAATGTTGGGGATGTTTTTTTCAGGTTTTCTGTTTATTTTAATGCATATTTCGGTTGATCTGCTTTCCCTAGGTAGTGCAGAAGCATACATTGGGTGAGGTGGAAAACTGAAAGGTCATTTGATGGCAAGTTGTGTCAGGAATATTTGTGCCAAAAGTTATTAAAATTTGATAATTGGTTTTCAAGATACAGTTGAAAATGTCGGGGATGTTTTTTTGGGGACACAGTGTATATACAAAAAAAAGTTTAAAAAAGTAACTACACTGTATTTGTCCATATCTTCGCTAAATATTGACCAATTTTCACAATTTTTTCACCAGTCCGTCGGAAGATCAGTCCATCAGTCTTGCATGTCCAACTCCTGTTACTATCCGGATCCTAGCAGGCAGAAATCGGTTACACTACTACCACTATCGTACAACAACAACAACAACTACTACTACTACTACTACTACTACTACTGTACTAAGATGCAACGAATGCAGAAAACCTGATGAAAGAGTTGTTTGTAAAATTCGTCGTTGAAAGCGTTGAAGTAGACCCACCAGGTGTAATAGTGCGGGTACAGAGACGCATTAAGCAACAGTACGGCCGACAGTCGCAGTTGGCGTCTTATAAACAGTCTCAGCTGGTACCTGACTGCCTCGTACAGCAGAATCATACCCACCACGGTACTCGACCACAGGACCAGCGTGCTGTAGTTCACGTTGAAGTAAACGTTCTTATATCCGATTTTGTTTATCTCGTACGTTCCTGTAATTTATACACCGTATGTCATCACTCGTGTAATCCCGTGCTTTACACTCAGATTTGGCGGTTAGCTACGACTATTCATCCGGCTGCCGGATAAATATCCTGTGCCCAAAAAATGCTATGAAACTAAAATGTGGCTCTGAAAAGTTAAACACTGGAAAGTCGTGGAGGCACGTGCCGAAGTGCCCCATGCTAGAGCCTCTTGGCCTTTGCACAAACTTTACGAATTCACAATCGTAAGCAACATGCTAGAGTGGGCAAATAAATCTCTGAAACAACACGTCTGTAACAAAAGCATTTCCATCATACTGTAACATGCTAAAATCTCTACTGGCGTGATCAGAATCGACAGTCTAGCCTTCCCTGAAAACTTCAGCCAAATCTTTATGACTCCAAAACTTTTCCTATAATCATACTAACAATTTTTTATTCACATCCAGCAATGAGATCGAATCCGAAAATTTTATCTTGGATTTAGATGCTGGTCCAAATCATCACCAAAACTGTATACGACCTTTACGATGAATCAAGTCTAATAATCGTCCCTGAAAATTGAGCCAAGTTCCCCATAACTTTTTGTCTAATGTAGCTAACAAACCAACGCACTGATAAATAAACACAGGGACCGTCCTTTTTTAAATAACGGAAGTAGTTATCGGATTGCTACAAAAATCTTACGATTATTTTGTGCTCTGTTTCGGTGAAGAAAAAACTTGTGAAATTTTGTTTACGGAAAATGCTTGCGCACATGGAGGCGGAGACAGACAGACAGACAGACAAACAAACAGTAGTTGTAATGGTCGTGTACCTTTAAAGACGACGTCCCAGCAATCGCAGCTGCATGTAGTACGATTCACAACACGTGCTGGTTTCCACCACCACCTGACATAATTATATACACTGTGTCTCAAAAAAACTTGTCACTCTGTCTCGTCTATATCTTTGCCAAATTTTAACCGATTTTTAATAAGCACTGTATTCCAAGTCGCTACAGAATGTGACACTGTAACGTTTTGAAAATCGGTTAGGCCTAAAGTTTGGCAAAGATAATGTACACACTACCAACAAACTGCGTCATTTTTTGTTATTCTATTTTCAGCTCCGCCAAAAAGCGGAGATAATATGACAAGTTCTGTCTCTCTGTCTGTCTGTTTGTTGATCGGCGTAAAAACTAAATCGGCTTAGGTTATAAATAGTACTCCTTGTTTCAAGAAACACTTGCGTGAATTTATGGAAAAGTCGTCTTGACCGTGTCCCAATAAAAAAGACCAAAATTGTTTTCGTCATAACTTTGTCAAATTTCCATCAACTTTGACGGCCAAAATGATAACACTGTGACAGGTGCACTCATATCCATCTCAAGTAATTTTTGTGTGTCAACGCACTAGAGTGTTAAACGCAGATGCTGTCAGGCAGAACGATGTAGAAGTTAACTGTAAACGCAATACGCACATACACTTACTTGTAAATAACTCCAAGCTGTATAGTAGGGATAACGATCGGCACAAGCATTGCTATACAACACACAAATTCAGACACAGTGATGATCGGGTGATGACAAGATTAGGCTATATGGCCTACAATGTAAATGTCGTTTCTTTATATCACGTAAACGTAAGTTTAATTACAGTTTATGCAGAAACTACTAGTGCTAGACTGCTAGTATATGAAATGTCTGTCGTAATTTTGACTTGTAGCAAATTCAGCCGTCATAATGATGCTATTGAACAAAACTTCTGTTTATCAGAAATTGCTATTGTTTTGCAAACGTGTGAAACTGTTTACTGACCAATAAAGGCGATAAAATATTCTCCGCTTATGAGCCGAAGGATGTCATGACACTGCGATCGAATCCAGATGCGACGAACTTTAATCATGACAACGACGATTACATGAAGCTAGACACACGCGTCCTTTGGGCGAATACAGCAAAAATGTAAATTAAACTGCTGGTTAACGTATAGATCAATTCCAGAACACGCGAAACTGATGCACCGTTATGCAGTAAACACTTAAAAGTGGTAAAACAGAAAAAAGTGACTCCAAAAGTCTAAAATTTTCCCAAAAATTTTTGGGTTAAAATAAGCACTATTTATTTATTTTATAGTCGTATAGGAGTTACGAGACAGCAATGCACCATTACGTTCTTCAAGTCTTTGATCAAGCAGTCGACACAGCCGATTGCACGGTGCAGCTGACGAGGTAGAAGGGCAAAGGGCTCCTAGGGCCTTATTACAAAATAATCTATAATTGTCGGCAAAATATTACTCTCGATTTCTTTCGCTTAAGATTTTTAAGTAGGCCTACAAAATGCTATAGCATAATTTTGTCAGCGGCGTTGTGGGTTAAAAAACATTGTGCAGCTCAATATTTTAACGTTGCCCCTAAATCTTCCCCAAATGGAAGGTTTCATCCTCATATTTCGCATTTTCGGCGAAAATTTTCCGACAGCCCAAAATTTACGGGGATTGTGCCCTTGTCCCCCTTTCACGACGCCGATGTCTATTACATAGCCTACCTGTTGTCGAATGTCTTACCTTTGCACTGATCCACAGATATACAAATACGTACAGCTAAAAGACGTGCGATGAGTGACAATAACATATGCTGTGCTCTGAACTGTTAGGCACAAGCATGGAGAATAATTAACAGCGTGGCACTGGAGTGTGTGTGGCCTATTATGTACGAGCTTCAACACGCTTGGCTGCACTACAGCGCCAATAGCAACCATGGCGCACCGCTAGATATTCTAAGGGTAAATGGCATGCCCCACTGCATGCTCGCGCCTCGTAGCGTAGGCATATGGGCCGACGTCGGGTTCAGCCTCCGACCATTTTTACTGCAGACATATTGACTAAATCCATTGCTTCGAGATAACGTTTAATTTTTGAATATTTATCAGATTGTTGTCACCACATAAACCTACGAAATCTTAGTACAAATTCCGCTATTCTTTTTTCAACGTATGGCCTATTTCGACTTTTTAGTAAGTAAGTAAGTAAGTAAGTAAGTAGGCTAAATTTAATTTATAAAGCGCACTATGTCGGCGAGAAACTCGCCGAATCTAAAACGTTGGAGTGAGGGGTGAGGCGGGGCACTAGAAATGGCTAGACGTTGAAAAATAGAATGTTTTGAGTTTGCGACGGAAGGAAGCTATTGAACAACTATTGCAAATGTCAAAAGGGAGAGAATTCCAAATAGTAAGGGTAGCTACAGAAAAACTTTTGCGAAGTCTGTTCAAAAATAGCGGTTATTTTTACGCTGACAGTGCAGCGTTGATTCATAATTAAGCAGAGTTGGTAAAAATCTTTAAAACGCTTTTTGTGACTAAAAAATTAATAATTTGAAAAACGTTTGTGCGTATGCCGTTTTTTGTCCAGTATATTTGGGTGCGTATATCTACCCAGCCCAGTGACGGTATCTAGGAACGAGCTGTTCGGTGCTGATGGCGTTGTGCAATTCCATCGTCTCCACTCGGTCTGGTGGCGACACTCGTCGGCGGCCAGTCGAAGTCCGGTGTCGACGCTGGCCATGTGATCGGGGTACATCTGACAGAGGCGCGTCTGACTGGCGGACAGTTTGAACGAGCTGGTTTGCTGTTCACAGGCCGGGTCAGATAAAGTGGATCCCGCCGGGTGGAGTTGATGTCCAATAGCGTTGAGGTTCCGCCTCCAGCCGAGAAGTCCCAGAGACGATTGCTTCCTGCGTCCGATCAAAAAAACGCGTACAGAGCGACGTAATACCCCGTTTACACGATCAAGCAGACATCGAGCAATCATCGAGCAAACATCCAAAAAATGCATTCAAAATATGCGTGAACGACGTGTGCTCTAACTGTTTGATGTTTGCTCAATGTTTATTCGACGTTTGCTTGATGATTGCTTGATCGTGTAAACGGGGTATAACTGAACTCAACTGAACTGACGTGGTTTCGTTTCTGACGAACTGACCAATGGGCAAACAAGGCCAGCTTACTGATCATTGTTCGACGCGTATGTGCTCGTAGTCGCGTAGACACTGACGCCTATAGACGGCGCCTACTGTAATGCATTACTGTTTGCCCATTGTTCAGTTCGTGCAGAACTGAACCATGTCAGTTCAGTCCAGTTAGGTCGCTCTGTACGCGCATAAACGTTCGAGCATTACCGGTAACAATGTTTCTAAGCGGCAAGAACGATGTCTGGTAACCTTGCGACCCCCGTAAGAGTTTTACTTACTCGTTTTGTTTAAAATGACGGTTGACCCAGAGGTAACCCGGCCGCGAATCTCCAGTTAGCCCTGAGTTAAGACAAAACAGCGTTCTTGAAGTATGCCTTGCGTTGACATTTCACAGATTGCTTATGATGCGGCTGCTTTGCAGGCCACTTTACGCGTCTGATCCGTCCGTCTCTCTGTCCGTCTATCCCGTACGTGCTCTCAACCGAAAAAACAATAAAAAGTACAAAAATAGTATGAACGTTTCCCAAGACAGGAGTAACTGGCACTCCGATTTTTAGTCTACAACATTGAAAGTCACTGAACGAAAACCCTCCAGAAAATAACGCATATGTGCTCCGTTGTGCGTGTGGATGTGTTCTGCTAAGGCTTTCCGCAGACACAGAATCAGGGCAAGACAAGACAAAAATGTTTTAGTTTTGTTTCTGTTTATGCTCGTGTTTTTTTTGTTCAAGCGGTTCGCACATCATTGGAACAAAATAAAAATAAAACGAAAACGAAACAGTTTTGTTTTCGTTGCGGTGTATCGAGCTTCAACGCTCGTATATTTCTGTACTGATTTAATATTCATTTTTTTCCCCTCATTTGTTTTATAAATTTTACATCTGCGCAAAATTACGATATGCAGAATGTTACTTAATTGCTTACTTCCATCTAGTATCCACGTGTGTAGCACAGAACATCAGCAGCAGCAGCAGCAACCGTCGCTGTGTCACCATCATCATCATCAGTTCAGTTTCACGATAACAACAACCACGACGACGTCATTTACGATAGTTCCGCCTTGTCTTGTAGGCGGCCTAGACGTACTGCAGTTCGTTGGTCTACTGCGGACATCTGTAGACGGGAATAATTACCAGCCAGCGACAGATTATTCAGTTCATTATGTGCGTTTGTCTTCGATTACAAGCCAGCAATATACACTGGCATCGTCCGTCACATTTTAGCTCCAAGACTGACTTCGGAAATCGAGTGTTCTATTTCAATAACGTCTTATAATGTCTTTATGCACTTATAAAAGCATAATATTCAAAAGATAATTTGTAAACCTATATATCTACCAATAGCTTGTAACCGCAAGTGATCGCAAACTTCTACTAGGCTATTGTGCCGACGACGACTGAGGCTAAGTGACGCGCTGGGTAGGCCTATCCGTGAAACATGGACGCAAGGAAATAAATACATAGCCTACCGGTCGGCGGACTGTTGAACGACCACTATAAAGAAACCGCCGCCGCTAGGGCTGTGTCGACTCTACATTGCGAAGTTCGATTTCTTTGTCGAAATATCAGCAGCTGATTCAATCTTGAATCGATGCCAGAAGTAGATAGAAGACATGTGCTTTAGAGAAAATTCATACATAACTGTTAAAAATTGTAGCTGCTGTAGCTAAAGCATTACACAACAATATTTAGGTGTTTTAAGTAACAACATTATCGATTGTATTCGATCGATCATTTAAACTTGTCGCCTATTGAACTCGAAAATGAAGCTCGATAGGGCTTTCTCGAAGTGCGTGTAAGTAAGTAAATAAGTAAAATGTAAATTTAGATAGCGCATATTGTTAAATTAACCCATAAGCGCAGCTAAACTGCCTTGTCCCACAAACTTATTTATTGTAAAGTGTACAATGCATTCTTGTAATTATCTGTTTAAATTATGCGCAAGCAAGATAATATTCAAACAAACACGGAGTCTGTTCAATGCATCTCTGTAGCTGACAGTAGTCAGTATAGCTAAAACGGTTATAGAGATACAAAGCCTCGAAGATTCATGGATCATAATTTCTGACTAATAATAAGCTTTTGAGATCACGTGACGTCATCGGTCACGCGATCGTGCGACTCGCAACATGCGGTTTTCCATGGGTGGTCAATTATAACCTTAATTATGTCCTAATCTATCGTGCATTGCATTGGAGAGACAACGACTATGTAAAAAGTAACTAATCGAGTGGTGAGTCGAATATTCGCCTCAGCTCAGTTCTGTTCTAGGCATCTGTCTCAAGGCGTGGTCGTCGCGACTGATGTACGTGTGCAACAGCAGGGCAGGTGCTCTCTGCGGACTGCGGTGGAACGGTGGAACAGTGGGCGTGAACAAACACATGTCAACGACGTCCGCACACACAGCTGCTGCAACTGAACGTCTCAAACTTTCGCTTATGGCCAGTTCACACCTACGACGCCGACGCAACTCAATTCAACTCAACTCAACTGCTCAGCCAGGCTAGCAAACAACTCGTGGTCTGGGCACAGCAGCGTGACGTCACAATGCTAATGACGTCATAATGCATTGTCGCCATGACAGTTGAGTTTTTGCATCGTATGTGTGAACGGGTCATTACGTATGCTACCTCCAGTTTACAGTTCCAGCTCATCACTTTCTCGGCGGTGCTTTTTCAGCGCCACAGAAAGCGATTATCATTCTTTATCACCTTCGACGATGCATGAGCTTATGCTTTGAGTTTGAAAATTATTTAAAACCCTGTAAGCGGATTTTGGCGTATTTTTGGACAGGGTTAGGGTTGATCAAAAAAGGAAGTTAGCAGATTGGTTAGTTTTGGTGGCGATACAGATTGTTTTGTAAATTTCATTTCTAGATCCGTGGATCACTCAGGATATTTTTACCATGAGTAGATGTATGGCGTGAACTTAAAGACTCCGCTGTGTTTGCCAGATGGCGGCGCACTATATTTGGCTTAGATTTGAGAGCTCTGGGCGCTTCTGGTATCATTTCTAAGCGTATTCTTTAACTGCTTTTCTATCGACATATGGGTCGTCAATAAATGATGTCACGCAATTTTAAGGAAAAATCAACTTCTCCTTCCCCCTTTGTCACATTTCGTCACACTTGTCTGGACCTCCCCCTCCATCAAATGTGACGTCAAAAACGTCTACCACCTGACAGCCTAGCATACAGAGACGAGTTTCAGCGTATTTAAAGTATGGTATTACATATAAAAACTATATCTGTTATCAAAATTGTCTATATAGTGTCTACTGCTTAGTTGATGCTGAAAATCGTGTGAAATTAAGCACAGTGTTCCGAAATGTTTCCAGGCCTACTCGTCCTGTCACATACAACGAGTTGGTAACATGAATTTGCCTGTCCAATCCATTGCGCCTACCCATAAACGTGACGTGTGTGACGTCACGTTACTCAGCCCCTCCTCCCCTACATCAGTCACACAATAATGTGAACCCTCTCTTCCCTCAGAGCGTGACGTCATTTATGGATGACCCCAAAATGTTCGAGACAATATCGGTGAATGTATGTTTCATATCGTAGAAATCTTTTCAGAGATCAAAATTCTTGTAATATTCAACCAAGTTTTTAAATAATAAACTTTGCCAAGCCAGTTTTCCAACTGTTTCTCATTGCCGCCGGTTCTGTCGTTCTTCTGAAACTGCGGCTTAGATTTATGTACACTTTACAGTTTAAACTATCGGTACTGTTTTCTTTTCTGATGGCTTTTTTTATTTTCTCGGATCCGTCGTCATGTTGAATCATTCTGAAAAAATGACCCCGGAATAGGTCTTACGTTTATGCACGTAACATTGCAGAGTTCTGGAGGTTATTTTGCAATTCATTCACTGTTTTGATTTAAGATAATATCTAACTCTATTCTTGATGTTATACGTACCTAGTACCGTGACTATAACTATTTAGCAGGCACATTTAATGGCTGCAGATAATATGATCGTTTATTTCACGCAGGCATAATGCCTGTGTACCAAGTAAACCTACGTCAAGTAAAAAGGTTTTTTCCGAGCCACAGAGCCCACAGAGCGGCGCTGATTGCCGTTTCCTTAGCTTTCAGCCAGACACCAGATTACACTGCGAGACCACGAATACGAGACTAGGGAATCGCGCGGTGTGCCTGTTTACGTCCCAGCTTTCGCTTGTACTCAGGAAGAGATGGCCAGGCTGAGTTGACCTGGGTGATGTCTGCTGACATAAACTTACAATAATTATATGCACCCATATCATAATTATTAAAACATTTTGTTATAGGCCTAATTCTCGTTATTCTTGAATAAGGCTTCGCATTTAATTTCAGTTTTCGTTATCGTTAGTTATAAAACACTTTTTCCTTTAGTTTACTGCCCATCACCAAAGACAGATACCGTTTTTGTGGCCGGCTCAACCTGTGGGGAGGCGATGTTTACTTTTGCTGGATCGAGTCGGTAATTGGAAGGCGTGAACGAAACCCAAACGGCTGTCATACTTTGCTCGGAATACGTACGTCATGTTCAATAATGCGCTCACACAGCTGACCACAGCGTACAACATACAGCCTATGCCTCATATAAATCCACTGGTAAAATTCACGTTTCTGAAACCATTTTGTGTGAAGAAGTGTAAACTAGACTGTCAAGCCTTGCGCAAGGTTAAATCTGTCCGCGATCGCCGCCAAAGCATGCTGCGATATTTATAGCAACGACGTCAAGGTAGGCCAATATCTGTTGTCCTAGCAGCAGTTATTAGCAGCTGGGTCTTATCTCGCAATGGAAAAGTATCTGAAAATCCGGTCTTGTGACCTTGAGCTTTAACCTATGACCTTGAAATTCAAGTGGATTCTTGCGGTTGGTGAGGTACATGTTCCTACACAATTTCGTCAAGCTATGTGCAGCGGTTCGTGAATTATTATCGTAACAACGAAAACAAGAAGCCCAGCTGTTGCTAGAATAGCCGACCGTACTGGTTGTCAGCGACCTTCAAGGTTATCCAAAGTCAATGATTTTCATTTTATCTGAAAGGACGTATGCCACTTTTTATTAGTGATTAACAGTAACTTTGGTCGTATCTCTAATCGTTTGCGAAATATAGCCAGTTTTCTGTTGAAAAACGCACATTTTCCTACCCTTTCCATTCTCAACTCCGAAATTAAAAATGTTTTCTTTGCACTAGATCGCTGAAATTTTCCGTGCATTAATCTATGACACATGGCTAAGTATTCGTATAAGAAATTCATAATCATTATCATTATCATCATAATCATCATCATCAGTTTTATTTCAGGCACTTGGCCCATATACATTCTTATTCGTTACAAACGACTGACAGACGGACAGACAAACGACGGACGACAACTCGTAGGCCTACCATAAGTTCGACCTGTCGGCTAAAAACTAACAGACTAACTATCGACGATGCTGGAAACAATACTGTCGTCGCTACGGCGGACAGTAACCATGTGGCATAACTGCTGATCCCGCAGTGCGGGGGGGGTATAGGGGGCCCAAAAATATGATGCTTATTTTATCGCAGAGCAAAAAGTAAAAACATAAAATTTGATGTCACGAATCGTGGGTTTTGGGGCGCCAAAATGCTCTAAACTTTGTTTTCGGCCGGGGCTCCGCCCTGGATCTCACTGGAGGAGCTCACAGCGCCCCCAGACCCGGAGCTCCTAGTTGCATTGAGAGGGTCTACTTGTAAGGGAAGAGACGGTAGTAAAAAGATAAGGACAGAAAAAAGGGGGAAAAAGTAAAGGTAAAAATGGAGGGAGCGTGGAAAGGGTAAGGAAAGAGAGGGGGGCCTAAATGATTTTCCTGCAAGGGGGCCGGAGACCTGAAGTTACGCCACTGACAGTAACTAATGTCAGCGTAAAACAGCGTCTGACGGGGCATTTGTGTATGGATTTGTTGACTCGAGTTAAACTCTAATTGTCGTCGGCGGCGACTTTTACCGCTGTTGTCGTCTGACTGAGGGATTGTTGTGATGTCGAATTGCTGAAGTGTCTGTGCGACCCCGTACAAACATTCTGTGCATCTCCGATCGAGCCTATAAGTTACCAAGGGCCAGCCGATCCGGCACTAACCGGTATAGGGTCACCGTACAGCAATTCTTCAGTCAGCCAATGATATTCGTGGCCATTTGTCATGGCCAGTTAACCGTCTTTAGAGCAACCGCTTATCTCCGTATTGATAACCGATCTGTCTTACTTGATGCATTTTTCGTTGACTTTTATGTGATAGATTTCACTTCTAAAATCTTACTGATATTTTAATAACTTTTATTATATTTTACAATAATGTAATGCTCGTATGTGGACTTGCTTACGAGTTTTTTTTTCGTTTTCATGTCCGCTATTTGTTTGTTATCAGATATTTGTCTTCCCGGTGATAACCGTCTGTTTCTGGATTTTTTATGTTTTGCATAACAGTACACTTATCTTAACTTATCTCATTTTAGTTCTGTTTGAAGCATTTCTAGTTGTTTTCTAGTTTAAACCTGTATGTGCTAGATTACACGTAAACTGACACTGCAAATCATTTATCATATCACATCACATCGGTAAACCGACAATTTGACGAGTGAATCTGTAGCCTAATGCACATCTTTGCATTTCAAAGCCACTGCAGTTGCTTCAGTTTAGTTTAGGTTGGGTCGTGTGCTTGCACGCGGCGCTTATAATCCCGGTAAAGAGTCAACGCGAGTTGACGTGTGCACTTTGACCGTCATCTAGCCGGTATACGTTATAATAGACAGCACGGCAGCTAGCGCCTTTCATAACAGCAGACAGACAGCGTTACGATTTGTGTCGCAGGCTCGGGGCATTATCGTGAGTATTACATTATTTCTGCTTGACGCGCTGTGATTTCATGCTATCGTTTAACGGGAAAACGACAGTAAATGATACTGTAGGCTATCACTACAGGTACAGTATATACACTGTATTAGCGATAATACAGGCCTATCCTTAAAGCTTTTTCGTCAGCAACCCATATGCATATTTCTGCAGTGTGTAGCGTCTGTACATTACGATTGCATGCATGTTCCTGTTCTGCTTAGTACTATCTTATTATTATTCATAGTTATATTCGTTTCTATCACAGCGCACCTGCCAGCGAGACAGTTGAATCGCGTCGTGACGTCATCAATGACGTCATCACGGCGGGCAGGTGACCACAGACAAAGCCAATCGGAACACCTGGTGACGAGGTGTGCTCAGTCAGCAGTTAGACACCTGTGTCAGCGGTGATAAGCTGTTTCTAATACAGGTGGTCGGTTTAAACTTTAGGCTTATAGGTAGTCTATGACGTCATCAGTCACCCGTTGCTGCGCGCGCTAAGGCGGTGCGTACATGCGCGACAAAAACAGCTCGGGGCTACATTCAGACACAGGTCTGACCTGTAGATCGGTCAACAAAAAAGATATATATATACTAGAAAAATTTTCGTTATATTTCACCCATTTGCCGAGAAGCCCCCAATGGACGGATTTGCACGAATTTTTGCACGGGGGTCGTCTCGCCGACGTAATCACTTGTTTCAAATTTTGTGTCGATCGGTTGATGGGTTTCGGATCTGCGCGGGGTCGAATTTTGCCATTCTCCCTTGACTTAGCCGGTCGCCATTAACACAGGGCTGTGCTACCGCACGCCTGTGATGTTTAATGAACATCAACTGTTTCTCTTGTAGGCCTTACAGGCTACAGCTTTGCAAATCAAATTATTATTAGGTCAGGTCATATGCTAGAGGGCCCGGTCATAATGCGTTAATCGTTCATACACTGTGGCGCGCATCGGTCAAAGTTAAAGCAAAAGCAACAGAAAAAATCGTTTCAGAAGAAAATATAGCCCCTTGGGTCATTTATTACTGCCCGCGGTATTGTTTTCAGCTGAGTTTTTGTTTGTTTATCTGTCTGTAAACACGATAACTCATGAACTGCTGTACTTGATTAAATTTTGCATGAACACCTCTTGGCAACCACCAGAAAGGTATTAAATTTCAAGGTCATAGGTCAAGGTCGAGGTCAAGGTCGCGCGGGTTTTTTTTGCGTTTGTTAGTGTGCATAATACTGCGGCTACCGCGGACAGTACTCAGCCTTGAGCAAGGCTTGACAGTCTAGTTCAGTTTCTTTATTGCCAAGAAATGTCACAGGCATTCACTGTTACAGATGGTAACAAGTAGCAGAGCTACTTACAACCGACCGTACTGGTTGTCAGTGACTTTGAAGGTCATCCAACGTCGATGACTTCCATCTCATCTGAAAGGGCGTGTGCCATTTTCTATTAGTGATTAATAGTAACCTTGGTCCCATCTCTCACCGTTTTCGAGACATGGCCACTTATAGCTGAAAACTTTCCACTAAAAATTGCGGCCAAACCGCTGCAGATGGAAACATGGTTACTACTGACAGCCTAGAGGAAGTCGCCAGCGTCCTATCCGATTTTACCATCGCCGACCCCCTAAGATTTACTGTTTAGCCACAATACCGCACGATTGGAATACCATCACTTCAAGGTCATCCAATGTCAACGTTTTACATGTCATTTTAAAGCCACTTTTTATTAATGATCAATTTAATGCGACTTTTTATTAATGATCAATAGCAACATAGGCGCTATCTCTCACCGTTTAGCCGCAGTACATCAGCGACAGACGGACATACGGACAGACAGACGACCACTCATACCAATAGCTCGACCGTTACTTAAGTACGGTCGGCTAAAAATAGACTACAATATGTGGTGGTGTACAGTTAAGAAGCTACTGGGTCACTCTGTTGGAGCATGGTAGACGTGGCGGGATGTTTGTGTCTGGCAAATCATGATGATCTTGTCCATCTTGACGACGCGCGGCAGCGTGCAGGCAGCAGCAGCAGCAGCGACAGTGAAGGTACGCGTCTAGAGGCAGCAGCCGTGGCGGCGGTGCTGACGACCGGCCTACGACTGAGTCCGACGAGGACCGAGGCCGAGGCCAAGGCTGAGGCCTCGGCTGGCGGCCGCTGGATAGGCCTTGAGACCACCACGAAGTCACACTCGTCTACCGACAGCTCGTCCGGCTAGTAGGCCTAAGTTCACTCTACCCGACAATGTTCATTCATATCAGGTCAACTGCAGCTACACTTGTCAGAATGCAAAAGGAACGTACACGATGCAAATATACTGTGCAAGTTTCAAAAGTTCATAGGCCTATATGTACAGTGAGTATCAATAAACACTCTCCGGCGGTCTCGTTGTTTCTGTCTGAACGCAGCTAGGATGTACATCAAAACACTTGGGCAACTTTCTGCGTGTGACCATTGTCTATCTTCAACACTGTACCATTAATGTTAGGCTATTTTTCTGCTTTATCTTTCTGCTATATTTTGTACCGTCAGTTTACACAGCTGAGTCTTACACATCTGAAGAAAAATCTCTATTTGTCATAATTCAAAGATTATACTTTAAAAATACTTTTTGCCTGTCTTGTTTGTTCGTCTTTTTGTCCGATTCGGTAACTGATCGGTTTTTTTTGTATGAAATTTTGTTACGGTCGATGTAAATGACTATTAGGTTTTTGTGGCGATTCGGATCCAGGAATTCTTACAAGATACGAGTTGCGGGCAGGTAGCCACACTGTTTGCTTTCGCATATAGAAGCTTGAGCAGTTTCGGCAGAGGGTGCCGCTGTTTGAGCGATTCTAATTATTTGTTTCGTTGACATGATTCTTTGTTTTTTTTTGTTTCAGAAGCGGCGACGACAACGATGAAAGATCAGGCGAATGATGCTCGCTATTCGCCGACAATCGCCTGCCGCTTAGATGACCTATCAGCGGTAACGAACGGACCTACAACGTCTGAGTTCGACCCAGAGTATACCACCGGATATACTCTGCACCAGCGGAGCAATAGCCTTGATCTGACCGCACTTCACTCAGATACTGCTACCACTTGCACATCAACCACTGTTCCAGTCCACATTGGAAGGCCGCAGAACGTCAACGTTAAATCGTTGGATGGCGTCAGTCAGCCAGTTAGACAGGCCAGGTATACATCACCGCACTGCTAGAGTGGATAAGCGAATACGCAGTACGAGCTTATATCACTTCAGACAATGCGGTGTCCTATTTAAACCGCGCTCGGGTCGCATAGATTATACACCGCTATTGCTTTATGACGCATGACGGCAGCCGAAAGTTACGAAAACACTAGCCTACTTGTACCAGTGCAAGCCCAGTGTGGTTTAATTAGAAATCGGCGTGCACGTACAGTACGACATAACTGAACTAAACTGGACACGGTTTAGTTTTTGACGAACTGACCAGTCAGCCAATGACCAGTGAGCTCGTCTTGCTTGCTCGTCTTGCTTGCCCATTGGTTAGTTCGTCGAAAACTTAACTGTGTCAGTTCAGAATAAAATGTTTTACGGCCAACTGCCAAGTAAAATGAAAACTTAATTTCGCCTATGGGCAGCAACACAAATATACATATAAAGCAAACACAAGGAAGACAAAAAAAACACAAGCACACAATGCAAACAGAAAAAAGGAAAGAAAAAAACTACAAAATAATCACAACTAAAAACCTTTAGTGTTAACACTGTTTGTTTTCGCAAGTAGGCTACTGTAAACCATTTGAATGCGTACTGGAACTCAGCTCATCATCGGCAGTAACGTGGCAACCGGTTTTTGAAAATTAAATAGCACTTTAGCTTAAACATTTTTAATGCTGAAAAATCGGCAGGCGGTCATGTTAAAAAGTCTATAACTTTGTCGTTTTTCAACAGAATCATATTTCACTTGACAGTCGGATGCAAAATGTTTCACTAAATACATGTAAATTTCTAAAACTACAAATTAAAATTCTGAACGGTTGCTGAGAAAACAGCGAAAAACTTTACGGGGCTATTTTATTTTGCCGCATTCTGCAGACTATAGAAGCTATAATCGTATGTGGGAGAAAATGGTAAAATACAAACTGATTCTTATGCATTACAGTTTTTCTGCGTTATGTGCGCGTAGCTTTTCGTCGCTGTCAGCAAGATATTTACCAGAGCGCAGCGCCATCACTCTACCGCTTCGAGCACATCAGTCCTCACAAAGACGTTTGGCCGACTTCCAGAGTCTTAAACAGAAACTGGAAAAGTTGATGATTTCGTCCGGAACGGTCGTCAGCGACCGAAAGACAACGCCAAAAGATTCCAAATGTAAGCGCTTCAAGATATTTTGTCATACATAGGTTAGTTAAACTACTTTAATTATTAGCTTTAGGCTTTTATGTCCTATTGCGACGATATCGAATATAAAATGGTAAAAGAACAAACCCCAACAAGAAAAACTAGTTTAAAAATAAAGAAAACAAGAAATTTGAGAAAAGCTCACGAAACGCGCGAAAGCCTATAGCAGTTCCTGTTCGCAGGTAGTCTTAGTCTATCTCCATCCATTTCGTCGTAATTCACTCTTTTGCAGCCAAAAATCGCCCAAAAATCACGATAAATCAATATTTTTAGGGTTCAAGGTCATTCAAGATTATCGATGTTGACATTCGTAAGAAGCTCCTCATCAGTGCTTGTTATGATAAGCAGCATGGTTGTGCCTATCTGCAACCATTTACACGCT
>Ga0209367_1006396_pt1 | contig 16315 bp, 13 predicted proteins | sample WorMetLIZISLAND2_FD_187412 | JGI IMG/M metagenome (GOLD analysis project Ga0209367, IMG submission 187412) | Marine gutless worms symbiont microbial communities from Max Planck institute for Marine Microbiology, Germany - Olavius geniculatus... ... | reverse complement strand
GTGCAGCCGGCAAACTGTTTCAGACTCGTGGGCCGGCGAATGATCTGTCACCGAGCCGTGTCCTTGTCCTCGGTACAGTACAAGTGACAGAGGCGGCTGAACGTAGTCGGCGAGTGTCATCGCTGACCAAGTTGCAATCGTCGACCAGGTATGGAGGTGCCAAATTGTTATATAATGTGCCGCGAGTACTTGCTTGTCGCAACCAATGCTGACAGTTGTTAAATAGCTGCCCTGCATCGATGGTGAATTTCATCTGGTTAACTGATGACAAACTGTTGAAGTTTTACCACTGCAGGATAAAAAATGCCCAAACCAATCACTTTCACATACTTGTGAAGATAGATTGACTTTTGCACCTTCCAGCAAGACAGTGCACCAGCACACACTGCTTGCCAGACGGTTGAATTTTTGGACTGTAAGATGCCTGATTTTATGCCCCCATGTAGCTTAGTGCTGATATGAACATTTTTCATCAGTGAACCAGCTGACAGCACCAGTTGAAACAAGCAAGCTTGTACTCACGGCACACACTGACATCATCACAGTGCCTTTTTATGAAACACCGTGTACTGATGAACTGTCAAGTACGGTATGCAGAAAAAGCTCTGCTGCCCAGCAAAATCAATGGCATGCATGCAAGCATACTATCTCCAGTTGATCAGCCAATAATATCTTTTCTTCACAATGCTAAAGCCAGCAACACACGAGCCATGACAGTTAGCTATGATGGCTCGTGTGTCGCTGGCTTAAGAGAAAAAATCAAATCAAAACACATTTCTACAGCATCAAACATTGCAAGTGAATCACAGGTGCTTATCTTTCTCTCTTTGTCATTTGTATACTTCTTGTCATGTAGCTTGTGTACAACTTGAACAATAACTGTCTGACCAATGCAATGAATAGCATTGGACAGAGTATAAAATCACCTGAGTGTCCGTGTGTCCAACTTTTCTTAAGCTATCTTCCTTCAGTCTTCCTCTTCCCTTTCATTCCCCTTCTTTCCCTTCCCCATTTTCCCTTTCCCTTCTTCTTTCTCCTTCCCCTTTCACCTCTCCTTTCTCCCTCCCCTTTCCACTTTCCCCTTTTTCCTTTTCCTTCCTCTTTCCCTTCTCCTTCCCCTTTCAATTCCTTCTTTCTTTTTCCCTTCTCTTCCCCTCCAACTTCCTCTTTCTTTTTCCCTTCTTCCATCTTTCTTTCCGTGTCCACATGTGTGCATCCAACATTTGAAGCGCCATATCTCCATAATGGTGCAAAATAGATGCATGGTCACCACGGACCACCCATAGAAAGTTGACCACCGCGAGTCGAATGGTCAAGTGACCGACGACGTTACTTGACCCCAAAAGGTCAAGGTTGTGACCCCATTATCTTTGAGGTGCCACATCTCCACAACGCTGCAAGATGGATGCATGGTGACGATGAACCATTTATAGAAAAGTGCTGGTGACGAATCGAATGGTCTCGTGACTGACAATATTTAAGGTTTAGTTATAATAATAGCAAAGGATGACAGGAACATTGCTGCTGAACAATTTAAAATTAAACTCTCTGATTTTTTTCTACCAGTCTAAACAGCTCACTGATTATATTTATATGGACGTAGACTGTAAACTATCGAAATGCATTGGACAGACTCTGCGTTCATATGAACATTATGTTGTTATTATTATTTAATAGAATTCGGCATCAGTTAATACCTGGAGGCAGCAGAATCCAAGGCCGACGGCACTCATGATATTGAGATGTACTCTGAACTCGTCTTCGATGTATTGCCAGCAACCCTGCATCGAGCACAGCAATAGATGGTTTATAATTATTATAAGCTATCGTACTCTAAGCCAACTCTCATGCTCTCAGGGTAGTGAAAAATTACAGAAAATGACTTGAATCAAATAAAAAGTCCCATTAATCAATGTATTCAAATAAAAATCAAATCATTTATTAAGTGGGCAGCTTCCATTAACTTCACTGAATTTACAAAGTTCTGTCCAATCAGTTGCATGCCTAATGTCTACAGTTTCCATTCTCTGTCAGTATGACATCAAAATTATTTAACGTCACAAGAGTTTAGAGTTAACAGTATAGCATAGTAACGCATCTTCTCCCATGGAGAGTTCCATGTGGTGATTAATTTTTGCAAAATATGTCAAGTTAAAATGAGCATCCAATCAAACTGCAAAAAATGAGCTAGACTGTGACCTTAAAACCATGGAAACAAATCATCTAATAGTCTGCATGTCCCTATATCACACTGTGAATAACTGCAGCAAATGCTGACCAATTTTAACCACTTCTTCATGATGCATTTAGACATGATGATCACCATCATCATCATCATGACAGGATATTGCATACTCTGAATGCAATACACTGCAAGACCACAGTACAGTGCACAAGAGTCTTAAGATATACAAAGAAAACTAAAAATTAGGAACAAAGAATAAAATGACCAGATAAAAACAGATCAACTAGGAAAGTCATGCGTAGTCTACACTGTTTGAGGCAGAAACATCACAAAACCAACAACAGAGAAAAGTTTTGCAAAAGTGATGCAAAAGACGTTTCGATGGTGATGTCACTTGGCAACGAGTAACGGAGACAAACTATGCAAAAGCTGGACTAAAGCCTACAACCTGCTTCTGAAATCTGTTGCCACCAGAGCTTAGAAATCCCCTTTTTGGGTCCTGGAAAATAAAATATCTGAGTTGTTCTGGGAGGAAGAACAAAGCACAAATAGGTCATCGCAGACAAGACCATTTCAGCTTGCAAAAAAATAAAGAAAATGTGCAATTTTAACGTTATTTCGATGAAAATTTTTCAGGAAGCCCCAAAGCCATATTAAGAAAGATGGCTATGGTGCCCCTGCCCAGATTCCACTCCCTCATTGCTCCAATGCTTCACCTCATTTGTGACCTTTGGTCTATCGATCATCAAAATGGGAGGTTTTTAGGGCCTGGGGCCAAATTTTTGAAACTTTCCTGAGACATTTTCCCAAATATCCTATGTTAGATGACTTAGGAATTCCAAAGAAGTTTTTTTCCCCGAATTTTTGACGGCTTTCTTTGTGTTTCCAAAGAACTTCTTCTTTTCTTATCTTCCTAAACTAGTTCTACCAATCAGATGCACTTATACCGACCATGAGACATAATCACCTTAGTTTGAAAACTTCTTAAGAAAACATCTTTGGAAAACTTCTTATCTTGGCACGTCGACAGGAAATGCAATTTACACATCGTTTCGTTGTTAAAGTTGACCAAACATCAATTTGCTTTACCTACTCATTGTTGATTTTACTGCAGTGTCACGCAAATAACCTATGACGTGTCAACATTGCATACTTTTTTTGCAAATTTCATTTTATTACACAGCTTTCTCCATGTAGGACAAGTTAGTGCTTTCCTACATATTTGCCTAAAATCTTCCTAAGAAGTTTCCAAAGAAGTTTCGAAAATCCGTATACTTTCTTTGGAAAAAAGTCTTCCAAAGATCCTCCTAAGAAGTTTCGACAATTTGGCCCCTGGTTGTCATGCTGCATTATAGTTGCTCTACCTTATAGAAAATGTTATTGATGTCAGTGTTTAATCCACAGTCAATCGTCAGACTCTTGCAGCAGGTGTTTGGCACAGCACTAGCAGTAACTGAGTTGTTAAAAGTCTTCAACCAGCCGCTGACTTCCCAGTCTTTAAAGGATGAACTGCCACAGCAGAGTCCCTACCACAGTACAGACAGTGACGCACAACATTCACTTTCAGAACCATTTTCTAGGTCGCAATTCACGTAGCTCAGATTTCCAAAACACGAGTCCTAGGCTTTGCAGCTTGACTATAAAAAGTGAAGCTTCAACTTGGTCTCGAAATGTTAACAGCAGATCATCAAACCAGCTAGCTTTCTAATGCACAGTTTTTTTTACCATAACTCGAAAAATGATGATAACAGATATATAACAAAACATAACTATGTTGAACACACACGTTCATCATTTCAACTACCATAGCAGTACTCCAAAGCTTCCTTCTCCCTTCTGCATATGTCCCTGTCCAACGAGATGAGTGCTTAAAACTAAAAAAGCTAATAGTAACTTGGCTCATCATTGAGAATGTGACAACAATGAGCACAGAAAGTAAAAACAAACAACAAATCACTGCAAAGTAACTGCATCATACAAACAACCACAGAAGCATTTTCACAATGACAACCTTGCACTGTTTTATTAACCCATAAATTCCACAGTTGTATAGTGCTGCCGACCCATTTTTGGCTGAGAAATGTAATGTATATTACAAACAAAAAAGACCAAATTTTCAATAACGCCATATATGATAAGATCATTTGCTACTGCCAAATTAATGCCAAACTGAAGCCAAAATTGGGTGCTACTGCCAAAGTAAAAAAAATTAAATTAATGCCAAATTTGCAGAAAAAGTGCCAAACTGCTAAATTAAAATTTTTACAGCCACGTTCTTTTAGAATCCCAATATGACTTACTTAGCACATGAAAATGCTAGTTGGCAACCCCTCCGATGCATTGGTGCAATCCACCAAGGAAAAAAACATAATCCATTAAAACAGAATACAGAGACAGAATAACAGACAACTGCAGTATAATTTGAAAGAACAACTTACCGACACCTGCATGCGATTAATGGCACTCTTGGCCGCAAAGTCAACATGATATCTCTCGGCAATTGTTGCATTCACCAGATGCTTTGCTTCTCTGTGAACCTGCATCGTAACACATGATTCGTTAATGGTGAAATGGTATACATGTAGCTCTTCATAGGAAACCCATCTCAAGAGCTACAGAGCGTCATATACCATATATGATCGCAGTGCCTACCTGCCACTCAACACAATGTCATGTAAATGTGCCCCGCTATAGCCCTGCCAGTCAGACAGGCTGGTAGTACTCAACTTAAATACTCCACAGGGATGGAAGACTGAGTTGGCCTTGGTGAATGACCTTATATGTACTAAGATAGTTTACTTATTTGCAGAGAGTCACCCATCCAAGTACCAAACACTCGATAGTGACCAAACCTTGTGATCACTGATCCAACATCCCGATTAATCACTACACTACCAAGCCACAAACACGAGTCTTCCCCAAAATCACAACAATCCTCAGCATACTTCCAATAAATGCCATGCACCATTACACAATGTCAGAAGAACTTTGCTGACTGTGTAATGGTAAAGTTTAAATTATTAAATTGTGATTTGTGCTGTTTTATATCTACAACCTTCCGCGCCTACGATTCGAACTTCTGTTTTGACATATGGCACGTTACAAATGCAGACTACTTACTTACTTACTTACTTACAACCTCGATGTCACCCTTATACTGTAGCCTATATAAACTGAACAGTTTTTTTTACATAAATTTACCAAGTCTAGACAGCAGCAGAAACCACTGACATTGCTACAGTGCTGTGTATGACTAAGAAAATCAGCTCAACTCAGTACAGTTGCAAATTGCCATAGTGCCGCTTACATGAGATGTGACTTAACAACAGTTGTGTGCCTCACAATGTGAAACTGGAAGCTAATGGCTACGTACCATAACATATATTATGTCACTGTCCTATTTCAGCAGTGAAACAATTAGACTGTTGGCGCAACAGGCAGACAGTCCAGCACACCAGTGTTATGCAAAAACCTTATGGGAAAAAAGTGAAACTTACATTAATTTCATAAAGATACGTGAGAACGCCGGAGCCTGCTTCCAGTAGAAATACAATCAACAGTAGGACTGAATACTGCAATAAATGTAAAATTACACACATCATGATATATCACATATGTACATAACAGTAATAGTAATTAGCAATGGCAAACAACAGCATTTATGATGCTAGCAAGATGGCAATGCCATCCATTGCGACAGTTCCCCAGTTCATCTGACGAATACAATATAGTACAAGTACTGGGTGCCGCCAGCCTTTGAACCAAGCTAATCAGCCTGAGCTGCCTCAGTGGACAGCACTAGTGCTAAATTTACCAGTGCCACTGACTGAAAAGGACAAAATTTACAGCAAAAATGATACAGATTTAATATTAAGTATCAGTAAATGGGAACAGAACACACTTAATGGTGTTTACTCAAACTGTGTAATATGATGGTGTAACCATTCAGTAGACATAAGATGTTTACACCAGAAGTTAACAATGCATTTTGCTTTATTCTTGTTCTTGCTAACAACAAAATTGAAGCAAAATGAAAAATTACAAAGAATTCGAAAACAAAAAAAACTATAACCAGAAATAATGAAATTAAAATGAAACTAAAACGAAAATATACTTCTAAAACTAAAGATTGAATAATAGGTAAAAACTAAAATCGCATTGGACTAGTGCAGCCGTGAGGCAAAATTGGAAGTATGAAGTTACCAGCATAAGGCAGGCTCGGTTGCGGCTGACGGTGGCACAGCACCCGACAGTGAAGGTGACAAGAATGACAAAGCCCCCGATGCCAATCAGTGAATACATCAGTACTAGAAACACGTCGACAAACTCTTGCCGACTCAGAAGAAGTCCGGCCAGCCACTGCTTGTCAAAGAACGTCCACAGACCAATGGCTAGAATCGCAGCTCCTGACAGCTGTATACAGCAAATAACAAGTGCAATAACACACCAGGCAACATATCCAGCACTTCTACCACATTACGTTGTCAGTGATAACTAGCAGCAGCAGCAATACTTCAGCTAATTGCATAGGCCTCAGTGATAAAAAGATGCTGGTAACAATGCACTGTACTGCTGTTGATTTTATTACCGTACTTCATGTGCTCTAGTACTTTCAGACTTCTTACATGGCCCAAAATTTTCTCAACAATGGTTACAAGGTCCAGGCCAGATGCCATTTCCGTCACAATTCAACAAAGCATGTTAAATGTCAACTATAAGCAGTTAAGCACAGACATAGCAAATTACAGCAGCTGCAGATGACTAAGCAGTCTTACCAGCAGGATGAAGTTGAAGATGTAGAGAACCCATTTGAGAAAGAATGTGCCACAGCAATGATCATCCGTACCGTGCACGTTGACGGCACCCATACGAGGGTTACCATGCATTCTGCCAGACTTGTTGTTTAGTCTCTTCTCAAAGGTCTGACAAACTAACAACAGAACACTCTCTCACTACAATACGACTAGCAATCAAATTTGCACTCCTGTCTGTTACAATAAAAAACGAAGATTCCTACATCCCCAACGTCCTCCAAGGTGCTATCATGTGATCAACGATTAGCGGTTACCAAATAAGCCACCCTAGAAGCTATATTTGACAACCCCTGATGAGTATTGAGTATTATAATGAAAAAGTTCGACATTAATTTTTCCGAAACAAAATTTGCACAGATGATTATGTCTGGCATACCTCCTGAAATTTGGTGAAAATGCTTCCTACCTTCCCTTTTTTTCTTGCCGTCAGTCTACAGGAAAAACGACTGAATTGATTTTAATGCACGATGGCTCACATGATGCGGTTTTGCATCATATGAGAAGCTATAGCATCACATGAAATGTCAAACTTATGCTACAACATGAAAACATACAAAGAAACATTTCTGGTGCGCACACAAAATGACAAAACAAAGATTTTTCAACAACATATTATTCAAACAAAACAGCAGCATGACAATACAAGTAAGCAAGTGTAACAGAATGTTAATAGCAACCAGTAATGAACCTCACCTATTTACATCACTCCAACTTCCTCACACATCTTCTGCAAAAAGTACCTGCACAACAAACAAAACACATGATGCTTACATGTACACACACCTATGAGCCTACACAAGGTAGTGAGAGGCGAATGAGCAGACTTTGTGCCTCAAAACAGGCATCACCGTTGACCTGGGTGGTCTATCTGTCCGCAGACAGTCACCCATCCAAGCAGTGACCAGACCCGGCGTAAAGCAACTTCGTTTCAAAACAAGACCCATACGTTATCCAGTATTCACCAAGTCACCATTTGACTGTGATCATCAATCAATGCTTCAACGTTAGCTCACGGAACCGCCACAAAGAGCAGTGTTAATGGCAATGACGCTAAGGTCGCCAGGAAAACCCAGTCCCTTCTCCCATCACACACTGACCTAGTTTATGGCACTGGGTGAGTCAATATTGCGCCAGCCACTCGACCAGACGGCCATTACGAACTCAACACACACGCGTCACTGAGCACTTGAGATAAGAACCAAACATAGAACTGTGCTGAACATGGCGCAAGTTTATTTTACAGCCGAGACCGCTGATACACTGAGAGTCTCAGTCCAGAGAAAATCGCACACGGGGGCGTCTACAGTAAGTCCGCTTTGATGGAACACATGAGCACGTATGGCAAAAAACGCACTTAACTCGTGTGTTTAGTTCCAACGCTGCCTTGCCAAGCAGTTGCGACAGATATACAGACCCACAGATCAAGCAAATGGTTCTTCATGGAGTGAATGTTAAAAGTTACAATTTACAGGCTTAATCGAAAGAATACATTTTATGCCTCCGCCAGTGTTACGCGATGCCACACAGATACATGTAGGTCCGCCAGTCACCGGATTTGTGATGTGTGTTGATGAAGTTCTCAGGCACCAAACGTGCGTAGTAGTAAGTCAACACGTCCCTAATGTGAATGCATCTGAACTGCACGAGATTCCAAGCGTCTAATGCAGCAGCAGCAGCATGTGACGGCTGCTACCAGGGCGAGGTAGTGCGACGTAACGGGGCGACACAATGGACGACACAACGAGTGTCACGAGACCGACAGACGACAGACGGACCGACCGATAGACGGATCAATACCGGACGACCGACAGAGATCATGCGAAGGCGCGTGCTACATAACGACACGTGACAGATAACCACCACAGTCGTCAATGTATGATAGATCTGCAGTACACACATGGTTCTTTCCCCTTCACAGCCCTCTCCCATTCACTTCCATGGGGGTGATGTCACGTGGTACAACTGAAAAGAAGGAACGCCGGTAGCAACGTTAACATTTCAAATAGAATGAGAGCTTTAAGGCGGGTGTTGAAAGCGGCACAAATGAAATGAACTAGAATGAAAGGCGCTGCGGCATTGAACGCACCCTCATAACGCAAACAAGCTGTATTTTCTGAAACTTGGAAATCAACACTAAAAATGAAAATGTTTCACCAAGTTCAACAAGTTAGTAACAGTAAGTAACAGTACATAAAATACAACATGCGCAGTAATAAAACAGCACCGAGGCGGCACAGAATGGTTAAATGGTTAAATGCTATAGCTCTTCACGGGAAACCCATCTCAGAGCTACGGAGCGTCACCCGCCGTATGAGATCACACAGTATTACCTGCTACCCGACACAGGTGAACGCGTCCCGCCTTAACCCCAGCTACACAGGCCGGTACTCGATTTACCTACCCCGGAGGGATGGAAGGCTAAGTTGACCTAGATGGCTGGTTACATACCAAGATGGTTTATCTGCCCATAGGCAGTCACCCATCCAAGTATGGCAAGTACTAACCCGGCCCGGCGTAGAGTAACTTCGTTGATCGAATGAAACGCGTTGCCGCTATACGCCACGCTACCAACCCATACATACAGCTGTACACATCACAGAAAAAGACAGCAAAAACAGTAAATAAACCAAACACTCATACTATACGTGGCCTTCGAGAACAAATTCTGACAGAAGCTGCCTCAAACAAGATTTGCCAGTCTTCTCAAGATCACGCAAAACAGAGCGCCGCATACTAGCAATACAAACGACAGCCAACTGCAGACAGTACGGGCATATATAGAGAATGACAGACTGAAACGAAAAGATAAAAACTGTAGCTGACGACTGACGAGAAATATGCACGATCAAAGGTTAGGTTGGTAGAATGAAAAATAGCATCAAAAAGCCAAAATGGTAATAAGAATTATGCTAATAAGAAGTATGTTTTGCCTTTCTCCAATCTCCATCCGTCTCAATATTTCAGTATTTCAGTGAAAGCAACCAGCCACCACGATGACAGAAGTTCACATACAGCACGCACTAGCTGCACACGGCATTATGGCTACTATAATTTGTTAACTTCTGGTACTCAGTATGCCTACCCACGAACGAAAGGGTCAGGCTGAGCTGAGACGGCTTACCACCTACAAGTACTAACCGAGCCCGGTGTACTGCAACTTTATTCATCGAGACCAACGTGTTAACCACTGTACGCTAAGTCTCCTCGATGTCATTACCAGGCGTAAATAATTGACAATGTCACAGGCGAGGAAATTCGCAGAAGCAGCACGGCAATCACACATCAGAGCAAGTAAAGTGCCACAGACTCCCACAGCGTATAGGCCTAGTAGTGGGCACTGCATTGCTGCCATTCCTTGCAGTGCAATGTGGGCAGCCGCCACACACGCAGTCTGTGAGTCACTGAGGGATCGACAGACAAACAGACACACAGTTAGTCATTCGTGTCATCAATATGAGCATCAGAAATCCCATACCCAGACATCACCCGGTAGGTCAAACGACCTCCAGCCACAAAATACGACAGAACCCCCTCAGCTAGCAATGACTTGGCCAGTGGCCCACTAGACTAGAGCGAACCCTCCTGGACTACCAGAACCCTGCCCCATCCCTTCCCCCTCCCGATACTCAGACGCCTGTCTGATGTTGCCCGTCAGAAGACCGCGCTACACACGGGGTCGTTTCTCGGGAAGAAGCTGTAGCCTTGGGTGATTCATTCATTGTTGGTAGAAGAAGGGGTTGTGAGTTTGAGACTGAGGGAGAATGTGTCCCGACCCGACAATAGCACCACAACAGCACAATAGCATCATCATCATCAGCAGCAGCAGCAGCTGAGACGCCAACTGCAGGGTGACGCGCAAAGTGAAACATAGGCCTACAGTACGAGCTACACTACTAACCATGGAGAACGCTGGCCTTGCTGCCGTCGGCAAAATAATCTGAACTATCACCTAGAGAAATTTCACATGCAAGTTGCATCGGTAAGTTAGCTGCACGGTGCATAGCGCAACACAGATTTGCAGCTGAAGATGCACGCTGTTGAATACAAGATCAGCTGTCGCTAGGGTGGACCGACCGTACCGCCTATATCCGAAGGACAGCGTCCGACTTCCAGTCGCGGAGAGTAAGAGATTTCCCAGAGTGACCACAGTCCCATACACGCTATGGTGACGACGCAGTTATATCGAACGCTACAATGAACGCTAAGATACGATACGGTAATTCGGCGCAAGTGCAACTTTGCATTCATAACTGCGGCCAAACTGCTGCAGACAGAGACATGCTTACTATACTGACAGCCTCAGAACTCGTCATCGCCCTATCCAACGGGACTGTACTCTACGACGAACGGTTTAGCCACAATATATGCGTTACAGACAGACAGACAGACGACACATCGTACCCAAGACTCGACCTGACGATCGGCCAAAAACCGAAACGTTCCTCTATTCTGCGTCACCCTGTGCTGTGCCTAGAGAATCAGCAGTCAGAGTGTGGCTGGCCGGTACTTTGATATCATACAGGATGTCGTAAACTGACCGGCCGGCCGGCGGTCACTCAGGCTCCATTCATTGAGTCTATACGACTCGCTCACTGACACGTGCTTACGATCTGTTGCTAGTGTGTATACTGCAACGAGCAGCTGCTGCAGTGAAGTGAAGCATTGCTGCAGCATCAGACACACGGCGTCAATTCACTGTAGTGCACACGGCACCGCCGCAGCCCGGCTACAGCTGCTGCTGCTGATGAGCGGTCGTGACGCCATCAACTGATGAGGACTAGACACTTCGTGCTACGTGGAGCTTTTTCAGGGGTATAGCTTTTCATGGAAACCCATTTCAGAGCTACGGAGCATCACCTCCCATATCGGATCACAGTGTTACCTGCCATCCTAAACACGTAAATGCGCCCTGCCACAACCCCAGGCAGATAGACAGGCACTTGATTTACTTACCCCAGAGGGATGGAAGGCTGAGTTGACCTTGATGTTGGTTATATACTTAGACGGTTTACCTGTCCACAGACAGACACCCATCGAAGTAGTAGCCACTTGATAGTGACCCGACTGGGAGTCAAACCCACGACCCCTTGACTGTTAAGTTCTACACCCTATGGTTACTCCACAGAGCCACCTTCAAAGCAAGCGACAAAAAAGGTTATGCCTTTGGGTCAGTCGACTGCTGTCAGCAGTATTACTATAAAAATATGAACGAATTACAATAAAACTTTGTAAAACGGTTGGACATGAGCCAAGTAAAAAGCAATGATTTTGGTGGCAGTTAAAATTCTTTTGTGGACGCGAAGCAAGGACTGACGGCGGACTTCAGGACTTCAGTCACTTCACTTGCACGCAGCACCTTGCACAAATCAACATTCTGAGTACGAGAAAAATACACATTCCCGAATTATCACTAAGCAATAATTCAGCGCCATATTCTCTCTCCCTATCTCCTCCCCTTCCCTGGGCATAAACCGGCACATGTGAGTGAAGGCTGAAGCACATCAAGCGGCAATTGAGCAATTCATTGCAGACAGCTTCCGCCGCCTCCAGTGCAATGCAGGAGCACTATTGCCCAGACATTTAAATTAAGCTCAGTCAGCCGTATCCATAGACCACCCCACACAGGGCTGAGTCTGACTGACGTCACGGATCCGCGTGACGTTATATATCGTGGGGGCAATTTCACAAAACGCTGCTACCTGTCAACCGATTCCCCTCTATAGAGGCTAAGTCTCTGCAATCTTCAGGGGGGGGGGCGGGGAGCGCAGGAGTACCGACAGCAAATGTAGAAATGACATTATTGGGCATGACATGTTACAACTTGGAATATAATCGTCTGCCAGCGCTATAGACTGCGAGAACGCGACTGCAAATTCATTGCAATCAGAAAAAATGTTCTAAATCGTGGCCATTACCAACTGTTCCTTGGGCCACTGCATTGTAAAAAGTCATAACAATTCACGATTGATGTTAAAAGATTCTGAAAATACAAATGTTTCAGTTGCCACTTAAGAAGTTGTCATTGCTGTTAATTCCCAGATTATTTCTCTTTTGCCATTAGGTAAACAAACAGAGACAAAAACAATTTCCCTTCCCTCGGTGGGGGGTAGCCAGTAAAGTTAATAAACCAATTAGTTGCCCACTAAATGCCAGCGGCACAAGCTAGGTTATAATTATCTACCGGGCATCAACAGCTGGGTCACGGTCTATCAGGGGGCAGGTCAGGGGCATACATAGCAATCATCATTCATCAGAGGTCACGTGCTGCTTGGCTGTGTAGTGAGTACTACCAGTGACCTCAGCTGAGCTCAGCTCTTTCACACCTGACCGACCAAAGCATGCATAGGCTGCCACAGTTAGTGACTGCTCTAAACCCAACTCCACTCAACTCCATGTCTTGCGAACTTGTTGTATGCTCTTCATGGAAAACCCATCCCAGAGCTACAGAGCATCACCTGTCATATGGGATCTCAGTGTTACCTGCCACTCCACACAGGTGAACGCACCCAACCATAACCCTAGCCAGACAAACTGGTACTCGATTTGCCTACCCCAGACAGCAGAGTGGGATGAAAAGCAGAGTTGACCCTGAGTTGAGTTAGTTATGCCTAGATGCTTTACCTGTCCACAGATAGTCACCCATCCAAATCCAAGTACTAACCACCTGACAGTGACCTGACTGGCAGTCAAAACACTGACCTCAAGATTGCGCATCTAACGTCCTAAGTTCCTAACTGTTGTACTGAACAAGAAATCCACAAAAGTCATACAATGCAAATCATACAATGCAAGTTCACAAAAAAGAAGGTACCAGGTACAACAAGTCAAGACTCAGCTTCCTAACTCTATCAGTCACTAACTCAGCAAGTCCACAATTCCAAGTGATGAAGTTTAGCCTTTACAGCAATGGCACAGCACCAAGATATTTATACAGCTGAACGGCATCTGTCATCACTCTCCCAGGTACTGAACATAGTATACACAGACTGACCACAGCAGCAGCAGCAGCAGCAGCGACCACATCCAGGAAATAAATACCAGCTGCAATAAGCTGCATGCATACAACTGGGTGCCCCCAATCAGAAACATAAACTGTTATTTTTGTACATAATCAGGATCACTACACTCCAAATGCTGTAAAATTCCCAGACATTTCCCCGACTCTTTGTGGCACTATAACAGCAATATCCAATACTGCAATAAATGCAAATCACACACTGCAAAAACTGCACCATCTACTAATATAAGTCTACTAAACGATGGCAAAGATCCAAACATGCAGTTAATAAAAACAGCACAGTTTTCTGGAACCCTAGGAGTTGTCAAACATGCAAAGAGTGAAAACATTTAAAACAGCAACACTGCTGCTGAAATAATAATAATACAGTGAACTGCAAGCAATCAGGTCAGCTTCCACGTGCTTACATACAGAACATTAAGCACAGCACTGCCATTAAATCAGAAAGATCAAAGTGGGTGTCAGTGACTGCCACGAAGATGGTCATTTAAATCATGATTTAAATCAACAATAAAAATCACGATTTGAATCACTGAATATAAAAGTACAAATTTTTGTGTAAATGTGATTGCTGTTTTCAGTTTGCAATCTATTATTGGTATTTAGTGCACTGTAGTGCTTGCTAACTCAATTTATTTTGTTGACTACATTAATATTTGGTTATATCTGAGCTGGTAAGTTAGCTTAACTTGATACAATTTACCGAAGTTGACATCACCAATTACTTGGCTGTAGATTGTCCATGTCTCACAGTACAGATGGATACCCTTTCATTTGTCACACAATGTCACAGCGAAAAAAACTACGCATTGACTCTTTTCAGACACTATCACAGAACTTCCTAAAACTGGCCCTAATCCTTAGCCTAACGCTATTCCTAACCCTTAACTTAACTTTCTTTCTTTGGAGTATGGTTAAACTTCAACGTTTAAATTACAAGAGAACTGATGACCCTAAGGCTAACCATATCTTTAACATAACTCCAAACCTAGATCGCTGTTTCAAACTTAATGGAGAAAATTTCTGCGATAGCACCTCCTTTCAAATCTAAACAGATAACATTAAGCCTAAACCTAGGGTATGACTAATTACCGCAACGGACCACAACGGAGCCGCAACGGACCGTAAATGAACAAATGTAACATAAATGTTTTTTGCTGGTTGCCCTTTGCCAACACAAAAAAAATTTAACAAAATGTAAATAAAATCCTACAGTCAGTCAGTCGAATCTAATTATGCCCAGGCCTAATTAAATTAACTTTCACAGCTGGAACACTGGATCGTGTTAACGCCGCAGGCCTTCTCACAGACATTACATGGAAATCATACGCGCATAGGCATCTCTGCCTGGACAAGTGTGGTGAATGGATGCTGTCGAATGACCGTTACGAGTTACGACACCAAGCCTACGCTGATTGATTGAAAGAGAGCTATTAGCAATCGTGGATTAGACCTAACGCAGGGGTGTTGGTAATTTGCGGAAAGGCAGAATGCGGAAAGTAATTTGCGGAATGAAATCTGCGGAAGTAGGCTGCGGAACGGTGGGTAATATGCGGAATGCGGAATGACCGACCAACAGATCAATAACGCCCCCGGTCACACTCGGCATTTATTGTCACTAATTACTGAGCAACGTAGGCTACTGTACACGATATCTCATGCTTAGATTAAAATACGTCGCTGTCATATCTCATCTTTGTCATTTTAAATTCTTTTAAAGTAATTTATTGATTGCTTGCTAATTGTTTAAATTATAGGCCTATGTTTCTAAACTGTTATACTATTGTACTTTATTTCATTTTGATATTTATTTTTTAATATTTTACTTCTAAATATAAAATTTCCTATTTATTTTTATTATTTATTTATTTCATGTATGTAATTTTTTTTTTAATTAAATCAAATAATCGATTACAATCGCTAATTATTGTGTAATTTATGCTTTAATGTATGAACTTCGGATTAATAATAACCTAATAGATGACGCCAAGTCATTTTACGTGAAACAGCAGTGTTACATTACTATAAGCCTGAATAAAAATACATCGACCATCATCATTGCAACTCAAGACATACTAATTATATAAAAATGTTTATACATACTAGCCCTACCTAAAATACTTAAAATAATGCCTTGTTTAATGAAAATTGAAAAACACATCAATACAAAAAAACTCCTATGGAAGTCACATCGCCTAAATAACAAAAATATTAAAATACATGTACATATAACTCATATTCAAACATCAAAAGAAATAAAAAATATATATATAATCAATAATATTATAGTCGTAAAAT
>Ga0209367_1006395_pt1 | contig 16318 bp, 11 predicted proteins | sample WorMetLIZISLAND2_FD_187412 | JGI IMG/M metagenome (GOLD analysis project Ga0209367, IMG submission 187412) | Marine gutless worms symbiont microbial communities from Max Planck institute for Marine Microbiology, Germany - Olavius geniculatus... ... | reverse complement strand
GTAGATATATTTTTATTTCTCAGAACTGTAATGTTCTTTTACAGTAACTGCTTTTGATATACGAATACAAGACGTGACTGTTATTTCATTTATTTATTTTTGTTATTTCGTAATATTGTAGTGAATGACTGCCTCTCTGATGTTTATGACTAATTTGTGCTAGGTAGCACGTAATAAATTTGTATTTGTTGAGATTTTGATACCGTAAATATGTCCTGAAATTTACTAAAAAGTTGGTCCTGAAATTTAATTTTTGCTGCTGGGACCCCTGCAGACTGTGCCATTAATAAATCATCTATCCACTAAGCTCACTCTCCCAGCAACCTCCTCTGTGACATCTTATGGTGTCATGTGGTGTCATGTGACTTCAGATAATTATTATAGAGGCTCTTAGCATGCAGTGGTCTGATATCGGTCTAAAAACACCGAGAGAGCAAACCAAAGACCTGGAAATGTAGACGGATGCTGTGAAACTGAGATGCTGACTGGGTTTACTTAGCTACCTGTTCTTTAAGTGCTGTAGTCTTTGCATTTGCATTGTATTTTGTGGCGTAAACTTCTTTAGTACTATGATGGTGTTGATTAGACAACATCAAGTCTGTTTGATCAGCCCGAGGTCTGTTTGTACATATCTTACCCTGAATTGACAGTTGACACCAGAAAAATGGGCAGGCTGGAAGGAAACAGAAACCAATGGCTGCACTGTAAGCCACTCAGGGGCATATTTAGCAGCAGGTGCTCTTCTGCTTAGGCCTTGCCCTTGCACTGGTGTCAATTACTAGAAAATTGTGTCTAGAAATTGTTTTTAAAAAATTGTAGTTTTGGGATGCCCTGTGGCCCGTAAGTGCAAATAATATTTGAACCAGGAGTTTATTTGCGGGGTGGATCTTTCTGGCAGCCTGCCGTTGTGTGAAATTGTTATTGTATTGGTTGTGACTGATATGGCAAATAAACTTCTCTCTCTCCTCACACTTTTGAAAAAGTTACATTGTACACTTTATGCCTTCAGATTTTTTAATACGGCTCCGTTGGAGGTTGACGACAGCCAGTTTCTACTGCGATTCAGTGACCTGCGTGTGATTTGTCAAAGAGACCAATGTGTCAGTCTGCCACTGTGCTTTTATGTACTTGTTATGCTGCATCCCTTAAACAAAACTTAAAAACATACTGTACCATTTCGGCAAGCATTTTATCTCCAATTCCAATTTCGTTTTTAAATTCATACATTATCCTCAGAGTTTTTATTTCAGCTTTTAGTTGTGCATCCCTGGTTATTCTTGTCAGTTGTTATTTTGATAGATTGATCGACAAATAACGATAATGGTTATGAATGACGTATGAATGGCAGATGCAGCAGCGGGGATGGGGAAGACGGAGCATCGTCGTCGTACAAGAGCAAGACTGACATATGCCGAGGAGACAGACCACGTGCTGACCCCTGGTGGTGGATACTTCGTACTACAGCTGCACGACGAACTCATCTATGAAGTGAATGCAGCTCATGTGCCGGTCGTTGCTGACGTCATCAAGCGCTGCATGGAGTCCACCACCCAACTGTCTGTTAAACTACCGGTCAAACTAAAGGCCGGACCTGCCTGGGGCACCATGACCAACCTTGACCTCTGATGATTACTTTTCTCTTGTATTATTTATTTCAATTATCAGTTGTTTTTTTGTGATCTTCATGCTGCCATGTCTTTGCCATGGGGTCTTGGGTCATTATTTTGTGACCATTGCAGGTTATTTATTGAATTGATGTTTTCCCCATTTCTTGCTAGATGTAATGTTGGCAACACATTATGTGTGATTCGTTCATATAATATTTTCACTTTTTTCTCGAGAGTTTGCTTTACAATGTTGAAGGCTCGAGCACATTTTGTAACATTTGCAGTCTATACTAAGCAGCTTATAAACTGGGTATATTGGATATATTGTTATTTATTACACATATTTATATAATAACTATGATGCATTCAAGTAATCTGCTGCAGGCTCAGTGTTAAAAGAACACGTCATCTATTACTAGTGATGCCGTCTGGTGGCGCTCGGAGCAGAGGAGAACTGCTCGACAGATTTTAGCATCGGAAAACTTTCATTCAAAAACACAATATTTTGGGCTGGAAATCCCCATTTTGAGAGAAATTTAACGGCAAAATTGAAATTTTCAGCAGCCATTATCTCCTCTGTCGAAAACTGTCGCCTGATTGTTGTAAAATTATTTTTAAGGGGCGTGATGGGTAGTGTGGCTCGGTAGTCTAACGGTAACGTGTCGGACTTGTAATCCTGAGGTAACTCAGAGGCGCAGGTTCGACTTCGCACCGGGACACTGCCAGGTAACGACCTTAGGCAAGTTGTTCACACGCATGTGCCTCTGTCACCAAGCAGTATAATTTGGTACCGGCTTCACCGCTGGGACGTAAACAGGCACACCGCGCGATACACTGGCCCCGTATCTGTGGTCTCGCAGTGTAAAAACTGGTGTCTGGGTGAGGGCCTTAGGAAACGGAGATCAGCGCCGCCCTATGGGCTGTAAGGCTCGGAAAAGACTTTACGTTTTTATATTTTTACGATGGGTTGTAGCATTTGTATAAATGAGATGTCACGTATAATTCTCGTCGAAGCCCTGTAATATACAGCTTGTGTATTTATAACATACTATACAATGTATACAGTTTAAACTTTTAGGTGTTTAGTTTAGGCATATTGCCCTTTTGCAGATGTGTTATTCACAGCACAGGTTATTAATGAGACTATACGTTTGCAGTTGCGCTGGGTCATATTAAACCAGTCGCCTATTGCAGTGGTTCAAATGTTGTGCACAAATATAACTAGAAGGCCATTGTACTGTTGTATTATTCATGTTTTAAGGCACATGTACACATTTGTATGTCAAGGCATCAGAAATAACTTACACTAACATACTATTATGCTGTCTTTGTACGCTTACAGCAATATTCAACAAATAAATATCACAAAACATTGGTCCCATCTCTGCGTCTTAGCTGCAGTGGTTTCTGTCCCCCAAATTTGGAATTGAAATCGGGCACAACTTCTCCCCCCACTTTCAGGCTCAAGTTCCCCCCACTTTTGGACTCGTACCATCCTTTTGGGCTTTTCCCTTTCTAGAGTTGAGTTTTTAAGGGTGTAGGTTAAAAAATAGGGGGGAAGGGAAGAATAAGGGGGATGAAAATTAGGGGAAAAGTTTCGTTGAAGGTGTAGATTACTCAGTGAAAATAGGGGGAAATTTTGTTAAGGGTGTAGATTGCCTAGTGAAAAATAGGGGAAAGTTTTGATCTACACCCTTATCAGAACTTCCCCCTCTATTTCTCACTGGGTGCAAGCAGTGCCCACCAGGTATAGGTATAGAAGCCACTGTCTTGCTGATAATTAATAGACTCCATTAACTGTGTCACTTGGTGGGCATTTATAGCCCAGAGAGGCATCCACCTTTGGCATTTTTGAATAGATAATATGGGTGATATGTAGGACAGAGGCAAACTAGAAAGCAGTCATAGCCCGCAGGTACCTCCGCCAAGGCAATGTTATTCGCCAGGTGGCGTCACCATATTCGCTTTGCCAGCGGTTGCCTTATGCCCCCTTTAACGCTATGGTAACGAAAATTTCAAAGTGATCCAGAATCCAGGATTCCTGCCGAATCACCCCCAAAATTGAATCGCTTGTAGCTTATGCCATGCCCGACATTCCCTCAAAATTTCAGAAAGATCCGTCCATAACTTTTTGAGTTATCCTGCTGACACACAGACAAACAAACGGACAGACAAACAAAAACCGGCAAAAACGATACCTCCTTGGCGGAGGCAAAAAGTAGGGACATATGATCTAAAGCTAAAGCTCAGACTAAGACACGTGGTAGTTGAGTCTGTCCCTAAACATTTCTGCCATGACTCCAAGAAATTGTTATTTTATTACAACTAACTAATACTTGGCACAGTAATAAAAGTATTTTGTCTGTGCCAAAAACAAAATCATGAAATTATGAAAGCAGATATGTCATGCCATATTATAAATATATACACTCGTCAGTCGTCACATCAGATGATAAAAATAATGGCACCAGATACAGTTTAACATGCTAAGTGCTAAATTTAATGGCTACTAAATTAATGCTAAAATTTACAGTAGAAAGAAAAGATCAAATTAACAGCATCAATAACAATAACTGCACCAGTAGAAAAATAAACACAACTGGAGGCACCAACATTATTTTACATGCTAAGTGCAGTTCACAGTAGAAAAAAAATCAAATTAACTACATAGATTAGATTGAAAGACACCCAAAGAAAAATACACCACATAACTATAAATATTCAGATTCATTCAATAGCTAGTGAGTTTTCTGACAGCTTCAAAGCAGCGCCATTTGTTGGGCAAATAGAACGGCTCAAAGACGTGCGGAAATGGAGTGTCGTAACCACAGACGCGCTCGATCGGCGCTTCCAGGTTCAAAAAACATTCATTCTGCAACACACGGACACAGGAATTAACAGTCACTGCAACAATTAACTTGTTTCACATCAGTTTTTATTCAACCCGAGAAAACCATTACCAGGTTCATAAAAAATCAATACACAGGAAGAAATCAATCCATCATTTAATAAGCTCTTATTAATTTTCCCTTTTTCAATATTTGTTGTTTCTTTTGTGTTTTAATTATACAAAACTATAACTACTTTTTCTGGCATACACTCAAAAAATGGTCACAACAAATCACGGACGTAATTACAAAGGTTTCCGTTTAACAATTAATCAGTTTTCCTACATGTTAGACTAGGGACGGAACCTTTAGGGATTTCGGATTTCTGCAGTGGATTTCACAGGCCAGACACTCAACACTACATGTCTTGCTGAAAAAAAGTCTACCACGATACACAGCTGTAACGTAAATTGTTGGATGCCAAAATACACAGTTTTGATAGTAAAACAACAAACTTTCTGAAAACATCAACACGAGACAAGAATTAAGGTGATAAATCAGCAGGTCAGCAAATAATAACCTGTATTGTTGACACTATTTCAGCAGCAAAGCCGCCAGTCAGTGGAGCCTCGTGGGCAATTAGCAACCGACCAGTTTTGATAACTGACTGTTAGCAACCATAACAGACATGGCACACAGTGTTAACAGTAGACAGCATGCAACTGATCTCAGATATTACGAGAAAATCAACAATATTTACTGGAAGCAAGCAACAGCTAGAAATGACGGCTCCTGAAATCAATTTCTCCTTCGTGCCACGACAATGTATGAACAGAAAAATACAAGTACTCTTACTAGCAACATTAGTGTTAGCATTAGTAGTAACAACATTAAAACTACCATTTTAGTTTTTCGTTAATCAGGTCAATTTTTTCAGACTTACTTCAAGTTAAGCCGTTCCAGAATAGAAAACTTGGGACAATTGCCAGTAGAAAGGAGTTGCCTCTTCAGTCACCCAGTGAAATATTCTTTCAAGTCATGTTAGGTGTTCCGCTGTGAATGCCAGTGCTACCAATTCCCTCTGTACTGTTCTCTGCAGTGACGCTCAGAGTCGAGTTGTTTTCCCATCCATCTCAAGGACATTCCTTCTCCCTCAAAAACTCTCAGTGAAATCTTTAGGGGACCCCTCTCCTAACCTGGGGCCAAATTTTCAAAACTTTCCTAAGACATTTTCCAAAGACACTATGTCAGATGATTAAGGAATTCCAAAAAGTTTTCTTATCCGAATTTCCGACGGCTTTCTTTGCGTTTCGAAAGAACGTCTTCTTTTCTTATCTTACTAAACCAGTTCAACCAATCAGATGCGCTTATACTGACCATGTGACGTAATCAAAACTTCTTAGGAAAACTACTTTGGAAAACTTCTTATCTTAGCACGTCACTTTCCTTTACTTACTCATTGTTGATTTTACCACAGCGTTACGCAAAAAACCTATGACGTCACATATGACGTCCAAGCTAAGTGTCAACATTGTGTACTTTTTTTGCTAATTTCGTTTTATTACACAGCTTTCTCCGTGTAGGACAAGGTCAGTGCTTTTCTATATATTTGCCTAAATTCTTCCTAAGAAGTTTCGAAAATTTGGCCCCTGAACACTGAGGATCAAATGCAGTAGAAATAACAAGCTGTGTTTGTACCTTGGCGACGGTGTTGATGTCCCACGGTAGAATGGTCCGTAGGTCGATAAGCTCGCAGGACACTTGCAGTTTATCCTGAGCCATCTCCACGACATCTCGAAGCACATGTATCTGCGTGCCCCAGCCGACCAGCGTCACATCGCTGCCTGTATACCCACAAGTTACCTCCCACGTGGTACATTCTCAGACAACAGAACACATCAAAGTTTTATGTTGAGCAAGTGGGAAAAACTTTTGGACATTTTTCAAGTTTTCTCCTGCTACGATTTTCCGTGAAAAAATTGCGACATCATCCTGGATGCTCCACAGGACATGTCCACGGAGGCCCTACCTTGTCCCACATCCCCCAGAACTGACAGTGATAAAAGTATTTTTATGCGCGATAGCAGAATGCTTCGCGCGTCTCTCCGTCCGTCCACCACACTGTGGTATTGTGTCAAAATGACGCAAGCTAGGATAACAAGATCTTCACTGTGGGCTGCCTCAAGACTCTAGTTTATCGCGACAAAATTTTGTGCCCGTGGGTGCGGGGATTCCCCTCGAACGAGCGCATCAAAGAGGGCTACCCCATAAAAAGATGTTATTTTGCCATTATTGGCTCGTATAGGGTGAAAACGCTTGCAGATAGGTACATACATGCTGCTTATCATAACAAGCACTGGTGACAGGCTTTTTAGTTTAACATCGATGACCTTGAACGACCTTGAACCCCCAAAAAGGGGTTTTAGTGAATTTTTTGCAATTTCTGGATGCACTGCACATTTCAACACTGAATTGCGACAAAATGGCTGGAGATACCAAGACAACCTGCATATGAAATTTTCAGCACTTAATGCAGATTTTAGCAGTCCAAGTCCTGACCCCCTAGGTTCAAGGAGGCCGGCGCAGGCGGGTGTCAAAGACAGCTACCCTCCCCCCTAAAAAGTGGTTATTTTATTTTACTGCAATTATCTCGTGTAGCGTGAAAATGGCTGCAGATAGGCACAGACATGCGGCTTATCATAACGAGCAATAGTGACAAGCTTTTTACTGGTGTCAACGTCGGTGACCTTGAATGACCATGAACCCCCAAAACAGGGGTTTTTAGAGAATTGTTTGCAATTTCCTGCTGCGACACACATTTTAAGAATGAATTGTGCCAAAATGCCTGGAGATGCACCTGGACAACCTGCAAGTGACATTTTTAGCATAGAACGGACATTTTCAAAAATCTAAGTTCTGATCTTTTAACTTCAAAAAGTCTTCTGTAAGGAGGCCTCAAATTTAAGTACTCTTTCAAGATGCATTAATATCTTATTGCTGTAGGCCTACACTGATTGCCAAAGTGGCAGGACCACTGCTATCGCACGTCACGTGAGCTTTGCTCAAATTACTTGTTATTATAGCTCTCCAATGACTAATTTGTTGATTGTGAAGTTAATTTCTTTCAGCACATATTAACTGCAGTTTTAATGCATATCTGCTTTGTGTAACATGTATGGCAAACCTCAGAATCACAGATTTTGTAAATTATATCTTACACACAGAAAAAAAAAATAAAAGTCATTAAAAAGCATTTTAAGTAGATCATGATTAGAATTAGCCCTTCATGTAAAGTAAGTCTACACACGCCTTAATAGGGCCTATAAGTTTAGCAATTAGCAAAAACTGAAACTGAATTCAACTGCGACCCTGGTACCTCTGATGAAAAACTTGGCACATATATTGGCTACCAAGGCATACATATGTCAGCAGCTGGACGTCTTTCACCAGCGCAACTTACAGAAGATTCTGGGCATTACATGGAAGGACCACGTGACTAACATGGAGGTGCTAAGCCGGACTGGGCAGCGAAGATTACAGGACATTTTAGCAGAAAGACGACTTTGGATGGCAGGCCATATCATCGGGATGCCACCTGGACGACCAGCCAATCACGCCATGTCACGGACCCCTCGTGGTAGTGGCAGACGACCAGGTCGTCCAACGAAGACTTGGCGGTCTACACTTAAAGAAGACCTGGTGGACCGAGGAGTCGATTGGAACAGCATCCGGGCTGTGGCTACAAACAGAAGCAGATGGCGAACTCTTGCTGCCTATTGTCCTGTTAAGGACCGGAGGATCTAACCTAACCAATGCATACAAACTACTGAATGGGTGAAAGTGAAATGGCCTTACTGCGAAGTAAACAGCTTACTGACCTTCGACCATGACTTCGGCTTGTGAGAGTGGTATTGTGTAGTTTCCGGAAGGAACGGCTTCAACCGCTGCTCGGTAGAGAATCTTCGGCTCAAAGAAGATGCACGGATTCTCGTCAAGAACACAGCTCATCAGCAGACCTTTGCCCTGCACCGGTCCCCGCGGCATTACGACCTGTCCAGAAACAATTGGTCCATCAACTGATCAATGTATCACATCAATCTGTCGATCAATCGATACAAACTCGTTCATACTGCGTCGTGATAGAAGAGAATCAGTGTTTAATTATCTGCTAAGCATAGAAATACATTTCATCGTGGTCTAGAGTGTATTATGGGAGTGCAACGAAACATGCTAATCCATAAAAGAATCCACATCACCGGCAAAATCTTATTACCTCAAACAGCAGCCACACTACCAACCCCTCCATTTTAATTTCTTCAAAATGCATTTTTCTGATTTTTTAGCAATCCAGCTGACATAATCAACTGATGACTTCAGCACAGACTAAATACACAAACAAAATACTCTACGACTATAGAGGAATACAAACAAGACTCGGACCTTGATACCAGGCGTGTGTGCAAAATACGACTCCGGGCTCTGCGAGTGATATAGAGCTCCATGTCCCACAGCACCACAGGGTGAGCGAATAGTCAGCGTACCAGCATCAAACAGGTTCCCCGACCGATAGCGATATTTTGCTGCTTCATTCACTATCTGTCAGCAACATACCGTGTCCAAAAATTAGCAACCCCTGCTTCAAACATGCCTAATTACCTCCGCCAAGGAGGTAACGTTTTTGCCAGACTTTGTTTGTCTGTCTGTCTGTGTGTTAGCAAGATAACTCAAAAAGTTATGGACGGATCTTTCTGAAATTTTGAGGGTATGTTGGGCATGGCATAAGCTACCAGTGGTTCAATTTTGGGGGTGATATGGAAGGAATCCTAAATTCTGGATCACTTTAACATTTTCATTAACATTGCTTTCAATGGGGCATAAGGGAAACCGCTGCAAAACCGAAGATGGTGCTGCCACCTAGCGAACAACATTGCCTTGGCGGAGGTGTGCGGGCTCTGACTGCTTTCTAGTTCAGTTTGCGGTTCATGGATTTCAACGAAATATCATACACTGCACTATTTCAACATTCCTTACGGTTACACCCATTATGACGTATGCATTTTACCTTGTGTGCTCAATGTAACGTTATTGTGACATCAGAGTTTGTTTACATTAAGCTTACTGTGACACACCACGGCCTTACCCGGTGCTACTCTGGTTTCATTCCATCCTATGTCAACTTCCTTACTTACTTCTGTGTCCACGGCACAGTTCCCGCCTCCACGGTCCACCCACTGTACCGCCTCTAACGTAGCGGGACGTGGACTTATCGGATGTCACATCTCGTTTCCATAGGCCTAGATCAAGATCTGCTTCGCCAATAGACACTTGTTGGCCCATGGTTGGGACGGGTGTTCTTGACTGTAAAAGTGTTCGGCAAGGTTTATTGTCCTACTTATTAAAGACTCCTTATGTCACGTTCAAATTAGGTGCTGTACTGCTATTGCTCCATGTGGGATCTCTTCACACGGTACTATTTCACAGACAGCGATCGGCCAATATGTGGCAGTGAATGTAGACGGACCTAGTCCGCCGCATACTTGAAGATCTATTGTGTGTGTGTGTGTGAAAAACAATTTTGTGTGGTGTGGGTTCGTTTTGGTCGCCTATCACACTATGGACCTACACCTTCCAAGTAGCGGACAATCCTCGCCACTGTAATGCCTACCTATGACAGACCTATCGACAGACCCTATGACAGACGACAGACCAACTGGGGGACCTACCTAGGTGCACTTCTTAAGGGTGTCCGACGCAAGCGACGACGACGCACCTATTCGCGAGTGAACGATCGATCTATTACATAGAAGATTTTTGAATGGGAATGGCAGGAACATTCCAGCGGTTATGTTACCTTGTCACATCTATCACATGACCGACCGGCAAAAATGAAGATGTCACTTATCAACAGTGTTCACCTCAAGTGTCGCTGTTTCCTTGAGTATAGCAGTGACTCGGACTATTTTCAATGCCTCTTCTGCCAGATTGACTTAGTGATAGATCCTTCAAAGTCTCTTCTGACACTTGGACAATCAGAAGCTGAAGGATATCCAGCCGTTGATGTTAACCTGTGCTTAACTCATATATATCTAATGACCTTGTCCTATTCCCTATGTACCTATGGTCCCTAAGGTCCCTAACCTATGTTTTGCACCCTATACCTAAAAACTCCTATCTCCGGACCGAACGGTATGTGAATGAACACTGGACCCTGAATGCAGAAAGGATGGGTAAATATTCACCCTTTCTCCAATCTGCCTTCACAGTCCAATGCACAATCGGCTACCTGTCCCTATCCACCACTCGGCGAGGTTAGACAGTAGGTCCTGAAGATGATGAATGACGGAAAGGTGCCACAGGCTGATACCTCAACCTGTACTTATTCAGATTTACAAGACCAACTAACTACCCTAAACTATCCCTTCCAAAAAAATGGCATTAGCCTTGCTGCTACCGTGGAAGACAATCCAAACTGGGTGACATTAACTGGCGACCGCGTACGAAGGTCCTATCCTATGGAGGGTGCCGCTAATTTCTCTAGGTAAAGGTACCTATATCACTGGGATAAGGACACTTTGAGGTCCTATATCACTAAGACACTTTCCTTATATCTAAAGGGAGATGGTCTTACTCGAGCGGTCACACCAGTAAGGAAGGTCTCTGCGGCAGACAGATTACCTTTGGTTTGGGTTTCCTGGGTGCCTACTTCATTCAAACACACAGGCAGACCCACCAGACACCGTAGGTATGTTCGTTAGGCGAACACCAAATTACCGTGTGTGCTCGGTCGATCGAACTAAGGCACATAGATCTCCATCCATCCTTCATCCTCCTTCTCCGTCCTCCATCCCCTTTTATCCTGCCAGCGTAGCCTGGACCTCATCAGTACCTGCTTTTCCCAACACAGTTAGGGGTCTTTTGACTTAAAGAATGCTTGTAGGCTTTTTCTGCCCTGAGTGGTCCGCAACTACATCAGGAATTATAACGTAACAGTTTACGAATGGTACCAAGACAAAAATTAGTCCCTGAAAAAGTAATTTGGTATTTTTATAAATTGATAGACTTGAAATTATTATTCCGATAGATATAAATAAAACTTTCCTAGAAAGTTGCAATGCTTATGTGACTTTTGTACCTCAATGAATTATGGGTGCAATTTCAAACTATATTCTAGGCATGCACGCTGCCAGTATGCTGCCATTCATAAACTCAGAGATTCCTACGTGCAGCGATGTTTTGGTTTTACAATAGCTGATTACAATGGCCGATTTCTAACGTTATATTAAATATAAAAAGTAGCAAGTGGTCTCAAACCCTTTATCGAAAGGAAAAACATCTATCGATTCGTTTCGACCAGTCCCTTGCCAACATGGTGCATTCTATAATTTACCATCAATAAACTAATAACTAAACCTGATCAAATGCTGGGAATATGTAGTCAGCAAACTGGATTTCAGCAATCGGTGTGGCTCCAGCGACAGCAAGGCCAATTGCAAAACCAATTATGCCTTGCTCACAGAGAGGTGTGTTGAAAACTCGCTCATTCCCTTCACAGAACAAGCACACTATTGCAAACATAAGTTTTATTTTATCTATCTCTTAACATTTAATAGGAATTGTAGTATAAAAATAAAAATTTTGGTATAAATCTGCTGTAGAAATTCCATAGACATACAATTGTCATAATAAATTAGGTACATAGACCCATAAGAAAATATGTACATAAAGGCAGCACACACATATGTAATTCTTTGCAAAATGGAATAAAAATACCACATAAATACTGTTAGCACAAATATAAAAAAGTGACACATGCAGTAAATAAGTAACATTATTTACATAAATAATATTATTCAATTTATAAGTTTTAACACAATTTTTTACCATATTTCTGCCTCAATCCGACAGTGCATCGAAACACACCACCAAAAGCAACATCTTCTCCAAACACAACTGCAACATCATGCAACATTTATTTTTTTGGACTTTCAGCACAAGTTAAGGCATCAGGTAATCAACTGCTTCCAGTTTCCACCCATTCCCAAAAAGCCTATGTGCCCAAAATTGTTACCATACCTGCAAGAATATTAACACAGTTTTCCGCTTGCTTTCAAAGTTTAAACCATTTGCATCTAGTGTGATATGCTTATTCATTTGTAGCGGGGCAATAGGGTAGTGCTGGACTGGGTTCGGTAGTGGTGAAAGTATTAATTGCTGATACTGGGATATTGAGATGAGTGACAGACCTAGTTTTTGACCTCAGAATGTATTGATGACCTACCGACATGTTAACTGTTAACTGAGTGGGCCTGAGATAGCTGTAAGTGACTCTTGAGGAAACCGAACCCTGTACTCTGTGACGCTACAAGCAGAAAATTCCAAATTCCCGAAATATCAACCGTATGGCGATGTGCATGCGACAACCACACAAAAGACGTGAGAGTTTGCATGTCTGTGTCGTGTCCCCTCCCCAATTTAGGGGTTGAAGAAAAGGGGAACGTAAGTTTGTAAATCTTGTACAAGCACAAGAACAAGACGAAAACGTTCAGCAAGGCAGTTTGCTTTACGAAGATACTACAAGTAATTTGAGCAAAGCTCACGAGATGCGCGAAAGCCTATAGCAGTTCCTGTTCGCAGGTAATCTTAGTCTATCTCCATCCATTTCGTCGTAATTCACTCTTTTGCAGCCAAAAATCGCAAAAAAAATCTCGTCAAATCAATATTTTTAGGGTTCAAGGTTATTCAAGGTTATCGATGTTGACATTCGTAAGAAGCTCCTCATCAGTGCTTGTTATGATAAGCAGCATGGCTGTGCCTATCTGCAACCATTTACACGCTAGACAAGCACAGGGTATAAATAACCACTTTTTACACGGGTACCTCTCGTTGACACCCACGTGCGCAGGCCTGCTTGAATCTAGAGGGTCCAGACTTGGACTGCTAAAATCTACATTCCATGCTAAAAATTTCATATGTAGGTTGTCTTGGTCTACCTCCAGCCATTTTTGGTGCAATTCACTCTTGAAATGCGTGTCGCAGCGCAAAATTCTGCAAAAATTCACTAAAGACCCCTTTTGGGAAAATTCAAGATCATTCAAGGTCATCAATGTTGATAAATTTAAAAGCCCGTCACCAGTGCTTGTTATGTTAAGCAGCATGTATGTACCTATCTGCAACCGCTTTCACGCTACACGAAATAATTTCGGTAAAATAACCACTTTTTAAGGGGGTAGCTGTCTTTGACGCCCACCTGCGCCAGCCTCCTTGAACCTAGGGGGTTGGGACTTAAACTGCTAAAATCTACGTTAAACGCTGAAAATTTCATGCAGGTTGTCTTGGTCTATCTCCAGCCCTTTAGTCGCAATTCAGTGTTGAAATGTGCGCTGCATCCAAAAATTGCAAAAAATTCACTAAAAACCTCTTTTTGAGGGGTTCAAGGTCGTTCAAGGTCATTGATGTTGATAAATCCCAAAAGCCTGTCACCAGTGCTTGTTATGATAAGCAGCATGTATGTACCTCTCTGCAACCGTTTCCGCATTATTCGAGCTAATAACGGCAAAATGACGTCTTTTTAGGGGTGTACCCCTCTTCGACGCTCTCGCTCGAGGGGAACCCCTGCACCCAGTGGCACGAAATTTTGTCACGATAAACTAGAGACCTTGGGGCAGCCAACAGTGAAAATTTCGTGATCCTAGCTTGCACCGTTTTGATACAATTTACAGTGTGACAGACTAACAGACAGACTGACAGACAGACAGACGCCCAAACAATGGCAAAGACGAGCGAAGCATTCTGCTTTCGCGCGTAAAAATGTGTCAGTGAACTTTAAAATTGACTACAGACTGTCATAAGTGTCGTTAAATTATGACACTATAGTTAGTTTGCTTCGATTAGTTTGTCATTTTCTCCTTTTATTCTCATTATTTTGGTAATGCAGTAATAAAAATATAAAATTTTGGCATAAAATATTGCAATATATCGAATATATTGCGATATATAAAAGATATTGCGATACATCAAAAAATTCGATATTTTTTGACAATACGATACGATATATCAATATCAAAAATGATATATCGATATTTTTGATATATCGAATCATCACTACACCTGAGTTTTTCCAGCCCCACTCACTGCAGTATGCAAAAATATTGGAAGTAGTCAGATGAGCTCTTTCACCTGCTGCTGAGTCTTTTTCCATCGCAATATCCATTGCGCTCTTCACTGCCTGACAAAAGTTCATCCTTTCAGTTGCTCCTGGACAAAGAAGCATCAAATTAAAAGTGTTTCTGAGCAAACGAATAACTCGCTCAACTGCATACAAACTGTCAATTACAAAATTAGTTTAGGAAAATGTGCAAAGCAAAAATCAACATGATGGCTAAAGCTGTTGCTAGACATAAAATAAAAATTCAACAGACATGAACACAGGCCAAACCGTCAAAGACGAACTGTGGTTACATAAAAAATAAAACATTTTTGCCAATTTTTAGTCAACATATGACCACATTTTTAACTTGATTGACTCTGATAACTCAAAATTTTTATTATCATTAGTTGCTGGTGCCATTATTAGTGTAATTTGTTTGTTTTTGTGAATTTCTTTGCCATCTGATGGCTAAACGTTAGAAATACCGTAAAATATCTCATCTTAAAACAACATCTTATACACCATAAGCTTACGCCACAGTTATACTAAACGTGACAAATAACTAAGCATTGTCCAGTAAGTTTTTCTAAATCGATGGTCCAGCCTAACCTGTGCCCAGAGGTGCAACATCCGGCACATACGTAAATCCGGAAGAATATCGTACTCCTGGCAGTAAATTGCGTAACAGTTTCGTCTGTCTCCATAGCGGCGCTGAATCACGAACTAAGCGATGTGATCGAACCAAAAAACCTGAAGCCATGCTGCGCGGAACGGATGAATGGTGCAAACTACGGGGAAATTGTAGTAGCATGTAATCGCAAACTTGTCACATCACAAAAGATACAACTATATAATTGTCCACGATCATTGTACACGACGACACACAATGTATTGGCAACTAATAAACTAAAAGTCGAAATCTGACTTTATTACTTCAGCATTTACGAACAGTGGCCAGCTGATGACCTCCCTGTGTTTGTGTTTGTAAACAATCAAGATTCAAGAATGGAGACAATAAATAAGTAAACAATGTTCACTAAAACAAGCAAAAAAGACAGAAGCCGAAAAAACTTGAAAGTTGAAAAGCACCAAAAATCATTTTAATGCAGCAATAAAACTATGATGACAATAATAAAGTTGCAACTCAAACAACGTTTTGAGTTTTTTGATGGCAGGTTTCATTCTGTCAGGTGTTTTTTTCTCCGATGCAATCACAGGATGCGATTATTTTTGTGCGCAGTGCGTGCGTTGCTAAGTGACGCCTCCATTACGTAAACGGTGAGTCAGGGAGTAGGTTGATTGGTAGTGCCTTTTTCTTCTTCTTCGGAGTATGGTCAAACTTCAACAAGTTGAAGACTCCTGACTGGCATAGGTGCGCTAGATGAACTAATTTATGGCTCCGCTAGATATTTATTGGCGAAACAGTATAATAACTTACCTGCAAATTTCCAATTTCACTCACGTTAATCAATTGCCAAAGATGTCTAAAGTCCGACAATGAAGAAATATTTATGATCGTTTCACGCTTTTCTAACACTATTTTGCAACAAATCGTACATGTGCTTGCAATGCGATCCGCACGTCACGGCTGTTTACTTCAAGCGTCTATCAACCGAGAACGATTGTGACACCGATCGTATTATACAATACAATACAATACAATACAATGAAAAATTTGCACTCAAAAACTGACAAACACACTGTCAGTTTAATCTAGCACATAAACTAAAAAGAAC
>Ga0209367_1006394_pt1 | contig 16318 bp, 9 predicted proteins | sample WorMetLIZISLAND2_FD_187412 | JGI IMG/M metagenome (GOLD analysis project Ga0209367, IMG submission 187412) | Marine gutless worms symbiont microbial communities from Max Planck institute for Marine Microbiology, Germany - Olavius geniculatus... ... | reverse complement strand
TTCTTACCTTATCAGTTTTTTTCTTATTTTAGTTGTCTTTACTTCATTCATTTTTCGAATTTTTGTCAGTTTTACATTTAGGACTATTTCTATTCTCAGTATCTCTCATTTCATTTTTCTTTTAAGCATTTCAGTTCTTTTTAGTTTATGTGCTAGATTAAACTGACAGTGTGTTTGTCAGTTTTTGAGTGCAAATTTTCCATTGTATTGTATTGTATTGTTGTGCCAGACAGGTGGACGGACAGACAGACAGACAGACAGAATTGTGATGGCTAAGACGCGCTAAAACAGTAGCTGCTTTTGTGCGTAAAAAACAAACACATCTTCGGAAGGCACATCACAGACATCCAAGAAAAAATTTTTTAAAATTAATGATTTACACATTTAAAACACTAGTAATCTTAAGAATTTACTGACAAAAAACTTGCAGCTGTAAGCAGTATATTTTTGAGGTGTGAAGTTAATTTATTAAGGAAGCACAAATTCAAGTTCCTCTTTCTAATGCACTGACCTTTGATATCATATCTTTTGCTTCTTTTGATGTTTTTCGTAAAACTTCAGCCATTTTATCAGCAGGAGCTAAAACAAAAATACAGTCTTCAGTTCATTCTATGTTCTGGTATTGGTTACTATACAGAAAATACGAGCAATTTATGAACTACAGTAATTTTTGAAAACTTTTTTAAAACTGCATTAAACTTTCTATTAGAGTTAGTTGTCTTGCTGGAGAGTGAAGGGTTCAACTAATGTTTTAAAACATTTGCAGCAGAACTGTTGTTAATAATGTTATAAGTCTACCAGTCAGCAACTGCAGCAGAATGCCCAGACTTATTCTTACCCATTCCATTGCGTCGGCCAATCTCGTCTTTGTTGAGAGTATGGCCGCCACTAGGCTGGCAATGTTCAGCCCATTCATCTTTCAGCTTCAATTCATCAATCTGCTCATCGGTTAGACCCTGCATGTTTGGTGGCAATGTTACACCGTGATCTGCCAACTCTTCCATCTCTACAAAATTGTGCAAAATATATACTGGGCAATTACAGAAATCCAAATTTACCCTTTCTGGCCAACTGCCACATTTCCAAAAAAATTAGCCTGATAAAATTTCTCATTAGTGTCGCATGTTGCTTGCTATGATTACAAAATGTCACCTACAAAAGTCACTTGAAAGTTGCCTTGTTACATAGGCTGATCTGGTAATGTTCACTGTGACTGGAATATGAAGACAATACATTAACAATCACATTTTTCAAGCAACCAAAATTAAGCACTATAATTAACAAAAAAAAATTGATGATTAACTATTGAAAAAAAATTGTAAAAGGTTTCATGACTACCATCACTTGCATTGAAATTCTTACATATAGTAGAGTAAGAACATGCACTAACTGCTCAATTTAAAAAATTATAAATTTCAGTGCAACAAACCAGCACAAATCCGCTGCACTTTAAGTCGACCATTGTAGACAGCAACAACATTGGCCAAAAGCTCATCAACAAGCATATCGACAGTAGTTTCACACAGAAACTGGCTGTCATCTCCCTTCTTTATGTGCAACTTCACCATTTTCAGGAGCACCTAAACATCGAACCAAAGATCACACTGACCAGCACCTATGTATATAACCATTGTATTTCATCAGTTTTCTGACATGTTGGTTTCTCAAAATGAATATTTCTTCTTATGGAGATGACTGGAAATATTAATTTATAAGCCACATCCCGTTCATACTACAACTATGTGTTTTAGTTCAATTTCCGCTTGCTATTCTTTGCATGGTATCAGTTTAGTGGCTCTCCTCTAAAAATTTTCAATAGTTTTATGTAAACTTTAGGAGCCAGTCCAAAGTAGGATACTCTGATTTAAGCAACATGACGTACCTCAGCAAACTCACAATGATGTTTCTTAGTTGTTTTCCAGACTTTTTGCGTGAACGTTTTGGGTTAGGGTTAGGGTCAAGCTTGGGGTTAGGGATAGGGTTAGCGTTAGGCAACAGGGTTAGGGTCAGGTTTGAGGTTAGGGTTAGGTCGATCCAGGGCCTATTTTAACGTGCCTACAGGCACGTTCGTGCTTGGAGATTTGAAATCCGTGCTTAAAGATTTGGTGACCCATGCTTGAAAAAAGTAGCAATATGGATGGAAGATTTATATTAATGCTAACGTGATATGACTCTGTAAGACATAGTTGGTCATTTTTATGATTTACAGAGCACCAAAAATTAGTTGTAAGCCTACACGACCGCAGCTGGCTTTCAGTCACCACCATAATATTGCGTGCATAGAAGTGGAAAATACTACGAAAATGTGTGTGGATGGATATAGCCGTATGGCTTTTAGAAATGGGACGGGAATGAAAATTAAACTGCGTATACTTTAGGCCTATGCATATAAAATTCCCAGAATAACGTATAAGTAACAAATATATTAAAATAAAAGTTTACAACTCCACTACTAAGCAACCGCTACAAAGAATATCTAACAAGACGGAGAAGAAATAGTTCTAATTAGGGATGTGCAGACATAGTAATTTATTACTCGAGTCGAGTACTCGTTCGAGTTGTATAAAAAAGTACTCGTTTAATAAATAAATACCCAAGTAAAATTGATAAACATAAAACTTAGTACTGCTTTTTGAATATGCAATTCTGCGCCAACTGCAATTGTATACGGGTTGACACTCGATTTAGAAAGTGCGTTTCATGTATAATGTACATGTTTGACGGCGAACGTAAGGCGACTTTGCTTTATTGTATTTTGGCCATTCATCACATAACGGTAAAATCAAATATACCAGTTTGCCTCTTACAATATATTTTGATTAGAGTTTAGTTCTTAATCGAAATTGACGATTTATTAATTCACATTTTTTGGAAAATTTAAATTTGAAAAATTAATACTAGCCAGTTTTAAATAAAACTGTTTAATTAATTGTTTAGAATAAGTCTGTGTTAAATTGTAAAACACTTTAAATATATAACGCTAGCGTACTTATCGGTATCGTGATATTCGTCACTATTCGTATACAATAGATGTCCTATCGAATTCGAAACTGAAATTTTTAAAGATTAGGTCTATCCATCGCTAGTTGGAACTTGACCGGAAGCAGTGTTTTGTTTATTTACTTTTGTTTGTTTACTTTCCAATTCTTTCTGTTAACGTTACTATAGTTTCAATCAGCGTGATGGATTTATTACCATTCATACTAACGCTGTGTTACCGAAAAGCAATAGTTGTTATTGCATTATATGGCATTATGATTTGTTTGTTGACTACCAAATGCCAGTCATTGTCCAGTGGACGAACGGTGCATGATATGCGCAATCCCAGGATTGCAACGGACAAATGTGGTCGCCAGGGTGTTGTGTCAAGTGTCTGTGACCCTGACGGTGTCATCACTTTTGGCGAAGGTATTGCACGGATTGTATTGCATTATTGTGTTATAATTGTTATTGACATGGAATTACATAGTCATATCTAGAGAAAACGGTAGGTGAGTAAAAAGTAAAGCATACCAGTCAATATTTCTGCAACTATAGGTGTGTTGCTTATTTTTGTCTCCAGATCTACAGCTTGCATTGGGCTTGTATTCAGTATTATGAACGATGGACCACATCTTTCCTATTATCTGCTGTTATGTTTGCAATTATTACAACAGTACCCTAAATTATGCTGCTTGGTAACTGAGGCACAGAGTCATTGCTTGACAGTGGCGAAACTGGAATTTCTGTCACACAAAGTGCACTATTAATTTCTGCTTATTTTGATTGAAAATGTGTTCTGCGTTATAGTAGTAACAATTAGAGCTGTCAAATTAACGCATTAACTTAAAGCATTAATGCGTTAATAAATTAATGCATGTTAAAAAAATTTGAACACATACGAAAACTTCCTAAATTTTGTCAAACAGGAATTCCAGTATTCCATTAAACCATGGTTATTTGACTATCAAATAATGTTCAGGTGGTTAGAAATTGTTTTGTTGCCATTTCATCACTACTGTCACGGTCTTGTGACACAGGCACGACTTTGTGGGCTCCATTTCTGTCATCCTTTGATGTAGTTCACCTACATTATGAGCAATATTAATGATGCATTATTAAAGCATTAAGGTATGTGTTAAAAAAATTAAAGCTTTGACAGCTCTAGTAACAGTAGTCATCATTATAGCTAAATATTGACTTCATCTAAATGCTTTGTCAACAAGTTCTGTGTGTTTGTAAACTGTATCAGTAATTCAGTATGTCTGAGAACTGCTGTACTGATCGTCATTGTGGTGTGTTTGTTTTGTTGCTAGCAAGCCAGCTGGATGATCTCATACTGCATGTGCATAACAACACCAACTGTCCATGTTCAATGCAGGTCTGCAAACAAGCTCCCGGTGGCTACCGCATTGCTGTTGCAATCATTCAACGCATGTGGCTAGACCCTGATCTGCGTTATCGTGCCAGCTCCCCAGTAGAGTGAGTGCCAACTGTGTCATTATTCATGTGTTGATGATGAAGTTCTATTAATTAAAGTGCAGATGTGTAGGCTAGAAAGACTAGGTTTTTTGGAAAAAGTTTTCAAGTTTTTAGGCTTCAGTGTACAAATACCAGACAAAGAATTAAAACTTGGGAAGAAATATCCTATACAGCATTCTCCCTATCATATTATTTTTTATAAGCTATATCAGGATGCATTAATCTTGGTATAAAACACACTACAATTGTTCGTCAACTTATCAAGTAAAATTGCACAACAAATAATAAGTTAAAGTAACTAATATTTGGATTTGAAAGTTGGACCAATTTTTCAGCACTATCAAAATATCAGGAGGCACATTTTAAATGCAGTAGACTAATACACATGTACTTAAAATGGAGTATTTTGAGTTATTAATAGAAAATTTCAAGAATCCTTGCATTGGAGTGCATTTTATTTATGGCTATAAAGTTTGGCCTTTTATAATATAGTGTATAAATATGTCAAATTTTGTAATTTGTTAGTTATGTACAAATATTTTGGCAACTGTGGCTGTTGGCTGTCTTTTTTGCAATATTAATTTATGTCTTTTTGTCCAGATAAATGTGTGTAATACCAGACTGACGGTATATTTTAGTAAGCAAGCGAGCAGTTTAATGTCACATCAGTAGTCAGACATAAGGAGTTTTTTTGTGCAGGTTAAACTTTGTAAATGTCTATCTAGTTGAAAAATTTGCTGTTGGCAGGAACTTGCAGATGGTTTATTGTAGTTGCTAGACTACACTGAAGTTCTGATGTCACTGTGTGTTCATGTATGTTGTGGTATAAGCAGTATAAGCAGTATTCATTTGATTTATAAAGTGAATGAATGATTGTATTGTGTTCCAGAGACACAAGGATACAAGCCATGGATGCATTGCTAAGTGAGGCAAAGCAGTTTGCTCATGGACTACTGCAGAGTTGGAATATGGGAAGATGTCAAGAGGATATCATCATCTTATATGCCCACGACAACAACATAGTAATTCTTTTAAGACTTTTTTGTTTGGTCCATATAAGTAACTTATTTTCGTCATGATTGTACAGTTATGGCAAGACTTCACATCTGTGTTATCTTAATGTCAGTGCTATGAGTAGGTGATAGTCATGCAATTTAAGATACTTTGCAGGCAAATTAAGAAATTATTGCACTGAAAGTTATTGCTGTTAAAGGCATATTGTATTTTAAATTGATTTTATATGGATATAACTGTCGAATCTGTTACTGCATGTTTGCTAATGAGACGTTTTTGACATATTATATACATATGCAGTATAAATTTGTGTAATGGAGTGCAGTTCTGTACTAAAACCCTAGATGGTGTTTATATGTTAAACCAAATCTTAGTCAAAGACAGTAAATAAACATATGCACAGTGTCAATAATAAATGAACAAGTGAATGAATACATGGATTATGTAGCAAGTAGACAGGAGTCCACAGAGGCACTCTCAGATGAGATGTGAGTTATGATTTTCTGTGAACATCATGTTGATTGACAGTGTTGCAGTGTTGATAATTCACCAGTGTTTGCCAATCAGTTTGAAAGTTAAGCAATCTACTACATTTTAGGATTTTTGGTGTTATAGATTTACACAGCAACCAATGCCAAGGCTCGTGAACTGCTGAATGATCGTATAGTTAGTGAGATTGCAATGAAATGGCGCATCTACTTTGGACCCAACAAGCATAGCAATGCACTTGGATTGTTGCACATCATTGACGACTATCGGTTAGTCACCCGCTGTCAACAAATTTTGTGTTGGTTCGACTGGTTTTTTTGCGTGGCTTTTGGAGACTAGTATGTGAAAGCTAACAAAGATATTTTTTACTGTCAGCAACAAGAATGTTTGTCATCAACTGTAGTTTCTGTGATGTGAAACTGGTGCAAATATTTAAGGGTTGTTTTCAGAGAGGCCTGTCGAAATGGTGATTTTTAGTGTGTGTTCACTGTGTTATCTCGTCCTTCAGAAATTAGGCTAAAGTTATCCTATAAGTTTACAACTCAAATATTCAACACAGTCTCTAGTTTCTGTCTATGTACTGTTTTTGCAGATAGTTATGTGGTTATTTACAAAGGCCTCATCAGACAACTGTGGGTGCTATGCGTTGCCATGCAGATTTGTTGAAAATCTCACACAACATATAACTAAACCCAAAAAAGCCAAATGCCTGAGAGTAGCATTATGATGAGACAAATGCATAAGTTGAAACTCTGTTCTCTAAGTGGTAGCTGACCTTTTTTGCACACAATATTGTAAATTACTATCACTATTTGATGTTTATTAAAAATAAAGCATTTGGAAATTGAAAAAAGACGTTACATATGTGTTGAAACTAACCAGTTATTTCAACTGTGTTGCATGCTGTATTTGCAGAGCTGTGCTGAGAAACACATACATAAAAGACCTGAGTAGGCAACATCCTCGTGTCCGCAAGACAGAGCCGTTGTCCCTTGCCAGTGACATTTCTCTTGCTTCGGTCTCACTTCTCTGCAGCTGTATGCTTGTTTATACTGCCTTCTGTTTACTAGCCGATGTTTACAGTTGAACAGTACACAACAATACTCAACAGTTGAAGTCTGCATGAACTACCACATTTACCACATGTTGTATTGTTAACTTTGGTAACTGTTTACAGATCATTAGTCACTAGTCAGTGCCTTTTATGAGAAGGACACAGCTGAACTGCAGTACTGACACTAGTTTTGAATGAGTTATGTTGTTACCTTGTTGTGTATTTAATTCAACCTACCCTCCATTTTCCACATGTTGTTATTGACTCAGTGTTGACGTTTACGGGTAGTCTTTAGTTTTTCATGATGTCATCTATGCTAAGGTTGCACATTGCAGCACTTGGTCTAATTGTAATACTATGCCTGGATGTGGCGCAGATAACTCATAACACGTAAGTGATGGTGCAATTTCATTGATTGAATGATTGGTCAATCGAGTTATATAATGATGGGCAGTCGTGAGTTAATTTTTCTTAGTGCTATCGAGGCATTAAATTTGTTAAAGGTGTTAACGCATATATTAATTTATTTAAAATGCATGTATTAACATGTTAACTAAAGCATCGTTATATTGCTGATATTGTAGTGGAATACATCGAGATGGTGACTGGAGTGACGACTGACGAACTCATGGCTGTGTCACAGGACAGTGACAATAGTGACAGAACGGCAAAAATATAATTGATTATTACTTGCATCATTCGGTTGTCAAATGACCACAGTTTAATGGAATATTGGAACTCCTGCTTCATAGAATTTAGTAAATTTACGTAAACTTTGCGTTAATTTTTTTGATGTCTGTTAATTTTTTAAACGCGTGTTAATCCTTCAACGCATTAATTCGACCACTCTGTTCTGGCCTTTTTGTCAAATATGAAAAATTTTTTTAATTTGGTTGAACTACGTGCTTGATAAATGCAAAATAAAGTTGAATTTTTTTTGGCAAAATGACTGATATTTAATCAGTAAATGTGTAAAAAAATGTTGTCAGTTAGTATTTGGTCTGGTCTTTATAAACCATCTAATTGTGCCTTACTGTTTCATTTTATGTTGACTTTCGTTACTTGATCAACTGGTGCTGTGGACTATGTATTATGTATACTTTGGAATATGTATACTTTGGATAAAATAATATAAATGGATGTTTGATACAGGTGTTAAATACTGGTGCTATGCAGTTTGCAGTAGGCGTGGTGTAGTGTTAACGCATCTGATTCGATCAGCGAAGTTACTGTACGCCAGGCCCGGTTAATACTGCGATGGGTGACTCCCTGTGGGCAGGTAAACCATCTCAGGATGTAACCAACCGTTTAGGTCAACTCAGCCTTCCATCCCTCCGGGGTAGGTAAATCGAGTACCGGCCTATCTGGCTGGAGTTAAGGCGGGGCACGTTCACCTCTGTCGGGTGGCAGGTAACACTGTGTGATCCCATATGACAAGTGACGCTTCATAGCTCTGAGATGGGTTCACTCATTAAGAGCTATATTCGGACCTTTGGTTCATACGATGTTTATTGAAATGCTGAATTTATGACTTGCAGTTTAATTGATTTTGTTGTATTTTGTATATTTAGTTTGAAAATTTTTATTATTGTGAAAAACAGTGTTTAGTATTCTACAGGGTGCGGCAAAAAAGTGGACCACTAAAGTTTCTCGCCATTATCTCAGCAACCGGTGGGGATTTTAAGACGAAATTTTACAGCTTTATTTACTGAAACCATCTAATTCTACATCTAATTGCCAAGTAATGCTTGATTCTGTTAAAAAACGACGAAGTAATGGACTTTTTAACATGACCGCCTGCTGATTTTTTAGCATTAAAAAATGTTCAAGCTAAAATGCTATTTAATTTTCAAAAAATAATTACACGTTACTGCTGATGACGTCACAGTGACGTTCTCATAAACAGTAATTTATATTGTTTATAAATTATCACTAAATTATCGTTCCTTTAAAGCAATCGTCAGCTGCCCACCGGATTCATCTTCCAGCAGGATGGCGTGTCAGCACACACAGCTCACAACGCCATGCAGCACCGTGCAGCACACAGAACTGGCTGTGGGCCAGCTGTCCAGATATCATCACAAAAGACCAATGGCCTCCAAATTCGCCAAATATAAACCCAATGGCGTATGGGGTGCAATGTTGGAGGCTTACCGCAAGCTTAAAACAAGCACCGAACTCAAGGAAGCGTTTCAGGTTATCTGGGGCAACGTGCCACAGGGACCGATCAACAAGGCTGTAAAAAAAATTTCTCAAATAAGGCGACTGGAGGCTGGTGTTTTAGCTTGGAGCTGGCGGTGAACACTTTGAACATTCACAGTGACAATGGAATTCTGGCATCTGATAGTTATTTAACTGTGTTATTTCAACAATGTTATTAAATTGTTGTTGTAGTTGGAACATTTTTGAATGCTGAAAAATCGGTAGGTGGTCATGTTAGCAAGTCTGTAACTTCGTCGTTTTTCGACAGAATCACATTTTACTTGGCAGTTAGATGTAGAAGGTTTTGGTGAATGTATGTGTAAAATTTTGAATTAAAATTTTGAATTAAAATTTTGAACGGTTGCTGAGAAAAAAGCAAAGCACTTTAGGGGTCCACTTTTTGTTGCACACTGTATGGTATATTTATATTTATATTGTTGTAATAGATCTGTCCCAAAATGGGCTGTTGTTGCTGCAGTGACTATCATGTAAGATGTTATTAGTACTAAGTTATTTTATTGTGTCTGCTGACAGACTGTGTATGTCAGATGCTGCTGATTTGATACATTTACTCAGGGCCGGTCTTAGCCAATCGGTGGCCATGTTCCAATTGCACACCAGAGTCAACTTCCCTCTCCTCCTTTTTCTTCCCTTTTCCTTCTTTTCTCTCTTAATTATCACCATGTGAAGCGCTTTTCTTAAAACCAGCCAGCAGTGGCATAGCTAGAAATGTGAATTAGGGGCTTGACCCCATCTCCTCCCATCTCCCTCTGCCTTTTTTTTGCCTCCCTTTCCTTTACCCATTTTCCCTTTTCTCCCCTTCCTCTCCCTCCCCTTAGAAGTAGGACCATAAAATCTAGCTACAGATCTGGGGGAGTGCTGTAATCTCCTCCAGCGGGATCTGGGATGGAGCTCTAGCCGAATTCGAATTTGGTGCATTACATCTTTAAACTAGAAAGCAGTCAGAGCCCGCACACCTCCGCCAAGGCAATGTTGTTTGCTAGGTGGCAGCACCATCTTCGGTTTGTCAGCGGTTTCCCTTATGCCTCATTGAAAGCAATGGTAACGAAAATTTCAAAGTGATCCAGAATCCAGGATTCCTTCTGGATCACCCCCAAAATTGAATCACTGGTAGTTTTTGCCATTCCGACATTCCCAGAAAATTTCAGAAACATCTGTCCATAACTTTTTGAGTTATCTTGCTAACACAGACAGACAGACAAACAAACAGTCTGGCAAAAACATAACCTCCTTGGCGGAGGTAAATGTGGCAACAATTTAAATTATTTTCCTGAGAATCAACTGACCAGATTTGGTGCAGTTTAAACGTGAGCTTGTCGAGGATTGGGGGCCTTAGCCCCCTGGTCCATGCCACTGCCTCAGCCAGGAGTTATTCAAATTTTCCTGCACTGTATGTTTGCAAAATGCCTCTGGTTGCATCACTTCTGGTCCTTTGGTCAACAATGTAAATAAGAGGCAAAATCATGGTTCCTATGGTTATGGAAAGTCGGGGAAAATAATCAGAGTATCAGGGAAAGTCAGGAAATTTAAAAGTGCCAGGGTGCAAAAGTTAACAAAGATGCAGAAAAAATTTTGTTGTATGCATAACAGTTCAACTTTTTTCTGCTCACTTCGCTCGCAGATTATTTGTAGCCTACGTCCACTTTTAGATTTGTTCTGCCACTCTTGTTTCTAGTGTGATTGCAAGTGATTGAAAACTGACATTGGTATTTTGCATGAATGGTGAACAAAATAGTCAGGGAAAACGATTCATTTTGCCCTGGAAAGTCGGGGAAAAGTCAGGTAAAATGAATTCTACAGAGTAGTAGGAACCATGAAAATGAAAGCGAATATCCTGGATTTGCTTTCATTTTGCCACTTTCTGCATCGCTGACTAAAAAGCCAGAAATACTTTTATGTCGAATAACCTATAGAATTTTTAGGGTCCAAATTGGCAGCCCGAAAATTGGCAGTCCTGTTCGGCCGAACACCTCAAACATGCCTAAGCCTGGCCCTGCATTTACTCTGGGTGCAGGTTTGTAGCTATACTTTTCCAAAGGATTGAGGGGATTTAACTTCACCCCAGGGCCAGGAAGCAGCCATCATTAATTCAGCTAGAAGGTCTGAGGGAGTGTGTAAGCTTTTACAGTGGATGGCAGTGGGATACCTTCGGCTGCAAACGTGGTGTTATGCATTTTAAGCTCGAATATTACATCTTTTGCAGTTTTTCATTACTTTAATTTGTATGCAATTTTTCTTGGTTTTGGTTTACAAGGGGGTCGATGGAATCCAGCAACCCCCCCTCTGAACATGCCTAGATTAGCTTATAAAGTAGAAAGTGCAAAACATTATGGCAAAAATGTGACAGGGTTTACTTATGATAATAATTTGATGCAATCATATCTTAATTTTGATAAATTACATTCTGTTCTGTTTAGACAGTTAATAAATTTTACATGCATTTACATTCAGATTAAATTTTGACATCCTGCTTGCATTGAGATAGAAATCTAGGTGTTGTGGCATGATCTTCAATGGTTGTCTACTATTTTTGGAAGACAATAAGCGACTTTTTTGACCGAATTCCGAAAAATAATGCCTGCGCCATTTTCGTGCAGTTTCATTTATTTTTTTTAAAAATGCATCTTCAGCCAGTGAGCTTATGCCTTGGCGTTAACAGTCTGAGCAGAAAAGTAAGCTGCCTTTAAATGTTGTATGATACGATTATGGCCAATTAACTCCTACGACGCCAACGCGATTCGCGTCGTAGGTGTGAACAGAATTGACGACGCGACTCGACTGTCGTCGACAGTCGAGTCGCGTCAGCGTTGTAGGTGTGAATTTGGCCATAGTTGATTCTCTAGACTAGGAATTGGCGATCGCACTCTTAATACGTTGGCATTGTTTTCCTGGCAGCTCCAGAGGCTGACCTATCCAGCTTTCTACGTTCTGTCTTTTCAGCACGAAATGCGCGAAATGGTCTATAGGCCTAATCACTGAGCCAGCATTATGACGGGTTCAAGCAGAAGAGAAAAGGGCGTCATGTGCAGCTAACAGCAGGTGCCCGTTCAGCTATGTAGAGTGACGAATGTGAACATGACTGATGGTGAACAATATCCGCAAGTGGGCTGTGATATTCTGACTTGGATCAGTCCGAGGATTAGACCTATGTGCACGGCGTAAAAGCGCGAGCGTTAGTACTGATAACTCGGCTTCCTATTGTATCGGTGGATGTAGCGGCGGCGCTGATACGTTGTCCAGTTGATTACGATGGCGCCTATAGGACGTCGCCGGTGAGCCGACCGACCGACCGGTCAGCAGGTGTCCGCGCGTTATTAGCAGCAACATCAACTCATCGATCACAATAACTGTAATTCTGACACCCGGACAACAACAACGTACCCGCCTAATCCTCCGCCAACAATAATTTGCGCCAACAACTGCTTTATTGACAGCGTATGTACGTGGGCCCTGGCGCCGCGCGTAGGCTTCAGCCGAATCACCCGAAATGGCTTGCAGTTATTGAAATTCGGATAGGCCTGTTTCTCTGCTGCTTTCGTTCAACTTGAGGAAACGAACACAGACAAGTCTAATTAATATATTGTTAGTAATAACCTAAAAGTCGTAAAATAAGTTTCATACAATATGACAGTCTGTGTTTTAATCGTATAAAAATAGGCGGACACACAAAATGTCTCGCAATGCATGCATGTAGGTCTTGGGGATGTAACAGCAGAAACGTCGTTGCAGTAAACACTGCTAGATTAGTTGTTTTTGCAGACTCATTTGCCAGTGCAGTGGTGTTCGACGCACTGGAAGAATGAGATGGTGTGAGGCGCCAGACGTCCGCAGTGATGCTCCACGCACACGTCCGCTATGTCGTTGTAGCTGCGTTTCGGCAGCAGCAGGCTGGATGCACGCAGTCGGGCCGCCCAGTCCGAGCCTCCCCCATTCCGAGAGCCACCACCAACTCTTCTCTCAGCGGCGGCAGGGTCGTTCCACTCCGGCGCCGGCACGACGTTTCTCTTCACTCTGAGTCGGCGGCTGCGTGGGCGATCACGCGACGTCGACTTACGTCTGCGATCGAGTCTCGCCCTGGTCACCAAGGTGCGGCGCGCCTCGTCGTCCTCGTCGTCAGCGCTCGGCGGCGCGGGAAACAGCTGGTGCTCGACGTCGGGGCTCTGGAACGTGACCGGCAGCAGAAGGAACCGACCTTCCGGGTGCGCGAATGAAGTGTCAGCGGCGGCGGAGGCGTCGGCGGGCTGTTCGCTGACGGCGTCCGTCGAGCGCTTGCCGTGCACGCGGAACCCGGTGACGCAGTGTCGGTAGACGCAATCCAGGTAGCCGCCGTGGTTCCAGCTGGCACACTTGGCTTCGATGCACGAGTGAAGCGGGTCGACCTGGCGTTTGGTGAGTGCCGGCCGGTCGACGCACGACGGATCGTCTTCAGCACAGCCGGCAGACTGCAGCTGACCACCGACGTCGCCACCGGCACTTGACGACTGCGCCGACGACGGAGCGTGTGAAAAGAATTCGGCGAGAGGCAGCGGCGCCACGGATGATCTGTAGTCATTATGGATCACAACATAGATGTTAAAAGCATTAATTTGGATATTAAAAAACATAAAAACATGTCTTTTCACTTTTATAAAAAAAGTAAAAAACATACATAAAATACATTAACTATATTTAGCTATATATACTAACTATATATATTTAACTATATTAACATGTTATAAAAACAAAAACCTACCATTTGTGAAGATTGAAGACTTTAATGTACTGAATGTTATTAACTTATTATGTAACCGTGATTATGGTACAGATCGAAAACTGGACTAAACGCAATTTTCCCATGAGAAATGCATCATCAATTTGTAATTTTGTACGTTTTTTTAATAAGAACAAAAACGAGACATAAAGAAATAAGACAAAGAAACGTAAACAATATTTTAAAAACATGTTCTTAAAACATTGATTAAAACATAAAAAATGTTTTATACATGTATGGATCACAACAACACATGTCTCAGAAAGTGGCCAATGCTCCAATACGTTTGGCGTAAGCCTTCCGCCCCGTACGTCAATCTTCAGTGTTGGCCGATTGACAGAAGTGGCGAATAATTGAATCCTGTTACTAAAAGCCCAAACATCAAAAGCAATTTAAGATATTAAATAGGCTCCTAAAGATTACTAGGAACAGACGTCAACAGATTCAACAGACCTCATTAAAATTGCCTCATTATTTTTTTTGTAGTTAGTTTATTATGAAATTTGAACATCAGCTTAGGCCTATATTATATTATTGCAGAAACTTACTTGCCAGCATTTTGCCACGTGTTGATCCGTATAAAGTGGCTGTACGTGTGATTATGAGTCATCATTTCTTTTGCTTCTCGACCATAAATACACAACAACTAAACAGAATTCCAATCGGTTGAAATAAAAGTAAACCGATATACAGGGTGGGCCAAAAGCTATTGTACTTGGTCCATATCTTTGCTAAATATTGACCAATTTTCACAATTTTTCACGAGTAGACTCTGTAAAAAATTTGCTACTGAGGGGCATGCACATCACACTTATTATGTCGATACACTACTATGTAAAATACAAATATCCAAAAAATATACAATATCTGCAGATGGACAGAAGGTCTAATGGTAAATTTTTGAACTATTAAACTTGACTGTTAACATATGAGTTGCAGTAAGTGTCAAAAACATTGGAGGACATGTTAAACATTTTTTCAAATATTTTGAACGATTTTACTATGCACTAATTTTCAATGTACATTAATGCTGGTTGATGGCTGCACTTTTTGCTAGTTAACTGCATGAGCAATTGAGCATACATATACAGAGAAATGCATTTCAATTGTGCGGCCATACAGGTTGTGCACTATTTTTCGAAAGATGAAAACTTACTCCGCAGCTACACGTGAACCTTTTTGACACTTATTATAACTTATATTTATCATTTTACTTAAATAGGTTTCACCAATCGACCTTATTACCATCTGTACATATAGTACGTTTTTGGGTATTTATATTTTACAAGGTAATGTAGCGACATAATAAGTGTGATGTGCATGCCACTAAAGCAAATTTCTTCCAGAGTTTACTGGTGACAAAAATTGTGAAAATTGGTCAATATTTAGCGAAGACGTGGAAAAAGTACAATAGCTTACTTTTTGGCCCACCCTGTAGACGAAATTATATGGGTTAATACGCCTAAGCCGCCGGCTAATTTTGGCTCCGCAATTAAAACGTGGCCACTATACGTGTAAGACATGTACGTGGAGACAAACGCCTTATGACCTATCCAGTAATTTGAATGACACACCAAAAATGCGCCCTGATTCTTTCTGAGACTTTAGCGCTTTATAAATCATTTACTTAGTCACTTACTGACTTACTTAATTTGGTCAAAAATTTGCAGCTTTCGGTTTAAACAAAAAAGCTACAAATATTTGATCAAATTAAAAGTCGCCACAAATAAGTCTAATAGGCTGATATAACTATAGCTATAGCGTGTATTAGCTATATTAATTTTGTACTCTGTCCGTCTGTCTGTCTGTCTGTTTGTCCGTCTGTCACGACCCGGTACCAATTCAAGCCCAGGTGAGATAAAGACTTTGGGTTTTCACCATTATAATAGCCTAGAGTTTAATATTTCGTGACAAAATTTCATGCCGCTGATCAGGGCAGGGGGTCCTCACCAATGAGGGAGAGAAAGTTAAGTTAAAGTTAAAAACGAACTTATAAAGCGCCATAAAACTAAACGTGTGTAAAGATTCAGAGGCGCTGGCTACGTTACAGTTAACCACTGTTTTCGAAAGCAACAGTAAACAGATGTGTCTTTAGTCGTCGACGGAATGCAGGCAAACTGTTTGCTTCAATAACTGAAGTAGGAAGACTGCTCCAGATAGCTGGTACAGCTGAACTAAAAGCACGGCTGCCGTATGCAGTTCGGGTACGTGGTGCTTGGAGTAGAGGGCGAGTTGATGAGCGCAATGTCATCGATGAACCAGGGTGTTGACTGGAGATCAGCTGATGAAGGTATTCAGGTTGTGAAGTAGACTGTATCTTGAAAGCC
>Ga0209367_1006393_pt1 | contig 16318 bp, 11 predicted proteins | sample WorMetLIZISLAND2_FD_187412 | JGI IMG/M metagenome (GOLD analysis project Ga0209367, IMG submission 187412) | Marine gutless worms symbiont microbial communities from Max Planck institute for Marine Microbiology, Germany - Olavius geniculatus... ... | reverse complement strand
CCCCCGGCCCGACACGGCATTCCGACTCCCACGACCACCCGACCCATGTCCCACACGGCACCGGCACGACCACTGGCCGCTCGGCCGGACCCCGAGGTCCCTGTGGTCCATTCCACCCAGCACGACAACCTCATGGGGAGCTTGCCGGCAGGGTTTGAGATGACGACAGCGTGCCCGATCTGCCAGACTGCGATACCCTTCGACGCCGAGGACGCATTTTCACGGCACGTCGACGAGTGTATATCTCGAGTCACTAGCGGCCAGCAGCCCACAAGTCCACCGGTCTCCTCATTGCCGTCACAGGCTGATAGAACGTGTCCCGTCTGTAACAATGTCTATCCGGCCAGCACGTTCTCTCAGACCGACTTTGAGAGACACGTCAACGACCACTTCACTGACGTCGATCTAGCTTCACAGCAGTTTGAGCCGTTGATATCGTAGTCTGAGACGTTTAGTTACTCAGTACTTTGTATTTACTCAGCGAGTTAAGGCGTTTTGAAGTTGCATTCTGAACATTTTGATTTTGCCGTGTGTACATATTATCCCTGTTTTCAACATTGTATTTTCAGACCTTTGCTGTTTATATATTTTTTGATCTGATTACCCACAAACTGGGGCATCGCCGCAAATATGGTCTGTGGTGTGTGAACTAGTTGCCCAGGGTTGATATTTGATAGTTGAATGGCCTGGAGTCGAACCGCATGATCATTGAGTCTTACACGCTAACCATTATACTATCAAGCCTCACATTTTATCTGGAACTCTAAGCATTGACAGTTACATTCAGTTTTTATAAGAGACGATTGTACGAGTTGTCACGCAAGACTGGAATTTGTGAGACTGGTCACAAACGACACAAATGCGCTCAAAAATGCAAGACTGGAAAATGGAGCACAAATAAGCTCGGGGCTGGAAAATGCGGGAAAACAAATTGCATGTGTCGTTAATGTAGTTAACTTCAGCCGTCAACACTTTTATAATATTATGAAGATAAGTCTAAGGCTATAACCATAATCATGACACGTGAACAGCTGTGGTCCCCACAATATCCACGTTCCTCTGCATTCTGCCACATCTGTTTCCAGCTGGCTGGTGTGCCATTGCTGATCTGCTGTATCCAGGTTTTTCGAAGATGCCCAAGAGGTCTTTGCCAGTTTATAACTGGACTGGCCGCCCTTCATTGCGATGACCTGACTTAACACTTGGTGTACAGACATCAATCCACCAAGACGGACCCGACAACTCGCACCAGTTGGCCAGATCTTTAAGCTTACAACTTAATGGTAGGCCCAAACAATGGGACTGAAACATTTGAATACAATGCCATATGCATATCAACCAGTAGTTCACCATTCAATCCAAGCTCTCATTTTCCCTTATATTCCAGTGTCGCATTTTCAGTCGCCCCTTTGGGAAATCAGCCGTGCAAAGCACACACATACTGTTTTAGCAGCCATTTAGATTTTCCTAGTAGCCTAAACACGGGTTTGCCTGTTTGCCTTCGTTTTTAGACTAGCCAAATGTTTTAAAGAAACAGTTTCATGGGTAAACCCCAACAGCCCTTTCCTTGTGTGGTGCTCATTCAACCACCTCAAAGAAAAATGTAAAAATGATTTCATCTTAGGCTTTTGGTTGCTTTCATTTTTATAAGAATTAGGGGATCACATTTAATGGTGCATCGAACTAAGTAAGCCCATATAATTTTTGTATGAAAAATTTCACCCATGTGTGTGATTATAGGCCTATTAAATTTGAAAGTTGTACAAGAGAGACAGTTATTGTGAAACTAATAGTGATATGTATGATATAATACAGTCCGAAAATGTAAATGATTGTTGATGCCAACTTTTGTAGGCCTATGTTCAGCAATTTTATGAAATAATGTAAACGTAGCATTAATAATTTAACATAGTATAATTGTGTGCATGAATGTCTATAATCTATCACTTTGAATGCGTGTTCTACAACTAAATTTACTGTAAGACAAAACATAAAGTAGCAGTATTTTCTACCGTTTAACGTACAGCACAAATGCATGGCAGTCTTTGAATACCAGGTAATAATATAGGCCCTAATTGAGCTTAGTATAAAAATGCAAAATTTATTATTTTAGCAGCTTGTGTAGATCAAAAGTCACCCAGGAATAAGCAGAACCAGCAGCGCGTGTCACTCAGTTACAGACGTGCTAAAATTGTGCCAGACTGCGTCCAGGGCTCACGGCCTGAAAACTAAGGTAGGCCTAATGATGGAAGGGACTAACGTTGGCGAACGAGGCACGAAACGTCAGGGGCTCTGCCCGAAAGGCATCATAGCCCCCTCCCAAGCTTGAAGCTAGCCAATATAGCGGACTGGGGAGCTGTTGCCGGTGTTCCGTGAAAAAATGAATCAACATTGTAATTGCACTTTTTGCACATTCTGCGACCACGTGCCGAAATTGCTAAGCACCTCAGTAACTATGAGTAAACAACCCTCGACATGCGAAAATGTCGATGTACTTTTCCACCCCCCCCCTCTCCTCACTCCCGCCTGGAAAGACTCGTTCTCCAGGCATCGTAGGCCCTGTCAATCCTTCCAACGGAATGCGGGCTGAATTAAAGCCAAGTTATGGTCTAAAAGTCGAGACCAAGTAAAACTGAAATATACAGTTTGTGACTGACTTACAAAAGCAATTTTGAAATCAGACAGACTGCAAAAAGTGTTTGAAAGTGGGGGCACACCGTGACAACGCAGAGAGCCAGCCCTCAGTGGAGCCCTTTGGTTGCCACCAGGACAGCGAAGACCTTTGAAGCTGAAAGCTTTTTGACTACTGCGATGCTAATGGCCAGCTAGGTCATCAGCATTTCGCAGTTTACTAGCTTCCTGTTTAGCCCACTGGCCTTCATTCACGCAAGTCTAAAAAATCAACACTAGAAGTTTATTTACGCATGAAAAAGTGGGGACATGTGACCTTTTCCCCGTGGTTCTGCGGTGTAAGAGATCAGATGCGTGTAGGCTAATACCCCGTTTACACCACCAAGCAAACATCGAGTTGGCTCGTCCAGCCAGCTTCATCGTGTAAACAGGGTAGCGACATGAGAGCTGGAAAATTTAAGTCTGCGAAATTGGGATAACGTGCCAATTCATAAAGGCGAGCGATCGTTGGTGGACTGTACGATCTGTAGCCAGCTAAGACGCTTTGTGTTCCCATGCTCCACACTGAGGTCCTTCGTCGCTGCTGTGCATCAGAGAGACCCTTTTGCAACGTTGAATTTCACAGTCCGACTTCAAACTGATTTTCGTTTCAGAACTGGTCGTGGACGCGGTCGTTTCGGAGTCGTCTTGTTGTGTCGATCGTCGACGCCGATCGTCAGCAGCGGACATGACCGTCAAAGTGCCGTGCTTCGGTCGTGGTCGTGCGCGAACTGCGGTGATCGGTGTTTGCTTCTTGGTGGTCTCGTCGGCACACTCGCGACAGCAGCAGTACGGAAGCGCGCGTCTCATTCCACGATCAACACACTGCACACACCGAAGCACATTCACAGCGGCGTCGTGAGTTTTAAAACAAGAAACCCAGCTGTCGCTAGGATAGCCGACCGTACTGGTTGTCAGTGACCTTCAAGGTCATCCAAGGTCGATGATTTTCGTCTCATCTGAAAGGGTGAATGCGATTTGCTATTTTTGATCAGTAGCAACCTTGGCCTTATCTCTTACCGTTTCCGAGATACTGTCATTTATAGCTTGAAACTTTCCATTTAAAATTGCGGCCAAACCAATGCAGATGGACACATGGTTACTATTGACAGCCTATAGGAAGTCGCCAGCGCCCTATCCGATCGCCGTCCCCCAACGACTTACCGTTTAGCCACAATACCGCACGATTGGCATACTGTACCATAGTGCGTTATCACTCTTCAAGGTCATCTAAGGTCAGTGATTTTCATGTCATTTGAAAGACAATATGCGAGTTTTTATTAGTGATCAATAGCAACCTCTGGCCTATCTTGCACCGTTTAGCCACAGTACATGTACATCCGTAACAGACGGACGACAGACGGACGGATAGACGGACTGACGACAACCACGACAATAGTTCGACCGTTACTTAAGGCACTGCACAAATTTCCGACAGAGAAGATTAGGCTATGGATGCTCAAAATTTTAATTTTGTCCCGAAATTTCCACAAAATGAGTTTTTGAGCTAGCTTCAAATTTTGCATTTCTGATCGAAAAGTTTCCAACAAGAAGATTTTCTGACAACCCAAAGTTTGAGGGTTCTCCTGTTTCCCCTTTGCCACGAGGTCACTTACGTAGGCCTACACTGTTTACGTAGGCATACACAGTGTAGGCCTACATTCAACAACTTTGAAACTTCATTGTCGTTTCATTGCACTATAGGGTGTTTAGCTAACAGTCAACAAATCCTCACTGGAATGGCTTCTATACAGCAAATTTATACCAAGTTTACGCGATCCAGCAAACATCGAGCTAGCTCGACGAGCTATGATAATTAGCATGCTAATTAGGAGGGCGGGCGGGTTGTAATTGGACGGCCTATATAACACGTGATCAGCTGTGGGCTATAAGCCTAGGCCTACATTTGAGCCTGGGGGCGGGGTTCCATCAGGCCTGCTTGATGTTTGCTCGACCTTTGCTTGACCTTTGCTCGATGTCTGCTCGATGTTTGCTCGATCGTGTAGACGGGGTATTACTGTGTCGCTTAAAAATAATCATCGTGTAACGATTAACGAGTATAGTCATAGAACGGAGCCTAATCTAAGACTGCGCAAAACATCATCACTGCACGTGGGTCTATATCACAATTTATGTAAAAAAACTGTTCAGTTTATATATAGTGTAAGGGTGACATCGTGGTTGTAGATATAAAACAGCACAAATCACAATTTAAAAATTCAAACTTTATCATTACACAGTCAGCAAAATTCTTCTGACATTGTGTAATGGTGATGTTTGAATTTTTAAATTGTGATTTGTGCTGTTTTATATCTACAACCACGATGTCACCCTTACACTATATATAAACTGAACAGTTTTTTTACATATATATTTGCAGTTTTATTGCCGTTGGAAGTAATCTGGATTAGTTAATTATAGCAATGTTAGAAAATGTAGAAATGTTTCTTGTTGCTAGATAATAACGATTTTTCGTATACTTAACGTATGATTTTTACGGGAGTGCATATGTGCGCTTTTGAATAATTGCACACTGCCCATACCATAATAAACCGATCTTGAAAACACCCCCATCTGATGCAAAGATCTTCAATATATCTCTTACGTAAGCCGAGTTCTAACCCATTGTGTCCCAAATTTTGTTGCCATGACAACGAGGGTCGTTCGGGGAAAAATTCGGTTGGCAGCATTCGATGGCCCATCCCCGAAAACTCCACTACAGACGCAAAAATCTTGCAGATATCTCTTACACAGACCGAGTTATAGTGAATTTTGTCCCAAAATTCGTTACCATGGCAACGGAGGTTGGCAGGGGAAAAATTTAAATAACACCATCGGATAGCGCGGGCGCGAAAATAAAGGGGTAGGTGCAAACAGCGCGCAATTATCTTTTACGGGGGCCAAGTTATAGCCAATTTTGTCCCAAAATTCGTTGCCATGGCAACGGGGGTTGGCAGGGAAAAATTTAAATGACACCGTTAAATTGGCCGACCTCTTTATCTTATACATAGCCGGAGTTATGGCTGTTTAAAGCATTGTCTAATTTTCCCCATAGGCGCCATTGTAATTTTTCATATTTTTGTGAAAAAATAAATGAAAATGTTGAATTTAAATTTTGTAACCCTCAAAAGGCACTTTCTTGCGCGAAACCGTGTCATATGAGCCATCGTGCGTTAAAATCAGTTCAGTCGTTTTTCCTGTAGAAGACGGCAAGAAAAAAAGGAAAGGAAAGGCACAAAAAGTCACGCAAGCGTTATATTTCACCTATTCGTGGGGAAGCCCCCCGAAAACAGATTTTCATCAAATTTTGCACATCAGGAGATATGCTGGACGTAATCATCTGTGCAAATTTTGGTGTGGAAAAATTAAGGGGTTTGGGAAAGACGAGGGGTCAAATTTTGGAGTTTTTCATTGAAATGGCTGGTCACCCTTACAACAGGGCTGGCGCTACCGGGCAGCCTGTGATGAAGTATCGGTCTCTAGGCACCTCGAAGACCAAACAAGTAATTTGAGAAAATCTCACGTGACGCGCGATAGCAGCGGTCCTGCCACTTTGGCAGTCAGTGTAGGCTTACAGCAATAAGATATTAATGCATCTTGAAAGAGCACTTAAATTTGAGGCTTCGTACGGAGAGCTCCTTGAATTTAAGAGATCGAAACTTAGATTCTTAGAAATGTACGTTCTATGCTAAAACAATATCATACGCAGGTTGTCCAGGTCCATCTCCAGCCCTTTCGGCGCAATTCACTTTTACAATGTGTGTCGCAACCGGAAATCGCAAAAGAAGTTCACTAAAAACCCTATTTTGTGATTCAAGGTCATTCAAGGTCATCGACAATCGACATTGACACCAATAAAGAGCTTGTCACTATTGCTTGTTATGATAAGCAACATTTCTATATATGCAACCGTTTTCATGCTACACGAGATAATTGGGGTAAAATAACCACTTTTTAAGGGAGTAGCTGACTTGACGCCCGCCTGCACCGGCCTCCTTGAACCTAGGGGGCCGGAACTTGGACAGCTAAAATTTATGTTTAATGCTAAAAATTTCATGTGCAGGTTGTCTTGGTCTATCTCTAGCCATTTCGTCGCAATTCAGTGCCGAAATGTGCGCTGCATCCAAAAAATGCGAAAAAATCACTATAACCCATTTTGGGAGGTTTAAGGTCGTTCAAGGTCATCGATGTTGATAAATCTAAAAAGCATGTCACCAGTGCTTGTTATAATAAACAGCATGTCTGTACCTGCCTGCAACCGTTTTCACACTATACGAGCCTATAACGGCAAAAATAACGTCTTTTTAGAGGGAGTACCCTTCTTAGACGCCCTCGTTCGAGGGGAACCCCCGCACCCACGGGCACGAAATTTTGTCACGATAAACTAGACTCCTATGGCAGCTTACAGTAAAAAATTTTGTTATCCTAGCTTGCACCGTTTTGACACAATACAGCAGTGTGACGGACAGACGGACAGACAGACAAACGGACGCCCAGGCCATGGCTAAGACGTGCGAAGCATCCTGCTATCGCGCGGAAAAAGTCTAGGTTTTGGTCTTGGTCTTTAAAAAAGTCTGGCTTACGCCAGTGTGTTGTAATGATCTAAATGATTTCTAAGTCATGACGATGTCGAGGCCGAAACCACTACTTTTTGTCTTCAGGCAGCGAAGTCACAACTTTCCCCGTAAGTCGTTCATACCTGGACCTACGTATTTGGCACTATAGCAAGTAAGTAAATAAGTAAGTAAGTAAGTTAGTTAGCTTGACAGGCGCAGTTTAACAGTTAAACACATACGCCACGATCTTAGCACCCAAACAAAAATGCTTCGTAAGCAGCCCGGTCAGTTTGTCTCAGATGAACTGAGCGTGGGACCTGCAACAGCAAAACTTTACTTTGTGTAAGTGCTTATTATTTAGGTTACGTTTGATGTATCTATGATGACGATGTTGATGATGATGTCAGTTGTAGGCCTAGTCGCTGAGAACGGTCGGAGCGATGGTTCAGAGGCGACGATCCTCGTCTGAGGACCGACCTTCAACTATGCGAGGTTCAAGGTCATCTTCCGCCGCTGCACCTCACATTGGCAACGTCCGCGTGACTCGCATTGAACACCACCAAGAACGACAACATCAGTCTCTGGCCGCTCCAACAGGTTTGGCTTAATGTCAATCAGTCGTCGATTTGGAATATTAACTTTTTAAACGCGATACGAGATACGATAATAAAACTATGTATTTGCAGTTAAAAACTGACAGACAAGCTAGCTGTCAGTTTAATTTAGCTCATAAACTAGAAAGAACTGAAGTGTTTAAAGAGGAAATAGGGTGAGAAAAACTGAAATAAAAGTTTGGCAAATCGTTTTAGGTCATTGGATTGGTTGGCGGCGTGGCGTAGTTGGTAAACGCGTTTCGGCTGAAACGAAGTTACTCTACGCCGGGCCCGGTTAGTACTGCAATGAGTGACTGCCTGCGGGCAGGTAAACCATCTCGGTGTAAAGCCTGCCAGCTAGGTCGACTCAGCCTTCTACCCTCCGTGGGACGGTAAAATGAGTAGTAACTCATTTACATGGGTTACGGAAGGTGAGGACTTTGGTACAGCTGACTGGGACTGCCTAGCCGGCCGCTGCGCCAGCCTGTGTCTGCAGGCTGCACACGGTGGCCGTGCGGCAGGCGGCTCTGGTTAGTGACGAAAGCGCATTAGAGGCGTGTTTGCGACGATGCGCTATACGAATTGACGACCTTTACCTTTATTTTTATTGGACCGATAACCGGGAAAGCCCGGGGTCGGCAACGGTTGTCAACTTAACGGGAGTACAGATCGTATTGAGACGTGTTTATCTCGTGAATGTGACCGACGGTGAGTTCTGCCTGAGAATGAGTGTTGCCGTACACAAACCAGAGCCACGTTTCGGTCGTCACGCTTGAGTGGAGTAAGATTATGGGCAGTTATACCACTCCAGACACTGTAGTGAGAGATAGTCGACAAAAGTAGGTCATATTAATATACAGCATGTGTTAAGGTGCTTTCTCATTGCGCGCGTTAACGCGCGTCAACGCATGTTACACATTCATGAGCCAACTAATCCAAGTGTCTATAGCCAAACTCATATTATCATAAATAGAAGCTGTGACGAGGCGTCCGGTAGTTATGTATCCGCTCTTCTAGGGTGAGGTAGCGCTCGGATTAGGGATTGATTGAACAGTCGATTGAGATCGAATGAACAGTTATAGTCGTCGGTGCTTTGCTGTTGCGGGCCCGTCGACTTGGAATTCGCTGCCAGACAGTCTTCGTGACTCAGAACTGAGTCGTGACACTTTTAAACGTCAGATTAGTTGGCTTATGAATATGCAACCCGCGTTGACGCGCGCAGTGAAAAAGCACCTTTAATTGTTTACAACAGCAACCGTGACGTCACGCCGAAGTAGATCACCGTACAAACCATCACTGCACGCCAGCAGCGTCAGCGACCTCAGCAACAGTTTGACCACCACCACTACAACCACGACAACTAATCATCCAGGTCACCATTACCCCCTCTATAAACCACGCAGCCTGTCCGACATCAGCGGCGTGACGTCACCCGCACCCAGGTCACGTGGTACTTCCCAGGATGCCTACATCGTCGGCTACGCGACCGTCAAGACTCACGAACGACCGGCCGGCAGCGAGGGCGTCAACTACAAGGTCTTCCTGAACCAGGTGCCCGTTCGATTTGGTTTATACAGACATCGTCGTAAGATTTGTCTTAAGACTTGTCTTAGGACCATTATTATAAGACCAAAGTTAAGATGTCTTAAGATCGCAGCTACATATTTTAAGCGAATTCACAGAATTGGTCTTAGATGATCAATCATAACATTTAGCACACAATTGCAAGATTTCATCTTAAGAGTAGACATATTCTCAGATAGGCCTATGTATATAATATGTCGTAAGTGATCCGAGATTTAGATCGTTGTGTCTCTTAAGATGACCGTGAATGTGAAAATTGTTTTAAGATTGTTCTACGATCTTCTGTTGTGAATTGGCCCATCACAGGTTCCAACCGCCGGTTCATCTTATCTCCTGCCAAACGAGTTGATTACGCCAACCAAACCTACCAGTCATTCAACGTATCATTCGTACAAGCCAAGTCCGCCGTCCTATTATCCATCCTCCAGCTATGCTATGCCCAGTCCGCCCGCTGCCACTTACCCCAGCGTCAGTACGTCGACGTACAGTTCTTCAACGCGTAGAAGTCGCGCTCCAACGCGCAGTGCCAGTCTGCCACGCAGTCTCTCATACACACCATCACCTCGCAGTGGCGTAGGCGGCTACATGCCGTCGTCCGCCGCGCTAAGGCTGCTAGGAGCGCCCAGTGACGGGACGCCTGCAGTCGTGACGTCATCGATTACGTCAACGTGGACGCCGTGGAGGTCGGCTAGGCCGGCGGCGAGTAGACAGCGCGACGAGGAAGAGTTTTACAAACGTCTGAGGGACATACGCGCGCGTGCCTCTTCACCCGTCACAGACGATCTCGACTTACAGGTCGGACTGACAACTTTTACGTGCGAACTTAGGGTCTCGGCCTGCCATAACGAACGGCCGCCATTACGAATTCCGCCACGGTTAAGGATGTAGTTAGAGTTAGGGGTAGGGTCAGTGTTAGAGTATTTCTTACGACGAAACTGTTAACGAAAAAAATAAATTTTACCTATCTCAAAATGCACTAAAGCTCACCTACAAGGTACAGCAATGTAGTATTTTAAAAAAGTTTGTGAGGATGATACCGCTTCAAGAGCAGGTGAAGAAGGCTGGAAAAGACAAGAGAAGAAAGGGAAAAGGGATGGAAAAACATGGAAACGTGGACGGAAGGAAAAGTAAGGAAAAAATCTGGTTTTGGCTTAAAAGTTGCATTGCTAGCCTAGGGAGCTTGGTGGTATAACTGTAGGACGTTGAATGTGCGATCGTGAAATCGTTGGTTCGACTCGCAATCCAGTTGCTATCAAGCGGTTAGTAGGCTACTTGGATGGGTGACTGTCTGCAGACAGATAAATCATTTCGGTGTATAACCAACACCAAGGTCAACTCAGCCTCTCGTCCCTCCGGAATAGGTAAATCAAGTATAAGCCTATACCGGCCTGTTTGGCTCGGGTTGTGGCGGGGCGCGTTTACCTACCTCGGGTGTCAGGCAGCAGTGTGTGATCCCATATGGTAGGTGACGCTCTGTGACTCTGTGATGGGTTTCCTATTAAGAATTATGCACCACCTTTACTTTTTTATCTTTTAGCTGGGGTTGAGGCAGTGAACGTTTACCTGTGTCGGGTGGGATATATCACTGTGATCCCATATGGTAGGTGAGTTATACCGTTTTGAACTGTTGTAGGTTCACCGCCGTGCATCGCGTGGTAGAACGACCAGTCGTCCAGTTGTATCGTTCAGTCCTAACGTGATCTACACGGGCAAGAAGATTGACTACGGACTGATCCCTGACAGACCGGCACCACCACCGCTCCCTCCCGCACTAGCCGCACACTCCACCACATACATTGACGACAACCCGGCCAGGTATTTTCGGTGATATTTCACTTTTTTGAAACTATTTGGCTTTGACTTCGGCTTATCGAAGAGAACAGAAACTAGCGATATTTTTAAATATGCATTTCAGTTTTCTGTTTATCCTTTTGCGTAGCAATCAGGTTTTATATTGTAGAGTTGTAGTTGACTGAAATGTAACGACAATTTTATTTCTCTTTAGTTTTTATGCGTGACAGCAGAATGCTTCGCGCGTCTTAGCCATCGTCGAGTTGTTCGTCTGTCTGTCTGTCTGTCATACTCCGCTACTGTGTCAAAACGACGCAAGCTAAAATTACGAAATTTTACTGTAGGTTGCCGCAAGGACTCTAGTTTTTAGTGACAAAATTTCGTGCCCTTGGGTGAAGGGGTTCCCCTTAAACCAGAGAGTCAAAGAAGGGTACTTCACTTAAAAAGACGTTATTTGTCGCTATTTGCTCGTCTGGCGTAAAAACGGTTGCAGATAGGTACAAACATTCTGCTTATTATGATTAACACTGGTAACAAGCTTTTTAGATTTGTTAATATCAATGACCTTGAATGACACTGAACTCCCAATATAGGGGTTTTTAGTTATTTTTTTGCAATTTCCGGCTGCAGTGCACATTTCAAGACTGAATTGCGACGAAATGGCTGGAGATAGACCAAGTCAACCTGCTTATGAAATTTTCAGCACTAAACGTAGATTTTATCACTTTAAGTCGCAACCCTTTTAGTTCACGGAGGCCTATACAGGCACTCATCAAACAGGGGTACCCTCTTAAAAAGTAGTTATTTTACCATTACAGTGACTCGTCTAGCGTGAAAACAGTTGCAGATAGGCATAAGTATGCTGTTTATTATAACTAGCACTAGTGACGAGCTTTTTAATAGTGTTAACACCAATGATCTTGAATGACATTGAATCCCTAAAATAGAGGACTTTAATGTTATTTTTGCGATTTTCGGCTGTGATGCACAATTCAAAGGGGAATTGCGACGAAGTGGGTGGAGATAGACTAAGATAATCTGCGAACCGAAACTGTTAAGGCTGTCGCACGTCTCATGAGTTTTGCTCAATTTACTTGTTGATATTTATTTTATTGTTACTTGACGTGCTTTTGGTTTATAAGGTTATTAAAATTTAGTTGTAATCGAACTGGATCGCATACACTTTCGATCGTGGCATTTTACAGTAGCCTACTGTTCATGGTCACTTATCAGTCGATTCAGACAGAAGTCAGCATTAATTTTACTCTAGTGACATAGCACATCATGAATAAAATGCGGAATTGACTGCATTTTGTCAAATAAATCTATTGGCTTAGGCTTTAACTACGTGCCAATTTTTTCACGCATAACACGCTACAGAAGTCAACGTCAAAGTCATATGGACTAAAATTTATTAGAGTTTGACTTTTTTTCATTAAAATCATTTGACTTAGACTTTAAGTCAAATGTGCTATTAGACTTTAAGTCAAATAGCACATTTGACTTGTGTGTTATTATTGTCACGTAGTCATATGTTGTAAACTGTTTTACGCTTTAGTTAAGTTTCTGTTTGTGTATCACTTTTTCTTTATTTTTTTGTCTTTCTGATGTTTGTGTAAGTGCTGATTAAAAGTCTTCAATATCTCAATAATACGCCGTTTACACGATCAAGCAAACATTGAACAGACATCAAACAAACGTCGAGCCAACGTCGAGCAAACATCGAGCAAACATTGAGCTGGCTCAAGCAGGCCTATTGGAACCCCGCCCCCTAGCTCAAATGTAGGCATATGCTTAGGCTCTTAGCCCACAGCTGATCACGTGTTATACATATAGGCCTTTTAATTACAACCCGCCCGTCCTTTTAATTAGCATGCTAATTGCCATGGAACGTCGAGCTAGTTGCTCGATGTTTGCTCGATCGTGTAAAAGGGGTGTAAACGGTTGCCAATGTGACTTCGCTGATGCAGGTATCACGAGTTTCAGCCGACGGACGTGGGAGTGGTGGTGCTACCTAACGGTCAGCGTGCCGTGACCTACACACATCAGTCACAGACTGGACACGGAGATCACCGCGAGGCAAACGTTCACATCGACAAGATCATCGCAAAAACCAAACACCTACAGGATTCAATGCACACGCTGGAGGAGTTCGTACGAAGGAATCGCAGCCTCTTCCCTGAAGATATCATCATCTACCAGAACGTGAAATTTTTCCGACTCAACGAGGATGAGCTCAGCCGCATTGGAGAGCGCCCTGACGCCGAGGTAGTCGAGTCAAAGCCGGCTTTATCTGCTCAAAACTTTATTTTTGCTGAGAAGTTACGTATCTTTTTACTGGCATTGTCGTGGCATACTTATTCTACAAACAAGCATAGAGAACTCATTCAAATGCAGCTCAGTTATAGATATTGATAGCGTGCATACAAGAGTAGACCCTCTGGAAGTTGTTCGCCGCCCAGTAGTTGTTAAACAGTTTAGCCACTGTTTAATTTTCAAAAAAATGCATAGCTCTACACAGCCTACACACTTATTTGCCACCTGTTAAGTCAGTTGATTATTGCCTGCGTAATAGCCAACAGCTTACATTACTTCAAAGTAAATACCAACTGTTCAAAACGTCGTTCATTAACAGACTGGTGTCCTTCTAATGACGACATTGTGCGATCTGTTTAGTTTGAGTCCATTTGGTTAATTTTTATCATCTGATTTCTATTTTAGTCTGTATTGCTTTCATTGTGTTATGTTACGTAGCCTCTGCCTCGCAATTCCGTAAAATAATCGTTATCGTTATCGTTAGGTATACGGCGTGAAGATACGCGAGAAGCTCGTCGTCCCGTACGGCACCGAGGTGATTGATATTCTGCGTCGGCATTACTCGCGGCACCGCGAGGTCGAGATCGAATACGATGATCTGGAACACATCCGCCACTTGGCGGCCAGTGCCGAGAAGACTCAGATGTCGACCAAGGATTCGATACGTCGAGTCGTCGAGGCGGAATATGACGACCTTGATCAGCGGATGAGATCGAAGGCTCGCTCGCCGGCCGCACTGACCCCTACCGACTACCGCATGATGACGCTAGGTCTCAAACTCTGCCTTATTTCAAGACCTAGGCTAGTTAACAAGTTAAAGTTCGTGTAATAGTCTTTATGGAAAACCCAGAGGGATGGAAGGCTGAGTTGACATTGGTGTTGGTTATATATATTCAGATATCTGTCCGCAGTCAGTCACCCATCCAAGTAGGAACCAACTGATAGCGACCCGACCGAGAGTCAAACCCACGACCGCTCAATTGTAAGTGCGTTACCTACCGGTACACTAACAATCCATCTACTTAGTTCTTCTATCTCTCACCACAGTGTCTGGAGTATTATAGCGCCCGTAATCTCATTTTATTCAAGCGTGACGACTAATAACGTCTCACGTTTGTATATCACACGTTCGTCCAGGCAGAACACGCCGTCGATCGCGGTCATGACATAAGCACGTTCGAACACGGTCTGCTCTGTATTATGCGAGTGCAAAGAGGCATGTTACACTGTAGAGTGCATAGACCGTGTTGAAACATACCTGTTTCATGACTCTCATCGACGGTGTGTTCCGCCTGAGAATAAATGCTGTATACAGACTTGAGCCACATTGCGGTCATCATGCTTGAGTGGAGTGAGATTATGGGAGGTTATAACACTACTGAGAGATAGGTAACACAAATATGTTATGAAATGAGCCTCGTTGTGCTAGCATAATCCATTGTACAGGATGGGCCAAAAAAAACGTGCCACTTTTCTTTTGTTCATATCTTCGCCAATTATTGACCGATTTTCAAAAGTCTTTCACTGGCACACTTTGCAGACAATTTGCGATAATGTGGTTATTTTAGGTCCCATTACACCGTAAATGCGTCCCTACACTACCTTGTAAAATATCAATGAAACATACATATATAACGATAAAGACTAATAAACATTTTGATAAAATTGATAAAAAACACTTCAGACCAACATTGTGATAAATGATCTGTATGGCATTCGACTGTGTGAGTATAACATCGCAATGTTGGTCTGAAGCGGTTTTTTTCATTTACCTAAATTTTTGTTATTATCGTTCGTTTTTGTTTACATTTACATTTCACAAGGCAATGTAAAAACACATTTACCGTGTGGTGGGATATATAATAATCACATTATTGCAAATTGTCTGCAGAGTGCGCCAGTAAAAGAATTTTAAAAATCGGCCAATAATTGGCAAAGTTATAGACAAAAGTAAAGTGCTACGTTTTTTATGGCCCACGGTGTAGACAGTGGTATAACCTATAATTTTTGTATAGAGTCGCTCAACGCACCAATTCGAATGCCGTCGGCGCCGGTCGAGACCGAGACGATCAGATGGCAGCAGGCGCTGAGACCGCTCAGCGAGGGCCGACGAGTCGACTCGGTCGCCGCGATGACCGAGTTGACTCGCACCCCGGGACTAGAGTTTACGTCCAAGCTGAGGAACCGTCACATCACCGAGGGCAACTCGGTGCGGCTGAGCTGTGCGCTGAATATCACCCCAGACACTGTGATCACGTGGCAACATAACAACCACCCCGTCAAGGAGTCAAACAACCACCATCTGTCGGTAAGCTGCTTTTCAACTGTCATCCACAGCGGCGTGGCCGGAAGGAGGGTGGCAAGGAGAGCAATTCCCCCCTTCCCTTAAATTTTGGTCTATTGTCGGAAAATCTTTTTCTTGCCCAAAAGCTTTTCGTCCAAAAATGCAAAAAATTAAGGCTGAAAACTTCTCCCATTTGCGGAAAAAAATAGGAACAAGATTGAAATTTTGAGCAGTCATAATTTTCTTTGACGGTAATTTGCTGTTGCCGTTGTCGAAATTCTGTCGAAAATTTGCACCGACTGTCTGTTCGAAGATTGCAACTTCCTGTTTCGACTACTTTTTCAGCCATGCACGACGCCACTGCAGCTGTATGCCATTTTTACGCGCGAAAGCAGCTATGCTTTCAGCGCGTCTTAGCCATCGCAATTCTGTCCGTCCGTCTGTCCGTCTGTCCGTCCGTCTGTCTGTCACACGGGTGGATCAGGCAAAAACGGTCCAAGCTAGGATCTCCAAATCTTCACCGT
>Ga0209367_1006392_pt1 | contig 16320 bp, 13 predicted proteins | sample WorMetLIZISLAND2_FD_187412 | JGI IMG/M metagenome (GOLD analysis project Ga0209367, IMG submission 187412) | Marine gutless worms symbiont microbial communities from Max Planck institute for Marine Microbiology, Germany - Olavius geniculatus... ... | reverse complement strand
AATTGCATTATTACAACCAAGACCATTTTTAAAACCATACTGTCTGTCATTGACATTTAAAAACATACCATATTTAATAATCAACACAGACTCAAAAATCTTAGAAATAATGGGACTTAGGGTTATTGGTCTGTAATTCTCAACAGATGATAAGTCCCCTGTTTTATCCTTTATAAGTGGTGCAACAATACCTGCGCCAAAAATATTTCGAACATAACCATGCACATTTCTGGTAAGCAGGACTTTGAAAATTTGTAAAGATTTATAAATTTCGAAAAGATTGTAATTTGTGAAATTTATCACCACCCTTAACCTTTCAAACATTTAACTCACCACTTGATCGTAACCTGACCAGGAGTGAAACCTCTGACCTCGCAATCACAAGTTTGATACCCTATTCTTACACCACCAAGCAACTATAATTTTTTTTCATTTTAGTTTTGTTCTACATCGTCAACATGTGGAGATCAGTTTAAACTGTATAATCATCATACAAATTACTGTACACGCTCGTTATTTTTCTGTGAGCGCATAATTAAACGTTTGGGATTCACTTCCCAGTAATGTCAATTTCAGGAGCCTTAATAGTTTCAGGCTATTTATAAGTTCTGTTGATTTTACAGTATTTTTGAGACGTTTTTAATTATTTGGTTATTTTTGCTCATCTTCTCATTATTTACGGGTGTGATTACGACAATGATGATGGTAAATAATAATGCAAATCATCGATGTGTAGGACGGAGGCACAGAAGAAATACCTGTGCCGTTGTTTGTGTCTTGGTTCGAGCTGGACCCGCAGCAGGTCCATTTTACTCCGAATGAGGAGGAGTTTCAGTCTGGCATTGCGGAGATCGTTCGCGCCTTCCAGCAGGCCGCCATGCAGAATGACAACCTCGTCGCCGATAGCTTTTTTGATGCCTTCACCAGGTCAGCGTCGTACCTTAGTAGGTTAACGATTGTCAGTGGCTTGTAAAGGTGACCCATCTCAGAGCTACGGAGCGTCACCTGCCGTATGGAAGGATTATGCAGTGTTACCTGGGTTCGAGTCTATTTCACCAATTCTCGAACTGCACATTTCTGGTAAGCAGGACTTTGAAAATTCGTAAAGATTTATAAATTTCGAAAAGATTGTAATTTGTGAAATTTGAGTTTTCAGTCTGTGGACGATGACGATGTGCGTTTGTAGGCCGATGATAAACCACAAGTTTGAGGAGAAGACGTGCGGTGACGGACCAGACCTGGCAACCATGTTCACTGATGACAAAAATATGCAGACGCTGATCTACAGCATACAGGTTGGTCACTCATACCCCGTTTACGCGATCGAGCAAGCGTCGAGCAAATGTATTCAAAATGAACGTACTAATTGCTAGAGTCTGCTTACGTCTAACGCTAATTAGGAGGGTGGGCGGGTTGTAATTGGAAGACCTATAGGACCTATAACACAAAATCCGCGAACTGATGCAGACTCAGAATTTCGGGATCCGCACATTTCTGCCTGCTCGACGTTTGCTCGACGTTTGCTCAATGTTTGCTGGATTGGGTAAACGTGGTATCACAGACTATGAAAGACCGCAGGCGTCAAGTGGGGTGAGGAATGGGTAAGAAGTATTCCACTCCTTAGAGTGACTAGGGTCGTGAGCTTTTAGTGTACTTTCGGCCTCGCAGAACACTTTTTGTAAAACAATAGCGTAGCGAGCAAGCGGCAAAATAAGTTTTGGCTTTTTGTGCTTTTCCCTGATATAAGTTTTAGTGAAAGGACTGGGACATCTATGCTGGCTGCCTTGACTACACTACATTACGTGTTCAAATAAATTTATTGACTGCTGCATTATTTGATGTTTGCTGACATAAAATCGTTTAACTTTTCCCAGGAAGGCTCTTTCAGGAAGGGTGGTCGGCAGGGCTGCCGTGGGTGTAGGAATTTCCATGGTTACAGGCATGGGATGGGTATGGGAACTGTGCTGAATTCCTTTTGTTTCACCCTGTAGCTATAGCAACACGTGTGTGCACCTGTCCAGGACTCGCTATGCGCGGCGTTCGACGCCGGTAAACAGTACGCCGAGACGTTCGAGGTTTATCTCCAGTTCTTCCGAGAAAATGCGAGCCTCGACCTGGAAAAACTTGCCACCGACGAGCACGGTAAACATTGGTTTCGGTTTCAGTTACAGTTTGATACAGTGGCGTAGTGTCGCGCCTCCCCCCCTCAAACATGTACTTAGTATGAAGAATTTTTTGTTGGAAAATTTTATTCCAACGATGCAAAATTGGGGCCAAAAATGTCGCGTTTTGGGGATATTTATAGGCAGATTTGAATTTTGAGCACTCAGAATCTTTTTCGTCTGAAACTTGCAGCTGTTTGTTGGAGAAGTGCAACTTTCTGCTTTCAACTTTTTTAACCTCACGACGTCACTGGTTTGGTACTTTGTGCATTAAAATGTCGCCATCACACGTTTATTGAGCAAAATCGTCTTGACCGAATAGTACTGTTGGGAACGCGGTGCAAAACTTTGTCACATGTAACATGTCTACAGGGTGGTCCAATAAATACCAGACCTGTTTGAGCGTTGATAACTTTGCGATGATTAGTGGTAGAAAGACGTGTGATATGTCAAAAGTTTTAAAATGCTTCAAAGAAAAAATGGCTAACTTGCATAGCGGATTATTTAAATATTTTGCCTAATTGGCATACATCATTATTAATTTTGTAATTAAGCATTTGCCTGCACTCGCATGTGCTTTTGTTCATTGAACTCAAAAACCTGCTGCCAAATAATCCAAATTTTTATCATGTAGATTATTCGGTGTTGAGGCTTTGCGGCAGATGGCATGGTCACAAATTTTTTTTCCAAAGCATCCTGAAACTTTTGACATATTACACGCCTTTCTATACCACTAATCGTCGCAAAGTTATCAACGCTGAAACAGGTCCGGTTTTTTGGACCACCCTTTACCTTACAGCCTTGACATGTACTACAAGTCGTTTGGCGGACGTCAGGCTGAGAGCAAAAAAAATTGCGGTTTTGCGTGTTTTGCAGTTTTTTGTGCAATTTTGCACTTTTGTAGTATTTTTGCGGTAGCCATCTCTGGAATAAAGATAAATTGCATCTTTCGCTACGATGTATACGTATATACCCAAACCGTTACGTTATTCGCACAACTGCTGGTGTAGGTCTGCTAACGTAACGTTTCTTGGTATGGGAATAGGAATGTCAAAATAGGAATTTGTCGGAATAGGAACTGTTGGAATAGGAACGGAATGTGTTGATATTTCCAAAATAGCACCGGCTGCAGGCTCCTATTTTGACAGTTAAGTAGTTTTGTGAAACATTGACCGATTTTAATATTTTTTGCCGTGCAACATCGCAAAGAAACGTGTCATAAATAACTTTGGTTTTGCTCTTTCACTTTAATTAGTGTCGCTACGCTGTCTTGCGAAATGCAAAAAGTCGTAGTTTGGCCGTATTCAACAATGAACATTCATGCTGGGTAGCCCGTGCGTTGGCTCAGAAACTATTAACTCGAACCGGAACCGGAACCGGAACCGAACTTGAATTGTTGGGTTCGATTCCCATCTCTAATATTTTTTGTTGTTGCTGCGTAGACGTGCCGTTCTTTGCGGAGGCTCTGGCGCGGTATGACCGTCAACACAAGATGATTCTCGAGATCGCCGAGAAGCGAGCTCTCGGATTGCTACTCGTTGACGCCAGCAAACTCAAACAATCTCTCCTTCCCAATCCGCTTTCGTGTCTCAACGTACGTTTTTCACAGTAACGTTGTGCAGGGGCGGTGGAGAGAGGCAAGGCGGGGCAATTACTCCCCTCCCCTAAATTTCGGGCTGTCGGATAATTGTCGGAAATCTTCTTGCTGTCGGAAAAATTTTGTCCCAAATTGCAAACTTATATATGGGGCTCAAAAACAGATGCATGGCACGCTTCAATCTTAGTCATGTACTCACGTTTAACTGAAGTGAGATTATGGGATGGGCAGTGAAAGCACGCAGCAGGTCGTGAAATGAGTTCGCTTAACACTCAGTTATTAAGCTTCAGACAGAAGTTGACATTACGAGTGGACCGGTGGACTGTTGGACTACATTGGGACGTTTAGCCCCTTTGGCGTTTCGCTCCCTGGACGTTTTGTCCATTAAAATTGCGGACGAAGACGAAAACGGACAACAGGTAGAGCGACTGAGAAAACAAACGAAAAAGACAATGGCGAAGTCCTTTTGTTTTCCTTGTCGTCTTCTCATCGTTTTCGTCGTCCGTTCGTCTCTCCGGCCGTTCGTATTCGCCGTCATCCGCAATAAATCTTTAATAAGGTGTTTACACGATCCAGCAAACGTCCAGCAAACATCCAGCTGGCTCGTCCATTATAACATATAGCAGCAAACGTCCAGCAATTGGCACATGTATTTTGAATACATTTGCTGGAAGTTTTCTGGACGTTTGCTGGTTCGTGTAAACACCCTATAAGGCGCTTACAGAGCGACGTAACTAAACTGAACTAAACTGAACTCACACGTTTTAGTTTCTGACGAACTGGCCAACGGGCAGGCAGTAATGCATTACAGTATGTACCGCCTAACAGTGTCGGTGGCCTACGTGACTACGCTCACGTATGCGTCAACCAATGACCATTGGGCTCACCCTGCTTGCCCATTAGTCAGTTAATCAATAACTACCGTGCCAGTTCAGTTCAGTTACTACGGAAACGTCCTGATACAAATGGATTTTCCGCCTCCTTTTTGTTGACAGACTCCTATTGGAGCACAGCAGTGTCGACGACTTGACGCCACTGCCGGCGATCTGCAGCGAGACGCCAGGCCGAGTGAACGCCGGTGCTGAAGGGCTGGACTTCTCTGGACACGGTCCTCAACCATGTATCACGAGGACGTCCTATCGATCTTCTCCATCCTGCAGGCGGGTTGCTCATTGCAGCTACCACGACTCTGTGGTGGTCTTCCTCATAATTATGATCTTCTAGCCAGGTGACCAAAAAGTTGAAGCCTTCTCATGCGCACCAACTTAGAGGCAGCGGAGCACCCTGTGGTACTTCTCACTTTGGCATTTGTGACATGGCGTGTGTGTGGAATGCGAAGTATTCTCCTCTGGCACCACATGTCAAAGACACCTATTCTGTCTGAGAGTTGCTTGGTTACTGTCCAGGTGTCGCAACAGTACAGTAGGACGGGCAATGTGTAAACCATGTAGAGACGAACCTCTGTGCTGACAGAGATTGATGACTTCCAAATATGGCGGTCAAGCTGTGTCATACAGTCGCGAGCTATGCCGATTCGTTTCTGGATTTCTGTGTCACTGCTTCCATTTCTGTGCTGTGCGCTTCTGAGGTAGACGAAGGACTCTACAAATTCCAAATTTGCGTTGCATACAGCAACAGCATTCTCGGTGCTAGGTGGATTGCCAATCTGCTGTATCTTCGTCTTAAACCGATATATTCGTTGGTTGACTAATAGATTATATTGACTGATCTATTTGTTATTGACTGAGTGATTAGACGATTGATGGCTGCAGGTGGTGCAAGACATTCTGCCGACGAAAGCTCGGTCGGAAGTCAATCGTCTGCTCACCGAGTTACAAGACGCTCAGTTCAAACTGGAGATTCAACCGACGACCACCATCGAATACGTTGAGAGCCTTACGCTACTCGATGAAATACACGAACGCGTGAGTCTAAAGTGCTTTATCAGCAGTGACGTCATTGTAGGAATGGGTGGGCAGAGGGGGGCAGTTGCCCCACCCTCTAAATTTTAGCTTGTCGGAAAATTGTTTCAAAAAAAAAAATAAAATTTAGAGCTAAAAATCTTCCAGTTTGCAGAATTTACGTGCATCTTTTTTGTTAAGCGCATATTCTTTGCGTGAATAATAGCAAGAAAGTAGCGATTGGAAACATCTGCAGTTTAATGTTTTTATGCATGTTTTTAATATTGTTTTTTTATAAAAGTAAAAAAAACATGTTTTTTGGTTTTTTTATTTGCAAATCAATGTTTTTAACATTTATGCCTTGTTTTAAACGTCCAGTCGCAAATTGCAGCCAAACTGTTGTGGTTCTATACTGTCACCTGGCAAGTACAAACGAGCGATTTCGCTTATTGTCTAATTAGTTTGGTCTTTGTTGATGTTGAATGCTGAGTGTGTGGTTTTTTTCATTATATGCTATGCGTGTTTTTAGATCGAGCCATTGCAGGCAGAGGCAAACATCGTGAATCAGATGTATAAATTGATTGCCAGATACGACGTACCCACCCCACCCGAGGATCTCGCCGTTTTCCAGGTAGCAATTTCACGTTCGCACTTTTCCGATGATTTTGCAAAATTCTGAGCGATTTCTTACGCCCGTAGATTTATTAGCCAACTACCTGCTGGTCGAATTCTACAAACGTTCGCAAGTTGAACTTAGCCGGAAACTCACACTTGGGCTGCAACAGTTTTAGAAAAATGTGGTCTAGTTTCACAGAGCAAGTCGTTAAAAAACTCGCAGAGAACTTGCATGAAAATGTTGCTGATTTTGATATTAAGAACTTTGGAAGATCTTAAGAAAGAATTTGATAGATAGCCTAACTTGATAGCCAGACGTTTGGCCTAAACGTTTTTTTTGCATTTCTGATAAATGGCATTTGTTACTGTGCATTCACGTAGACACAAGTAGACCAAACCATGTCTTTATTTTTAGCTGCTTGGCCACAATTTTGAACGCAAACTTGCTGCCTAGGCTACAGCTATCGTCCACTACGCCGAATTACCAGTACGTATTCTAGCGTTGATTGTAGCAGCGTCACCATAACCTATATGGGACATACTCACTCTGGGAAATCTCTTTCTTTCCGCGACCAGAAGTCGGATGCTGGCCTTCAGATGTGAGAGTGTGGTCGGCCCACCCTAGCAACAGCCGGGTTTTTTGTTTTTTTTAAATAACTGTTTGGCACTTGTAGCCGAAAGGACAATAATTCAAAATATTTAAACTGAATTTGGCTGCTGATTAAAGTACGTTTTCTGCTATTTGTGACGGACGCTGGCCTTCGGATATAGGCGGTACGGTCTTCCTATTTAGCGACAGCTGGGCTTCTTGTTCTGTTGTGTGCATACAGTCGTTGGAACCGTCAATCAACAGCGTCATGAACGCAATAGACAAAGCGAGTGCAGAGCGAGACCTCAACATTAAGAGATTTTGCACCGCTCTTGGCAATGACATTGCCGATCTCAACCGCGAACTCAAGGAAATCAAATCCCAGGCTAATGTACGTCACTCTACATAGCCTACTATAGTTGCCATAGCAGCGAGAGGTAACGAGATCGATGCCCGAATTCTTCACCATGTGAAGATATAAAATGAACGGGTTAGATGGGATTAATGAAGGGGTTTATTGGGGAGTTTATTTTTGCTATTGACTGCCCATTTATGCTCATTACGTTCAACTCGCTTGGCTAAAGGTGACGGTATCTTGACTATTAACCAACGCGAGTGATAATGACATGTTCATTTTTTTTATTCACAACAATTACTACACGTTTACGCTAATAGCATCGGGGCTCCTCTGCGACAAGCGACGGCAAACGCCGTCGACTGCAACTTTTTAGAACTACATCTTTGTCGACAGCCAGCAACCGACTGACTCGCAGACAGACAACTGACTGACTCTGCATCATCGCTGAGCGCATCGCTGCAGTGCTGTCTCCACCCACAGAACTGCGATTGGCAGAAAGCCACCTTCTACAATAATATTTTATGCATTATCCAATTCATTTATTAAAAATGCGCACATAAACGTACATGCATGACAATACAATGAAGCAACATCAGTAGTATAAAAGAAAGTTGAAGAAAGTTTAACTTAGTAGCTGATGGAAGAAACATAACAAGAGAAAAACAAGAAAGTTGATTTTCGTACAAGGTTTTAGCTTTCATTTGTAAAAACATCGCACAACAAACAAATTGCGAAACAGTGTGAACCGTCATAGAGGTGGTTTAAAATGGTGTTCTTTGTCATGAGCCTATATAGTACTTTCATTATATCATAAGAGGGAGTTAATGCAATGTGTGTTACTACATATCTTATTTAAAATAGCTTTAGATCTATACCTGGCAACATGAAATCAGTGTCATAAATTTCATTATTAAGTCAGCTGAGTTTATCGAGATGGTTTACCAGTCATAGACAGTCACCCATCCAAGCAGTAAACACTTAACAGCGACCCGACCGGCAGCTGAACACACGACCTCGCAATGATAACTTTAACGTTCTAATTGTTATTCTACCAGGTGACTGATGATATGATGATGAGTATTTTGTTGGGTGGCAGGTAACACTGCGTGACCTCATATGGCAGGTGACGCTCCGTAGCTCTAAATAGAATAAGTAGCTATAGTTAGCTTTTTGCCTTTATTCTTTACAGTGACTACGATGAATTATGTTTATGCGTATGGCTGTGCAGCATCCAATGATCTTGGACGCAAAGGCGGACCCTGAAAAGGTCGGCGCGCTGCTGAGTCGTCTACAGTCGAGGATGGACGGACTGCACGAACGCGCTGCCACCTACAAGAACTATCAGAAAACATTCAAGGTATCCACGTACTCTCCACGTGCAGCGTTCAGTGCCTTGTTTTCAACGCATTCAGTCCCCTTGGTGCTTTGACACAGACTCACAGTTCATTGGATGACAGAAAAGCTCTCTGCCGGCATGTAAGATGCATAGCAATCATACATTCAGCCGAAAGTGATGTCATAGACCGTGGTGATTAGGGTGACATCTGGTGGATATTCTTTGCACCAGTTCGTTATTTCTTCAGTTGTTGTTGTAGTAGTTAGTTGTAGTAGAATTAGTAGTATGATATTAGCAGCAGTTGTAGTTGTATTCGTAGTAGTAGTTGTTGTATAGGTAGTGGTTGTTGTCGTCGTTGTCGTCACAGTACTAGTACTAGTACTAGTAGTAGTTGTTGTTGTTGGCGTTGTAGTAATAGTTATTGTCGTTGTTGTAGGTGGAAGTGACAAAGTATGAAGAGCTGGAAGAGGCGGCTGCTGAATTGAAAATGAAGCACATGCTCTGCAGCAGTTGTTGTAATACTAGTAGTAATAATTGTAGTAGTAGTTGTAGTACTAATAGTAGTTGTTGTTATCGTCGTTTTATTTGTTGTAGTAGTAGTATTTGTCGTTGCCAGGTGGAAGTGACAAAATATGAAGAGCTGGAAGAGGCGGCTGCTGAGCTGAAAATGAAGCACTTGCTCTGGGAATCTCTCCACCAATGGGATGTCATCGTCGCCGACTGGATGAAGGTGAAACTGTGTTTGAATTGTCGTGGATTGGATAGTTGAAAGAGGGAATTTGGGTTGGGGTCCGAGGGAGGGAATTGTGGGAGTTGGGGAGGTTAAAGCACCTGCTGTTGGAGTTAATCAATCAATGGGACGTCATTGTAGCTGACTGACTGCAAGTAGCAATGCGTCGGAAGGGGGTTAGAGGATTTTAGCGTTTTTGAGGTTGGTTGTATTTAGTTCAACCACGGAGAGCACACCCGCGTTTTAGTTATCAGTCAATCAGTCAATCAAGGTTTAAATTTAAATTTATTTAAATTTAAATAAGATCTTTGATGTTCTTGTTATAGGTGCTATTGAAAAACCACTAAGTTAGATTATATGATCGGCCAGCGTTGATCAGTGTCTGACGTATCAGGGCTTATCTTGAGCCAAGTGCCAACAACACTGTACTGGCACTGTCTGGTGTCCAGTGTCCAGTACTGGCACTCAGTCTGTTTTGGAGGCAGTATGCCGTATCAGCAGTTTTCGTTGCCACGATAACGGTACACTGTGCATTTGTGAGGTTCAAAATATTGCAAAATACCAAACTACTATGTTCAAAATGTGCCGAAACTCGTTTTTTTCTGGGCGCTGCTTTTGACTCTGATGGTGAAACGCACGACATTTTCCAGACTCTGTAGTCAGCTTGGAAGAGGGATTTTTCTTCTCGTTCTCTTCCCTTGATCGTTTGGTGTTTGATTTCGTGGTTTTCGGCGGTTTGGTTCTTGACGTTCCGTGGTTCTTGATTGGCAGTGCTACCACTTCATTTTCTACAAATTAAGTACTGTAAACAGCTGATCAACAGATAAATGATAATTATTATTGCTGTTCTTGTTGTCATTGTCGTAGAAACTGTGGGAAGAAATGGATCCTGAAGAGGTTTCCGGTACGACGATGCGCTACAACAAAACCGTCTTCCAGCTGGAGAAAGGGCTTCCGCCCAACAGCGTCGTGCCCAAGTTCAAACAAAAAGTGGAAAGCATGAAGGAGAAGGTGCGGGTTGGGCTTTTTCCCAGTTTGTTTAATAATTTATTGCGAAATAAGTAACCAGAACTCTGATACTGGACAAAAGCGTTCCATTAGAACTGAGAAGAAGAGAAAATAACCGGCCCAAGATTTAAAAAAAATTTAAAGTGAAATATCTCCCTTGTTCAAATACTATTTCGTTTACAAGTAAGCTTACTTACAGCATTGATATGTGTGCAATAAGACAGTCGTTACAGGCAATGCGTACAGTGTGTTCGCCACAGCATCTTCCACTTCGGGAGACCACCAAACACACTGGGTCTTTCTTGAGCCTTTGGAAATGGCTTTCTTGGCTGCCTCAAGATCGCCACCGACAGGAGGGAGTTAGTCCTTGTGGCTGTAGGAGGAGGGTTTGTGTCCCAGTTAGCACGGGCTCTGAGCTGAAGTTGATAAATACTGTGTCTCAAAGAAACATCCCCAACGGTTTTGACTTTAACTTGAAGCAGGATTATTGGATGTTAATAATTTTTGGCATGAATATTTCCGAGACAGCCGGCCTTTGACCGACAGTTCAATTTTCCACTTCACCCAACGTCTACTTCTGCATTTCCTGGGAGAACAAAACAAGCAGAATGTGTGTTGAAATGAGCACAATACGTCAAAAATGTTTCTGATATTATTTATTCTAAGTTGAAAAAAGACTATCGAATTTCAGTAATTTTTGGTAAAAATATTTTTGGCCAGTTGTGTCAGAAATATTCACATTAAAATTATGGAAATTTTGTAATCGTTTTTCAAGTTACAGTCGAAAATGTCAAGGATGTTTTTTGAGACAGAATGTATACAAATGGATGGGTGAATGAATGAATGAATGCATTTGTGAACTAATTAATTAACTAATTAACAAACAAACAAAATAACTAGCTAACTAACTAATTAATTTATTTGCATGTTTGTATTGGTGTAAACAGTTGGGTGTGATCGCAAACCTGCGCAACCCGACGCTCAAAGCACGTCACTGGGAAGAAATCGAGCAGATCCTCGAGACGGAGTTTACGCCGGAAGAACCTCTGACCCTCGGCAGACTGGTGGAGATTGACGCGTTCTACGTTGCTGAACAGCTCGAAGAGATTTCCGGCAAAGCAAGCTCAGAGGCCGGACTTGAGTCCATTCTCAAGAAGGTTTGTGGACTGGCTGACTGATTTCACGGATATCTGGACTCGCTCACGGTTTTTTTCGTTTTAGGTTTTTTTTTTCTAATTTCAGACTTTTTCAGTTATTGCTACTTTTGTTCTTGTTTTCTGATGTCAAACCTTTATTTCTCTTATTACCGTCTGTTTCATGATGTACAAAGCTGCTTTCGAGTTTTAACTTAAACTTTAGGTTTAGCCCTTATCCATACACCAGTTTACATTCTCAGACCACGTATGTGAGGCTATTGCATCGCGCGTTGTGACTGCTTATGTTTCAGCTTTACGCCTACTTGGTGGGAAGGTCAGGTTTTATTTCTAATGCAGTATTTTTGTTTTGCTTCAGCTCTGTGACACAAATAAAGCAGTTTTGTTTTACTGTTCATTTAGGTGAAAGACAGTTGGAAGACGTTGGAGTTTGTGTTGCTACCATTCAAGGACTACAACGGCGTCTTTTTACTGGGCTTACCGTCACTATATCAGCTACCATTTTACCATTTTAGCATTTTAGCATTTCACCAATTGTGTTCTTACCAGGTGGAAGACAGCTGGAAGACGCTGGAGTTCATGGTCTTGCCGTTCAAGGACTACAACGACGTCTTCATACTGGGTGGTACGGACGACGTGCAAGTTAATCTGGATGAGAGTAACATTAACATTCAGACGATTGCGAGCTCTCGACATGTCGGGCCAATTAAGCCACGAGTTGATGAGTGGGTTAAACAACTTGACATCTTCAGCAAGACGCTGGTACGCTCTTTTTGTGTTGATTTCTTTTACTGACATTGAATTAAACATGACACTAGCCACAAGTTCTCGAAAATATTCGGAAACAAATTTCATTATTCCAGGACCTGGAAAGTCTTTGGAAACGAAACGTTGTTTTTTTGAAAATTTTGGAATTTGATAGAAGTACTGTTTGCTGATGAACTTCGATTGTGATCGATGGGGTCTGTGACCATTAGCGCTTCTGAAACGACGACGTTGTTTTCGCTTTAAAATACTTTGCTTATTTACTTATTTACATTTTGCAGGACCAATGGTTAACGTGTCAGCGCAACTGGCTGTATCTGGAGACAATCTTCAGTGCCCCGGACATACAGCGACAACTGCCCGCCGAGGCCAAGATGTTTGTGACAGTGGACAAATCGTACAAGGATATCATGCGCAAAGTCAACAAAGTCCCGCTCGCCATCCGAGCTGCCACACAGCCAGGTCATATAATATTACTTAAGGCGCATACGCAGCGACGTAACTGAACCGTATTAAACTGACACGGTTTAGCTTTTGACGAGCTGACCAGAGAGCAACTGACCAATGGGCAAGCAGAGCGAGCATTGGTCATTGGTTGGCTCGTACGTGAGTGTAGTCACGTAAACACCGACACCGTTAGCCGGTGTCTGCTGTAGTTCATTACTACTTGCCCATTGGTTAGTTTAGCAAAAACTTAACCATGTCAGCGTCGGTTTAGTTAAGTTCAGTACGCGCCTTCACCGTTACATCTAACGCAACTGACTCAACGCTGTTGCATATTCTTTGACGTAGCTGATGCGGACGACATGCACAGTAAAAGTACGCAGCAAACGCAGCGCACGGAATGAACGCAAGAAAAGTACGCAACAAACGCCACGGACGCGCAGCTGACGCAAGCGACCAACGGTCAAAATGCGAGGACAGAAGCGGTGTCTATTCTTGCGTTCCGTCCGTTGCGTACATTATGTGCTTTGCGTGCCTTGCGTTGGATGGAAACTAAGCCTTACGCATTGGTCGGGAATCTAGCTTACAGAAGTTCGTAAGTCGCACTTAACAAAATGGCTAAACAGGTCAGACGGACAAACGGACGGACGGATGGACGGACAGACAAGCAAGACTCGTAATACTGCCTATTAGAGCAGGAACTAAACACTATTTTAAATTGCGTACAAGCCGGAGGCCAGACGTTTCCAAAGGGTGGTTTGAATCGACCGGGTTTCCACGCCTTGCGCCATGAAGTGGCCTTCCATTTATCAGCTAGGAAGTCTGGGGAGCACCGTAGGTTGCCCCATAGAGGTCTGGGACAAAACCCCGGCCAAAAACATTTTTTGCATCTCTGGCTTGAAAATAGCATTTATTGGTGATATTTCTGTTTTTGCAACGTTTCTTGGTTTTGGCTGACACGGTGAAACGAGGAGGGAAGGTTCAATTGAAGTAGTTAAAACTCCCTTTGGTTTGAATAATGTTGACTGTTCGGTTAATTATCGTAAGCCTTCACACTGGTATAACTATAACGACAGAATGCCAAACTAATGTTTTAAGTAATATATTGATAAAAAACACGGAAATACTGCATACAGTAAACAACTTGAATATCTGTTAGCAGATTTGCACGTTGCTGCTGGCAAGTTATTCATTCTGTTATCATTTTTTATCGTCTTAATTGCGTGTAAAATGTTGTCAGGTCTGCTGGATGCACTGCAGAACAATAATGCCTTGCTTGATCAGATTCAGAAATGTCTTGAAGCCTATCTCGAGTCTAAGAGGGTCGTCTTTCCTAGGTTCGTTCACATCCCAACCACTACTACTATTGCTAAGTGCTGCAAAAGAACTTACGGTTAAAGTTATAGCTCATTATGGGATACCCGTCACAGAGCTACGGAGCCTCACTTGCCATATGGTATCACACGGTGTTACCTGCCACCCAACACAGGTGAACGCGTTCTGCCTTAACTCCAACCAGATAGGCCGGTACTCGATTTACCTACCCCTGAGGGATGGAAGGCTGAGTTGACCCAGGTGGTTGGTTATGTACTGAGATGGTTTACCTGTGTGCAAGTTGCAACCACTTGACAGCGACCCAACCGGGAGTTGAACCCACAACCTTTTTATCGTAAGTCCAACGTACGCGCCACCAGTGTTAGTAATGAATGCTACGACTGCTACTGTTACTAGGCTTTGCTACTACCGGTACTAGGTCTACTGTACTGCTGATGAGATACAGAAATGCCTGAATAGGCTAGGTTAGCATATATCAAGTAGGCCTACAAAGATGATCATCCTTTCCAGGTACGTTTAGATCTTAACTATTGCCACTGGCAACACACATTTATTAGTGCTCTGGATTTCTGACGTTCTTGTTTTTTTCTTTCTCGTCTTTTTTCTTTTCCCTTTTTATTTATTTTTTTTCTGTTTGGCGAATTGACTGACTGAAGAATTGATTGATTACTGTGTATATAGGTTCTACTTTCTGTCAAACGACGAGCTGTTGGAGATCTTGGCTCAAACGCGCAACCCGCTTGCTGTTCAGCCTCACCTGCGCAAGTGCTTCGACGCTATCGCTAAGCTCGAGTTTGGAACCAACATCGTGCAAGTCGAACTGCCCAGTGGTAACGCACCGCATTAGTTCATTAGATTCTGTGGTTAACAGGCTACGGTATTTATCAAGTTTTTCCAAACAATTATGTGGACATAGGGTGGAGTCGCTATACACAATGACCATCGTCCTAGTCGGTCTACATCGACAAATAAATACAATACAGTGACAACCAAGCAGCGAAAAATACAGACAGCGAGCTTATTCTGACACGAAAATAAATGACGACTACTTTCTCGCAGGTGTCATACACACACCACTGGACGGTATAAACTGAACTGAATAAGGTGCATTGGACCTTGTTGGACGCAACCTGACAATTATGTGGACATTGTAAAATGTTGCATGTTTTGCTTTGGTTTCAACTTCAAGTATCCAGTGAGCTATTGGTTAAACGCGCTAATATAATTAACCAGAAAATCGTGAATTGTAACAACTTGTTTGTCAAGAGATTTTGCCATTGATATTTGCTGGTGTACATTCTGACAATGACATTGTTAATTAAGTTAAGTTTTTTTTCTTGGTTTTGTTTGTGAATGTGAATATGTCAATTTGTATAGCGCCCAATTAGAGAAGACCTCAAGAGCGCTCGTGTATCGTTCATGATAAATAAATGTATATTAGTGTCATTGCCATTTTATGCGCTAATGCATAAAGAACTAAATGGCTAAGAGCAAAAGTTAAAAGCCTACTCAGGATCAAGTTTTATACTGTGGCGTAGACAAGGGGGTCAGGGGGCCTACGTCGCCAATCTTTCATACAAAACATAAGCGTACGTTTGAAGTGCACTAAATTTGCCAATTTGGTCAGTTTATTTTCAAGAAAATAATATAAATTGTAGCCACCAGATCTTATCTTTTAAAGCTAAAATACCATATTCAATTTCGGCTGGGGCTGCGGCCCAGATCTTACTGGGGGAGCTCACAGCACTCCCCCAGATTCCTTAGCTGTATTTTAGGGGGTCTAACTTCTAATGGAAAGGAGGGGAAGGGGAAAAGAGGAGGACCGAAGAAGGTAAAGGAGGGGTAACAAGTAATTTGAGCAAAGCTCACGAGACGCGCGAAAGCCTATAGCAGTTCCTGTTCGCAGGTAATCTTAGTCTATCTCCATCCATTTCGTCGTAATTCACTCTTTTGCAGACAAAAATCGCCAAAAAATTACGTTAGATCAATATTTTTAGGGTTCAAGGTCATCGATGTTGACAGGGGCGTCATTTAGGGGGGGGCTGAGGGTCTATGGACCCCTCAAGGATTTATGATTTTAGTTTTTTTCACTGTAAATTGTACCTTTGATTAAACGTGAAACAGCTAAAATGTCAACTAGGTCGGTGTACAGCACCCATTCTCAGGCAGAACACACCGTCGATCACTGCCATAAAATAAGTACGTTTTAACATAGTCTACAGTGTATTACGCCTCGTTTGTCTCGCATAGTAAACTGTAGACCGTGTTGAAATCTATACGTAGTAGGCCTCTAGGCCTATGCAGGAGTCTGGTGTTCACTATTCAA
>Ga0209367_1006390_pt1 | contig 16324 bp, 10 predicted proteins | sample WorMetLIZISLAND2_FD_187412 | JGI IMG/M metagenome (GOLD analysis project Ga0209367, IMG submission 187412) | Marine gutless worms symbiont microbial communities from Max Planck institute for Marine Microbiology, Germany - Olavius geniculatus... ... | reverse complement strand
CACAAACAGCAAAAATCACAATTTAAAAATTCAAACATCATCATTACACAATGTCAGAAGAACTTTTGACTGTGTAATGGTAAAGTTTGAATTTTTAAATTGTGATTTTTGCTGTTTTATATATACAACCACGATGTCACCCTTACACTGTATATAAACTGAACAATTTTTTAACATAAATACAATATATAGGCCGTTACTGTTAAGAAAGAAAAAATTGAAATATTATTATGTTAACTTTAAAATTCACTGTGCGTTAAATTACATTGAGTAAAAATTTACATAACAGATATAGGTCTACACATTCTCACAAGCGGCTTTCACAGTTTAGGTCTACAAAGCTACGTAAGGGCGATATGAGTCAACACTCGAAAACGGCTTTCACTTAGCTTAGCTTGGCATATATTTTGTGTCAATTAAGTAAAAGTATCTACAACGAAATTTTGTTTAGGATATACAGTAATATTTTTCCAAGTATTTAGCATGGCTAGTCTTGTAAGGGCCAGTATGGAATTCAACTCGCGATAATATCGCCCCAAAACCATTTTTGCCGTTTTCGAGTTTTGACTCATAGGCTATCGCCCTTACACAGGTTTGTAAACTGTTAAAGTTTTTTGCTCTGATTAGAGTTTTCACTCGAACTACCGCGTTACCGGTAGACTACCGGTAAACGCGACTGTTTAAGTCAGCGATTGTGCAGGAAAAAAACTATAGACATTAAATGCGAAAAAAACATAAAACTCTACAGCGGCGAGATAGGCCTATTTATTTGACGACTTCGACGCCAAGGAAATCTCAGATCTGACGCCAAGTCGACGAACTGACGACGCCGGGGTCTGTCAGTCAGAGAGAGAACAGACATAATATACTTTTGCTGCGCGCGCTTTAATTTGCATTAAGTCTACGTGTAGGGTAGGCTATAGCACGACGCACGCCAAGATCATTTAACGTTGCACTTTTTTGCCGGATCACCACGTGAGTTACAAACTCGCGTTGCGCAACGCAAAACAAGAAACCCAGCTGTCGCTAAGGTGAGCCGACCGTACCGCCTTGTCCGAAAACTAGCGTCCAACTTCCAGTCGCAAAGAGAAAGGTATTTCCCAGAGATGACTACAATTTCATACACGATATATTATGATGCCATAGGCCTAGGCCCTATATAGGCCTATGATAGCAATTTATGGACGGTCGAAAGTCAGGTATCGCGTCGAGGGCTCCACGTATATATGTTTATAGTAGTCATACACACGCTTTTGACGTCGTTAATCAGCTAGGCTAGTAGACGATGGTATTGACGAAACTACCACTTTTCAGGGCGATGTTTTGTCCAAAATAAGTATTTTTCGGTCGAAAACGATCGAAGAGCAATCTTAGTGCAACATATTTAACCTAAACCCTTCTTATTCGCGACGCATGTAGGCCTATTCAAGTTCAAACAAGCCTACACCCATTTGGGAAATGGGAGGTTGTGACGAGGGCTCGCGAGCGTCCGACTTATTGCAGATACGTATAGCCGCGTCGGGTAGGCTAACTGTATATCTTCAGACAGTTTTCTAGTATGACGTACCGTCTAGCCACATCACATGCGTTACAGAGAGACGACGACAGACGGACGGCAGCTATAGTGTCGTAGGCGCGACCGTAAGCTAATTAGTCAGGTCGGCCAAAAACATAGAGCCAAGGCATGGAGCCAAGGAAGTGAAATCCAAGACCAAAAGTTGCAAAACAAACAAAGTGAAGGCAGTGGAAAAGATAGCCTTTAAAATATGTCACTTGGTGATGCGCCTTGCATCTTGCACATCAGCTGTTTCTCTTATCCTCAGCGTCCCGTTGCCATAGGAACAGTTAAATATTTTATGGTCGACTGGCTGCGGGTTTAACGGATCTGACGTCATCGATTGGTTAATAATGCGCTTCCATTTGTAAACAGTTGCACTTACGATTTTGCGTATCATTGTTGTTTGATGTTTAATTTTCGTTAGCGGTGAAAGTCCGTGAAGTTATCGGCAGTTTGCAATAGCGAGGTTATTAAGCGTCGTAATTCTTTGCGAGAATTGTGCATTTGATCGGTGTACATGTGTGTACGTCTTGTGAATTTCCAAGTTTCTGTTTCGTCGCCCGGTGACTGTCACGGGGTGCCGCTGTTCACAGTGGTCGTGCGACTATAACTGGGGCCAGTAATAATATGAATTTTTGAAGCTAGATTATAGACTGCTGCCATATGCTGTCATGAAGTAGGTGAAATTTCTGACGAACTTCCCGCTGCGTCAACACCAGTATTGGTGCTGCAGCGTATCCGAGCAGAAACAGAAGAATTTGGGGTAAAATGTAATGAAAATTCCGTTGGGCAAAGTCAGCAAAATGTGGTGGGCTGGGTCAGGCTGAAAGTGAAGGGCTGGGCCTAGGTTGACCTGAAAATTAATTGTTTAAACTTTTAAATTAATAGCGTTGGCTGAATAATGCAGACATCTGCACTGAAAAAGTCAGTGAATGGCAAGTGAAGAACCAGCTTAATGATTGCAGACCCATAGCCAAGAGGGATTTAACAGGTTCAATCTAACACCGCAATGGGATTCATCGGGCTTGATCGAACACCCCCGTCAGCTGGAACCAGGGAAAGTTGCATAACTTAACCAAAAATGTGACCACCAGCTGTGGTTTTTGAGCTCACGGTGCACAGAAATGTCTTTGTGGTCAGGGTTTCCCCCTGGACCTCACAGAGGGAGCTTGCACAGCTTCCCGGACCTTCTAGCTGGATTAATGGCACATCACAAAGTGGCCCCTGGTTGAACATGTCATTGTAAATCTATGGCTACAGGTATGAATTATAATGGATTTCTGTGTCAAAACTTGACGTTTTTTTCATAATTTGCACATGTATATGTTGCAGCTGGCGGTGATTGATGTTGCAGGTGATATTCCAGCTTTGATTCGTAGTGAAAGATTAGAAGGTTAGAAATGTCAGAGGATGCTGGTATGTTATTTTCTCTATGTTAATTTGTACATTTTTATGAAATCTTTCATGAAGTGCAAATAAATGAAGAAAAAAATTTAACAGTAAAATAATGATATTTAAGTACTATAGAAGAGTAAAGACAATCTATTTGCAATTCATATTTTTGTTAGTTATTTTTTTGTGCTTTATGACACCCCGAGGACAAAGAACAGTGACCTTGGCCTTTGTCTTGACCTTAACACAAACTGCTTTAATACACTGTACATAGCGGTAGTGCTGTACTGTGTCTGAAAAAACATCCACGACATATTTTGCTTGTTTTGCTTTTCCCAGATAGTGCAGAGGGTGTGGTAGACAATTTGATGGCCAACTGTGTCAGGATTGTTTGTACTAAAAATATTAAAATTGGATAATCGTTCTTGCAATCAATAATGTCGAGGTTGTTTACTTTGAGACAGAGTATACAAGTAATAGTAATAATCATGCTGTGACATTGTAAAATCATCGTATTGTTGTGATACTTTATGCTGTATTATGACCAAGACTTTAGTAATTTAATGCTGTGATGTCAATGGTCTGACTGATAGAAAGAGCATATGATCTGCTCCAGCAGTTTTCAAACATTTACTCCTTGGCTTCTGGCAGTGCTGGAAAAAGGTTATTTTAGGTTTTTTATTAGGTTTTGGCATGTTTCAGCTTAATAAAATGAAGACAAAATACAAAATTATGACCCAGGAAGAGCACAATAAATATGTTGTTTTTTCATGTCAACTTTTAAGTTTAATACATTGAACAGACCTCACATTTTTGGTAATATCATTATTGTTTGTACTGAACGCTGAACAGGGTCAGTGTTGACATTGGAAGCCGGCAAGGCACCGCATGTTGACTTGGAAGCTGGTGGAGAGGAGGGGGTCTGTGAGGGGGAAGAGTCCAGGGTAAATGTCGATGAGGCTTCTACCACAGAACCAGCAGCAGACGTTGATCAGTGTACTGATGGTCTGTATATGTACCTGCATAATTTCTATGAATTAGATCAAAAATGTTTGGTCCCTTTTCAACCAACAATAAAATGAAAAGGTTTCTTGGTGGCATATCAGTTAGGATGTTGGATTTTTAATGTTGTGGGTTTGACTTCTGGTAATTTCAGCCTTCTCTCCGTCAGGGGTAGGTTCACTTATGTTGACTGTCGGGTGTTATTCCATGTGGCAGCTGACCCTCTGTAGGTTTGACATGGCTTACCATTAGGAGGTATGCACAACCTTTGACCTTTTTAGCTTTGACACTAAAACTGCAACAACTTTATTCAGTGCAAAATCAATACCGACAGTTACTGCTCTCTCAATTGCTGCATGCCAGATGCGTTTCTGAAGGTCAGTATGCACCATAACTTGTCTTTAGCCAGGCCTCATCTTCAGACCTTGCTGGGAGAGGTTACAATGCTCTACCAGGGTCCCTAGTCAGCTGCAGAGGACACTTTTCTTCATTGCCTTTTCCTTGATTGTCATTACTGCACTGGAGTAGCTTACAGTACTCTACCAGATTCCCTAGTCGTCTCAGCTGGAGAGAAGAATATTCCCTGTTCATTGCCTTCTCTTTGATTGACACCTTTGACGTCCCCGACGATCGATGCCTTGCCTTTGGCACCTTGATTTTGGCATCTTCATTGGCAGTACCACCGCTTATTTTTCTACAAATTAAGCGCACTTTGCATGCCTGCATGATATATACTAGTGTAGTTTGCTGTGCCTGCCTGCAGCTGTAACAGACGCAGAGCAGCCGGCTCCAGTTCGAGAGATGGTTGAGTTTACGGTTATATACAACAAACAGAAGCATGAAGTCAAGTTTGCACTTGATGAAACTGTCGATGCTCTTAAGAATCACATAGAAAAACTTACCGGTCAGTATTGCTGGCGTAACAGTTAGGATGTCAGACCTGTGATCATAAAGTTGTGGGTTCGACTCCTGGTGGTTGCTACAAAGATAGGTGACTGGCTGCAGACAGTTGAACCATTTCGGTATATAACCAACTACTAAGGTCTACTGATCTTTCTATCACTCCAGGATAGATAAATTGAGTATCCTCCTGTTTAGCTTGGGTTAAGCTGGGACTCGTTTACTTTTATCAAATGGCAGGTACGGTAACTCTGTCATCTCTTACGGGGTTGATGCTCTGTAGCTTTGAGATTGGTCCCTATGAAGAGCCATACACATTCTTTAACCAGGAACTTGTTTCTGTTTACAGTTCATTGACTGTGATTTGATCATTTACTGTTTTGGTACACAGAGTGCTGTAATGTAGGAATCATGCGATCTTTCTCAAAATGCAATTTTTTTGTAGTTCCAAAAACTTTTTATTTTAGTGCCCTGTTTGTTGTGTGGATTCTTTTCAACTGTTCCCACAGGAATTTCGTTTTTTTTCAGAACATTGTGTCTTATTCTTTAATGCACAGTTTTAATTTCAGTTTTATTTTTCTAAGTGAAAATGTTTTGATTTTATAGGTCATGGTTTAATTTAACTTTTGTCAGATAACAACAATAGCTGGGTTATAACACAGCAACATGTTTCCTGTGTTCTGTTATTTTTTGTTTGTGTGGTCTTGCCTTTTTGGAGTTACTCCACATTCGGCCAGTCACTAAAAGGTAAACTTGTGGGACTTGTTATGACAGTCATTTACAGGTTGGACAGTTAGTTTTCTTATTACTCAACAAACAGCATCGATGTACAGAACAGACAGTAATGTACTGTATTATATAAATTTTAACCGTTATAATGTAGGCCTATATGCCTTATTACCCTGCCAGCAGGCACTGAAACTGTCTATTTGTTCAAGTCAGAGACATAACTACTGAATAATTAACCTCTGTTAATTGTGAAAGCTGATATTTGACATAAAATATCTTTTTCAGTATAAGTTATAAGTGTATTTGGCAACATGTTTTGTTGACTTGTTTGTGCATCAGATGTTCCTGTAGCCATGCAGAAAATTATGTTTAAAGGTGATGTAGCAGTTTTGTATCATTTTGTGTTTAGTTAATGCCGGGACATGTTCACCTGTGTTTGGTGATTTTATATGACTCGTAGCTTTTAGTTGGGGTTCCATTGAGAGAGATATACACATTAAGTAATTGACAGATTAATTGCTGAATTTTGGACTAGTAGTTTATTTTATTGTGTTGTTATTGGTGGTAGTTGGCTTAGTTGGTGACAGTGATAGCTGCATCAGTGAAGTTGATCATCGCCAGGCCTGGTTAATACTTGCATGGATGACTGGCTGTTTGGCACTTGGCAGATGGGTAAACCAACTTGGTATGTAACTAACCACCTAGATCAACTCAGCCTGGCCATCCCTCTGGAAGTACCAGCAAAAGCTGATATGTAAACAGGCACAGTGCACAATCCACTAGGCCCATATTCACCGTCTGGCAGTGTAAACTTTTGTCTAGCTGAAGGCTAAGGAAACTGAGATCAGCGCTGTGCTATGGGTTTATGGCTCAGGAAGGACTTTAAAATACCTTTGCATTACTTTGTTATTGGTGATGTACTGAAGGTCGAATGAATGACGACGCAACATTACGAGACAATCGAGTAACAAATGGCTCAAAGATTATGGTTGTCGGCAGCACAATAAATGACGTGCTAGCGGTTGCTGAACCCACCCTCAAGACCAACAAAACAAATGACAAGTTTGACTCCGCTGTGTTTTCCAAAGAACCTCTCTGTAAACAGAAGGTTAGTTGCTGTATGTGTCAAGCCTATAGCCAGAATTTTTGCTCAGGTGGTTGATCTTTTTCTCACCGTCTTTTTCTTTTTCCTTTCTCTGTGTCCGTTCTTAGCCTTTTTCTTCAGTTTTCCCCAAATTTAGCTGAGGGACCTGGGAAGCACCATACATTTCCCTGAAAGATAGCTCTTGAAACACATCTAGTTTTTGACAACATCTTTCATTCTAATGACAGGGCTCTTGCTGGTTCTTGAAAGTCATTGATTTTTTTTCCAGATTTTCAAGGCTGGGAAAGTCCTTAAAACAGACATGGTCCTTGAAAGTGCTTGAATTTGATTTTATAAAATGTCGTAACATTGACATTGTGCTATTGACATTCTCCGCAATAATTTGATTCAGTGACAACTATTGATGCATTTGGTAAATTCTTCTGCTAATTCCAGTTTTTGATTAATGCTTGAAGGTGTTAAATTGTCGAATGTAAACTGAACCTGCTTATGTATGCTTAGAAAATTGCCAGTTTGATTTAGTTCAGTTCTCGTTATATAGTTTTCGCATGGTCTTTGAAAGTCCTTGAAATGTTCTTGAATTTGATTTTGACAAATGGGCAAGAACCATGTAATGAACAGACTCAAAGGCTGCTAACGATTTGTCAGTGTGCAGCCTAACTAACACACAAGCTAAAGTTCACTATAATTACCGTAGTCAATTGCGGTTTCCATTCTCGGAAAACAGTCTTACTAAGTAACTAAGGTTACTATCTGGTTAAAAGCCTGGTGATCGCAGATTTGAGTCTAGTCTGGACCTGGCTGGATGCGGTGCCTGCATCAGATACAGTCTGGATTCAGTCTGGCTGTGTATAAATTGGGATCCATTCTGGCTGGTTCATCCCTAGTTTGTTGTTATGGCAGATGCACAAGACAGTGCTGGACAAATACGGTAAACCAGAAGACGTGTACCCTGGCCTACTGGGTCGGCGGGAACAACTGCCCTCGCAGCCGCTGTCTGGCATGTACAACAAGTCTGGCAACAAAGTACGACTCACATTTAAGATGGAACTCAGCCAAGTCTGGATTGGCACTAAAGGTAGAAGCACACATGTGCGTGCTTGATTTTTAAGCATAATCGTTCAGTGGATTGCTGCCAGTGCAAGCAGTTCCGACTATTGCCACACGTTTCTTCGTAGCATGGTCTGTCTATCTGTCTGTCTGTCGTCTGTTACATTCGTGGATGCTGCTTAAACGATTTGATGGATTTGGATGCCATTTGGCCAGTACACTTGTGGAGTTCAGTGACACATTGCGTCAGATGGGGGTTCTTGATTCAACATGGGAATGGAAGACTCAGATGTAATGGCCCAACTTTCATCCAAAACATGAAATTGCTTACTAATTGAGGGAAAATAGGATTTATGATTCAGCATGTGGTAGCGTTGATTAGCGATAAATTCTGCTTCATACAAAACCACTTTGGTGCGGGTTTCCTGGTGTTATACAAGTTCTGCTCTTTTAAAAAATAAACTATTGGGAATGTGTGACAGCTATGTGCCAAAGTTAACTATTTGTTGGTATTATCACTGCGATCTACAGGCAGGCATGCTGTAAGATATTGTGCACATGCACTGCTGTATGTCAGATTAGAGAAGGTATTCCTGGCTTGAGTTAGTTAAGTCATTTAACAGCTTGGATTACTAGCCTCTAATTTGAATTTATGAGCATAAAGTTTAGTGATGATTCGATATATTGAAAATATCAGTATATCGTTTTCTATGTCAATATATCGTATCTTATCATATCGTCAAAAAACACATTGAATTTTTTGATATATTGCGATATTTTATGCCAGAAGTTTATATTTTTATTACTGCATTACCAAAATAATGAGAATAAATGAAGAAAACGTCAAACTAACCGAAACAAACTACCGGTAACTATAGTGTCATAATTTAACGACACAACAGTCTATAGTTAATTTTTAAGTTCACTGACACATTTTAGTATATACGTAAAACAAACTGTCTTGTTGAACGTTCATGTCTTGTTCTTGTGCTTGTATAAGATTTACATACTTATACTTATTATTTTAAAAATATCGCAATATTTTCAAAATATCAATTAATATTGTATCGAAATTGAGATCCTGATATTGAATCATCACTAATAAAGTTATCTACCATCAGCTGTCATTTATGTCATGAACAGAGCGGACAGAGAAAGTGTCGCTCGGCTCAATAAAGACTGTCGTCAGTGAACCCATTGAAGGTCACCAGGAATATCACCTCATGGTTGGCTGCAATTGTTGTTTTATTTACGTAAATCATGTGTCGGAAAAAAATCTGTTTTTGATATCAGAGTTGCCCAGTGCTTATATCCAAACTGCCTGTCATGCTGCTTTTACCAGGATTCAGTTTTTCTGGCTTTGGTGATCTTATCACCAAAACCTGCAAAGTGTGCAAAACCCCCAAACTAAGGTTTTATAACTCATTAATCACGTTTGCTCTTAATAATCATCAGAGACCTAGTAAATGATTAAAAAGGTAAAAAGGTGTGTATAGCTGTTTATGGTAACTGGTCTCAGAGCTATGGAGCATCAGCTTCTATGTTGGGATCATGCTACCCGGCACCATTGAGTGTTTTCTAACTTAACCCCATCTAGACAGGGTAGTATTCGATTTACCTACCCTGGAGTGATGGAAGGCTGAGTTGACCTTGGTGGCTGGTTATAATCTGAGATGGTTTACCTGTCCGCTGACAATCAGCCATCCAAGTAGTAACCACTTCGTAGCAATCTGCTTGAGAGTCAAACCTACAAAAATGTTTGATCGTAAGTTTAATGTCATGATGCCATCAAGCAATCTATGCAGCGTTGTATTTTTGATTTTGACTTTGATTTTAATTGTGCTTTTATTTTTTGTACATTTTGTATAGTCACTGGTTTAACTGTAAATGGATTGCTGTAATCTGCTTCAGTCCTGTAATCATGCTGTTGTAATTTTAAGTTACTTGATTCAAATTCTGCCAGGGTAACATTAACTATTTTGAACAACGTTATGGTAGGTTTTAATGTACACTGTCATTGCTTGAAATCCATGTTCATTGCATTTTGCCAACAATTCGAGTAACTCTCGAGTCATGTTTGGTTTAGGTTTTCATTGACACCCCAAATGAATATTGCACGCTACACCTATGTTAAACCTGTAGTCTTGTCAAGTACATTCGAATAGGTTTTAGGATTTCTCACAGCTGCAAACAGTTGCTGATATTGATTTTTGCATTTGAAATAATTTTTGAAGGTCGCAAATAATAACTTTGTGGGCTGCATGTTTGAGACCCCTGGCCTTGTACCGAACCATATCTCATCTTTTGCGCTGCAAATGGTTACACTGATTACCTTTGATGTGGGGAATATTCACAACAATTTTTGTCTTTCTGTGCTTTCAGTTTCTGAGTTAGGAGCTGGTATGGGACAACTGGTATGGGCCGATAGATGTACATAAAAATAACTGGTTCTGGACAGCTCCAGTACTTGTGTGCATACCCATGGCAAGTTATAGCAGTTCATCCGCATGTGTAGGCATTTCAGCTGGGTCCAACGGAAGCGTCGCGTTACTGGGTCTACTGGGTGCCGGCACAGTTCGTGGAGGCCATCAAGGATGCAGTGCTGGGCAACTGGCAATACTTCTGACTTCCATTCGTCCGTCCACCCGACCGTCCCTTGCACTGTGCCATTTCTCACCACCACCGTCATAGCTCGTCGTACAGGGTGGCCCAAAATAAAGTGGAACTGTTAGTTTTCATTTTTTATACATGTACATCATTCAAATTAAATTATACTCACTCGCTCCTGATTGGCTGAAAAACTTGCTACTTTTGTGATCAGTGGTTGGGGTAAGAAAGTGGTTGGGGCAGAAAGTTAAAGTTTTCCAACAGACAGCTTTAAATTTCTGACAGAGAAGATTATATGTGCTCAGAATTTCAATTTTGCTTCTAAATGTCCCCAAAATGGGTATTTTTAAATTCATATATTCTTTGTTTTTGAATGAAGTTATTCTTTGAGCAAGAATATTGTTCAGCATTCTGCTGTGAAACTATTTTTGGGCAAAAATGTTTATGTAAAGCGAGTTTGTTGCACCTCCCTGTACAAACAGATTGACTGACAGATGCAGTATTGCAGCCCTCGTTACCTGGCGGCGTTTTGTCATTGTTGAGTTTCACGAGTTATGTTTTTTTTTGTTCCACCATGTGGAGTGTGGAGGACGTTGCTTATGGCCATCCGGCTGGCACTTTGTCACTGAGCGCCTTAAATTTTTGGGTAGCTGTGTTTTCCAGATTTGCAGAAGTTCAAATTGTGACGACCATGGCAGCTCGGTGGGTATAAGTCACATGCACAAGCTTAATTTTTGTTCAGCTGCACCCCTCCTCTTTATTTAAATGAATCGGTGCTATTTTAGGTTGGTTCTCAAACACAGACATGCGCGCACTTGCAACAGCAGCACAGCACTAAGCGATGATAGGGTAGGAAAAAAATGATGGCAAATGTATAGGAGGTAAAGAGGGGGGGTTTCAATTTTTATACAGAGTATTGCTTGGATGGCCACTCAGTTTCTGTACATTTGTGCATGACCGCTAGCACACTGCGGCTGTAAGGCGAAATTCCTAAGACTAATTCTGCTGCAGTTTTTGTTTATTTATTTTGTGAATTTCTTTGCATTTCCTGTTTCCAAGAGAGGCTCTTGAAGCTGATTTCCTATTGCAGTCAGGTGTAAAAACTTGTGCTTCCGGATGCCGTCATCCCTAAGAAGCCCCATTCCTAATTTTTTCATCGGAACCTCAAGGATATTGCTGCAGTTTTTTTGTTTGTTTTCGTAGTTTTGCTGGAACAAAACAGTTTGCATCTAGTCTTTTGTGCTGCAGTTTTTCTCACTGTGCAGTGTGTGACTGTTTTTTTTTATCAGTTGCTATGTAATATTATGCTAAATTTTATGAAATAAAAATTTTTGAAAATATTTTCTGCATCCCTGCTTTTTTGCCAGACTGCAACTGGCATCACAGAACTTTGTTTGGGTCTTTCTATCCTGCAGTTATGTGAAAAATTATTTTTGTGCTTCTAAAAATGATCTGTTTTCAGAGAACAGAAGTTTGATAGCTTACCATGTGGCATCCCTATTTGAATCTAATAGTAATAGTAATATTTCTTGTTTTTTCCTGGAGTTACTGTGGCTTAGGGATGTCCCGAAAATTATACTGTTTTAAATTGCCAGAGCCGGATTTTTTTACATTCCAAGTGCTCTTCCTGTCCCTAATGGCATTTTTTGATCTCAAAATGGTGTGCAATGTGTATTCTGTGGCACTAAATTTAATGTGTTTATTACAACAAAAGGCTGCAAGATTTTCTACAATGTTAATAGTTTTTATTCAATCTAAAAAGAACAATATATATATATTCTTGATGAACATACATTAGCTGAAAATATTGTAACTATTTTTTTAACTTATCCTGGAAGGCCCCTTTTGTCCCATGGTCAATACACTCCTGATTCTGTACTTCGTTGGGTACTGATTTCCGCAACTTAGTTGTATCTCAGTGGCGTAGCCAGAAATTTCAATTGGGGGTCCTCGTCTCCCTTCCCCTTTCCTTCCCTTTCCTCTTTTGTCCCTTCCCTTCCTACCTCTTTCCCTTTTGCCCCTCCTCTTCCTGTGCCCTCTCTTTTCCTCTCCCCTTCCCTCCCTTATAAGTAGGACCCCCTAAAATCCAGCTAAGGAGTCTGGGAGAACGCTGTGGGCTCCCCCAGCAGGGTCTGGGGCGGAGCCCCAGCCGAAATCGAATTTGGTGCTTTTTAGCTTTAAAAGATAAGATCTGGTGGCAATAATTTTAATTATTTTCCCGAAAATAAACTGCATACAGAAGAGCACAGGGTATGAGTTGGCAAATGTTCTGCAGTTTATACGTATACTTATGTTTTGTCTGGGGGATTGTGGGGCTGGGCCCCCTGGGCCTCCTTTTGGCTATGCCACTGTTGTATCTTGAGGCTAAGTGGTGTGTTAATTTCTGCTAGTGATTGTATGCATCTGCTGCTGGGATTCCGGTTTGTGAAGTGCCATGCCGTTGACAAAACAGACTAAACTCTAGCCTATTTTTGTACTGTTTATTTGCCTGTATCATTATCTCTGTATAGCACGCTGTAAGAGTCTTAAAACTGTCACCTTTTCTGATGAGTGATGTTAATTTTTTTTCATTTGAGTTTTTAAAAAAAATTTCTGTGCTTTCGGTTGCTGTCCATCCATCGAATTTTTGTCGGACGAATATTATCAGCAATATTGGTGCAGCTTTTTGTTTGCTTTTACAGTTCTACTGAAACAGAACTGCTTGCATTTCTGTTATGCTGCAGTAGCTTTACTTACTAATGTTCTGGTGGACATTAGTTAGTGTGTGACTTTATTTTTTTATCAGCTGTTGTGCAATGTTACTCAAAATGTTGTGAAGTAAAAACGTTTGAAAAAAAGTAATATTTTCTTATTTCTAGTTTTTCGCCAGACTACATCCGGAAGCACAGATATGTTTTGTGCCTTGACGCCCACACTGATCGGTCAACAGGAAGTTTCCAATTCAACGAGCCAAGCTGTGTCAGGCTCCAGACAGTTAGCATGAAACGTTGAATTAACTTCTTCATAGTTGTGTTGACTGTTGTAATATTTATTATCTCCGACTATGATGTTGAGGTTATGTCTTTGCGTTTGTCTTTTTTTCACTCTGTACATGTATGCAAGATGAGTCAAAAAGTTATGAATGGATTTTTATTCAGTTTTTTGAATGGATATCATAGGACCCAAGGAGGAGAGTGGACGTCAGTCGTGTTGTGGTAGTGGAAATAGGGGGCCATTACTCCCCTCTCCCTAAATTTTTGATCTGTTGGAACATTTTCTTTTTGTTCAATTTTTTTCCAGAAATGCAAAATCTGGGCTGAAGGTCTTAAAATTTTTGGGTCATTCGATGGCAAAATTTAACTTTTGAGTATGTGTAATTTTCTTTGTCAGAAATTTGCAATTGTTGCCGTCTACTTTTGTAATGCTTGACGCTGCTGATTTGGATTCGTTTCCTTTCTTTCCCCTCTTTCCTCACTTTCCAACTCTTTCTTTCTCTTCCCTTGCCTTCCTTTTCTTCTCTCAGAAGTAGGACCCCGTAAATCCAGCTAGAGGGCCTGGGGAGCGCTAGCTGTAAGCTCCTCAGTCAAAATCGAGTTTGGTGCATTTTACCCCTCAAAACATGACATCTGTTGGAAACAATTTTGATTAGGTCTATCTATTTTCGCGAGAATTGAGTGACCAAATTTAATGCAGCTTAAACTATAAAGGCAAATCGTGGCCGAAGTGGGAAACATTCATCGTCATTGGGTTGTAGGGCCTGATTGACTTCGCTTATCGGTGAGTGAACGGTTGACGATCTTATAAATTGCGAGTGACTTGATAAGCCCAAGTACCTATAGATATGGAAACATTTACGCTTTTATCTTGGCTAGTGAGCACGTATACCGCCAACTGTCAGCGAAGAATGAATCAAGATATAACAACAGCAAAATGATATCATACTGCAGTGTCCACTGTCCACATGAGGTTTAACACGAAGCCAGTCTCAATCTTCTGACTATGTAATAAGACGAAACCTTACAGAAGTCATCACGGTCTGGAGCGAAAAATTCATTTGGCGAATATTTTAGTCCACAAAAACTTTGGTGAAACAGTAGACTAGCAAGCGAGAAATATTCCCGTCTCTCCTGATTTGCTTATTCTTTTATAATTATCATTTTCGGTGGAAAAAAATTATACGCAGTTACGCACAACGCTGTGCCCATGGTTCACGTACTGCTGTAATTAGCTTACTTATTTTATTATGACACAGTTGATGGATGTCTCAGCAGCAAAATGAGCAAATGACACAGTGCCACGATGTTGTCGAAAATGGTGTATTTATAATACGTCGTATAATATGGCAACTCAGTCGACATCGGGAAAGATTAGCGACTTATACGAACTGAAGGAAGAACTCGGAAAGTACGCATGCCATCCTTGGATTGCAGTAATCTGTGTTGTGCTTTCTGAATAAGTCGTGTCTGCGCCAGCATCTACACCCTCTTGGGGAAGCGAACGCACTGTGCAGCAATATATAATAATACAGCAATAATATAATAATAATACAGCAATATTATGCATCATTTACACGAGGAAACATCCTATGTTTACCGGGCCCCGGATACCTGGATAACCTGCAGTTTTTTCAAGCCATGCCCGCCTGATCAGGGTCATACTTAATAGTGTGGACAGTGCGATCTGCGCGACAGCCGTAGTAGCACCATCTGCATTGTGCCAGACCGGCCGTCCGCACTGTTCTCGTTGGCCTCGAGAGCTTAACGTACTAGGAATCCGGAGGCAGACTCTATTCCAACAGACGCTATTCTGACAAATGTTATTCCGACTAAAATTCCCGTTGACAGACGTCATTATGCTTTACATCCACATTCACCAGGGGTCGACAATTTCATGTGTAATGGAGTACGATATTGCACTTAATATTAAATTTACGGTAATTGCTTACACAGGTTAGAGTTTGGGTTAGGGTTAGCATTTTTCGAACATTTATGTGATATAGTAATGCACATAACAAGTTAGCGTACAGTATAAGTAATGAGTTCAGCGGTGGTGGATGTAACTATGAAACTTGTCTACTGGCTATCCAGTGATGGTCTATTTGTTAGGCTTGAAGAGCTAGTTGGTGGACTGGCAATCCATGAAGCTATGGCCGAGGTTGTTAGTCGCTTGAAGCCGCCGTGTCCCACAGGGACAATAGCGACTGTTGGAATAGAGTACTGTACCCCCTGGAATCCGCAGCTGTATGATGATGTTAGTCTGTCGAATTACTGTAAATATTCTGTTCTACATATTGTCAGTTTTTATTGATGTTTAGAGGTGCGTTCTCTGTTGTGCGCCGCTGCATACAGAAGAGCACAGGGTATGAGTTTGCTGCAAAGATAATCAACACAAAGAAGCTGTCGTCCAGAGGTGCGCAAATCGTGGTTGACGAATAAGCTTATTGGCATTATTTCAGAATTTTGGTTGTATAATGGAGGTGTGAGCGAGAAGTCGCGGGTTTAACATTTGGTCAGGTCGTTATCGAGTGGTTACTGCTTGGATGGGTGACAGGATTTGCGGACAGGTAAGCCGGTTCTGTATATAACCAGTTACCATTGTCGACTCAGCTTTTCATTTCTCTGCGGAAGGTAAACCGGGTACTGGTTTGTCTGGCCAAGGTTTGTAATGAGTATATTTATGTGTGAATATTGTTCTGGTGCAGGTTGGAGCATGCAGATGTGTACACAGTGATTCATAAAATCGGGACCCCTTTGTATTTTTGCAATAACTTTTTCAAATGTTGATCGATTTGAGTGAAAATTACATCACTGTATTTGTTAGGAAATTTGCTTTCAGGCAATGTGGTTTGCATATTTCATAAATATTCTTTGTATGGCGTAATATAATTGCAGTTACAAAATGTAACATATAACACGCATTGTACTCAACAAAACAACCAGTGTTTACTGAACAAAACAGCAGTATTTCAAAGAGTTGGGTCTTAAAATTCCGATACAAAATAT
>Ga0209367_1006389_pt1 | contig 16324 bp, 11 predicted proteins | sample WorMetLIZISLAND2_FD_187412 | JGI IMG/M metagenome (GOLD analysis project Ga0209367, IMG submission 187412) | Marine gutless worms symbiont microbial communities from Max Planck institute for Marine Microbiology, Germany - Olavius geniculatus... ... | reverse complement strand
AACCCCAGCGACTAGTTCTGTCCGCCATCGCCACTGAAGTCTTTTTTAGCACATACTGGCGCTTTACAAGTCAGATTATTATTATTATTATTATTATTATTATTCAAGTGTAAATTGCGCTGAAATCACTAGAGATAACCAGAACAACCTGCGTTACTTGCTGCTTGTGCTGGATAGTCAGTTCGAGATCGGCAAATCCGAAATATTTTGTGGATCACGATCTGCGAGCTGACGCTTCGTAATCTGCACCGTACCTGGTTATTTAAACAGCAAACTAAGCACATGAACAGCTTTCTCCATGACAAAATATCCGTATCCGTATAAGCTTTGCATTCGAAAGCCACGCAAACAAATCCAGTGAAATCGGCGCAGAAAACATATTGTAGCAAACATGGGATAGGCCTATGTCATCTGAACTTCATTCAGAATCAACGACTTATTTGTTATTCGTTTACGGCGAATGTCGACCGTGGGAAGTAGGCCTATGCACAAGTCTCAGTGACGTTTTGACTCGTTTGTCTCGCTGTCGGCGATTACAGAACCAAACTCTCACGACTTCCTTGTCCAAGCGCAGCCCGGCGGCCAGGTAAGAGATCTGTGTTGAGGATGGCTTCGGCTGGGTCTGAAAGTGCAGCTCCAACGAGTCCTTAGCGCTCAGACCAATTGTCGTTCTACGCTTTCGTCTTCTGTCCAACGACCCTGCAGATAAAGCATATTAGGCCTATTTATTTAGGTCTAATCAACGACTCGATCGCTTAACATTTTAAATGCATCTGAACGATAGTCAGCTTTACACAAGTAATTTGAGCAAAGCTCACGAGACGCGCGAAAGCCTATAGCAGTTCCTGTTCGCAGGTAATCGTAGTCTATCTCCATCCATTTCGTCATAATTCACTCTTTTGCAGCAAAAAATCGCCAAAAAATCACGTTAAATCAATATTTTTAGGGTTCAAGGTCATTCAAGGTCATCGATGTTGATAAATTTAAAAAGCCTGTCACCAGTGCTTGTTATGATAAGCAGCATGTATGCACCTATCTGCAACCACTTTCACGCTACACGAGATAATTGCGGTAAAATAACCATTTTTTAGGGGGGTAGCTGTCTTTGACGCCCGCCTGCGCCGGCCTCCTTGAACCTAGGGGGTCGGAACTTGAACTGCTAAAATCTACGTTGAGTGCTGAAAATTTCATACGCAGGTTGTCATGGTCTATCGCCAGCCATTTCGTTGCAATTCAGTGTTGAAATGTGCGCTGCATCCAAAAATTGCGAAAAATTCACTAAAAACCTCTTTTTGAGGGCTTCAAGGTCGTTCAAGGTCATCGATGTTGATAAATCCAAAAAGCCTGTCACCGGTGCTTGTTAAAGCAGCATGTATGTACCTATCTGCAACCGTTTTCACATTATTCGAGCCAATAACGGCAAAATGACATCTTTTTAGGGGGGTACCCCTCTTCGACGCCCTCGTTCGAGGGGAATCCCTGCACTCAGTGGCACGAAATTTTGTCACGATAAACTAGAGACCTTGGGGCAGCCCACAGTGAAGATTTCGTGATCCTAGCTTGCACCGTTTTGATACAGCTCACGAGTGTGACAGACAGACAGACAGACGGACAGACGCCCAGACGATGGCAGAGACGCGCGAAGCATTCTGCTTTCGCGCGTAAAAAGGAAAGTTACCGTGTAATTTGCAGAATAAGAGACTATACAAAGTCATGTATAGACCTACTTCATAAAATAGCATAGAGCAACGCGCTTTTGAGGCGTTATCCGGGATTTTTGATAATGTCTAGTTGATCAGTTAATTGCAAATTTCTCGTAGAGTAGGCCTATATAGTACATCGGTGAAAGAATCGAAAACATACAACGAGAGTCTAAAAACACGTAACTTTTGTCTAACCTTTGTCGATATCTTCGCCCAAATGTTGACCGATTTTTAACTTTCTGTCACTGAAACATTTTGTGGAAAATTTGCAGTAACATGACAAAAACATGTTCTAGCGTTTACAATTTTTTGCCAACTTTTTTAATTATAAAAGCATTAATTCGTGTTTCAAAAACATGCAAATATAATTTGCGTTTATCTCCGGTGTCAACACTGACCGGATTTGTCGTCGGTCTGGGCGCGTTCAGCGTCCTGCAGCCATTGCTCGAGTATCGGCCTCAGCTTGCAAGCGTTTTTGTAGCTCAGCTGAAGGTTCTCAAAGCGACAGATCGTCGTCTGACTGAACACGCAGCTGTGAGCACGAGCCAACGAATTACCTACAGAAACGACATACACGTAGTAACTCTACACTCACTCGCTAACAGTCATATTTGGTGCTGTTATAAAAATCTTTATTTGTCTGTCATGTTCAGAAAGAAAACATAAAACAAACAGGCCAAAAAATATGAAAAATGCCAGATGTGCACACATAGGCTTAGGTGTAAACTCCAGAGTCGAAATCGATCGAAACTCGATCGTAATTGTGCAAGAACAATGATGATGCAACATTGCTAAACGTATACAAACTTTTTTCTAGTTTTCAAAGGCACGTTTTAGCTTATAAAATTTTTTTTCGTCATTTTAAAAATTTTTTAATCCGCGCTGAATTGTTAGTGAGAAAATGACAGGGGACATTTGTATGTACCAATTTTTTTTTGTTTCTTTCTCACGCAAAAGACCGTAGGCCCATAGAGGGACGGACGAGCCAAATCCGTAACGCGGCCTATCAAGACTGAACGGCCACGCACAAAAATTATTTAAAACCTCGAACGCAACCAACCGACGTTAGTCTGGGTAAAGCCGAGGCGAATCCTACGCGCCTTGAAGCTAGACGCGAACCTCTCCAACTCGTGCAGTTCATCCTGAATGCCGCCTCCGGACCGACTGTCCAGCGCAGACTGCAGCTGCTGTAACTCGGCCGACCGGTCGCGTGACGTCATCAGGTCACGTGACGGCAGGTGCGTCGCTGACAACGAGGCTGCTGGCACTGCTGCAGCTGGCGGTCGAAAAGCGCTGTTCGTCCAGAAGTGCTTCAGCCACGGATCACTCGCCTCCGCCAATCTGCAACACACGATCGTCATCATCATCATCATCATCATCACAAAGTTGACATGCGCAACTTCTTGACAAACACAGCACAAACATTCGTTCTAAAATATTATTTATGAAAAAGATGAGGAAGATCGTCTCATCGTGTGTCCGTAAGTTAAAGCAGACTTTCAGCAACACAAGGGCCTACATGTATTACAGTTTATAACCACAAGCATGAAAAAAACGTTAAAAACATTAAGAACGCATAAAAGTAATGTAATTAAAGTCTCATGGTGTGTTAATAACTGTCTTTGAAGCGCATAAACCGGCCGGTTTATTAAATAAACTGTAGATCCAAGTCGTCAGAATTTACAAAAATTACAACTTACGTAACTTCACAAAAATTAGCCAAATGTAAAAATTCTTTAACTGCTGCAGAACTTCGGCAGTAAATTAAATTTTAGGCCCCTACAGTGAAAGTAAAGTAAACATAGCGGCATCGCGAACAGCGGTGTCATGAGTCGAAAAAGTCTAAACAAGCTTCTAACAAAATGCAACGTAAACACGCTTTAAAATATTATCTATAAAAAAAAAATTAAAAATTTGCAGACATCTGAAAATTGCCGACGGAAAAGACACGAGTGTCAAAAATGTCAATCTTGCCTTAGATTTTTTTTTCCAAATGCGGACTTTCAAGCCTACATTTCGTTATGAAAACAAAATTCCGAAGACTAAAAGTTAGGGTGTCTATATTTGCCCCTAGGCCTATCTGTTTACCTACAACAACGCCGCTATTACTAAAACACTACAGTACACCGGGCTATGGTGGCAAGGCATAAAAAACTTTCGTGCTTCCAGATGCAGCCGGAAAAAATTAGGGACGGGGGGAGAGCGGCGGAATTTTTTAAATTATTTATTTTTATATTATGACGTGTCATGTAATATTATCCAACAATTTATAAAAAAAAAACTGACACACTAAATAGCCTAGTACTCGCGAGAACTTAAGCAAAAATACTGCAACATTTCGGCGCAGGCTAAATGCAAACAGCATTTTCTGTAAAATTTTGAAAACATACCGAAAACTGCGCTGATATTTTTGAAGGTCCAATAAAAATTTTAGGAACTCGGATTTTTTTCTAGGGACGGACGGCAACCGGAAGCACGTCGTTTTTTGCTCCCAACTGTTTAGTCAAGGACATTGCTGACCTGTGCAGTGGATGCTGTCGTTGGGCGTAGAGCGTATCGTAGAACCAAGGCTGCACTGATGCAGCGGCTGAAGCCTTTGCGTGAAGCGACGATTCATGATGATAACTGCTGTAGTTGCTACGCGTCAAACTTCGCTCGTTCGGGTAACTGTGTAGCAATCTGTGCCGTGCAATGTAGTTGCTCTCGAGCATCCTGAAAAACAGAGTAAGTTTTTTTGCCGCGCGAGGGATTATCGCCGTAAGTTGTCCAATCCATCCGTTTATTCGCCCACTCGCGCGTCTATCCGTCCGTTTAGTGACGTCGTGGCCGCGCGGAAGGTCCCCTAAATTTTTGGCTGTCGGAAGACTGCGAAATTTGATGCTAAAATTCAATTTTAAAAATAATTAAGAGTTTTAAGACAAAATCGAAATTTTGAACACTCGTGATCTTTTCTGTCAGAAATTTGCAATTGTTTCTATACAATGTGCACATCGTTTTACCAAAATGTTTGGTGCAAAAACAAATTCTTAGCCCGGGTAAAATCTAGTTGCTTGCTCGTCAGCAGCTTAACATTTGATGTCACTCGAAGACAGTGCAGTGTAGAAAACAAGCACATCGTACATCACACGGTGGTATTATATTCGCTGGGACAGTCTACATAAAATCATTTGTTAGAATTCTTTTTTCCTTAGGCTTAACGGTCTTTATAACGAATCTTTATAACGTGTTACGAAGATTTTAATTAAAACTTAGTCAGAAAATCAATTAATCAACTAGGCCTAATCATTTTTTTTTACATTTACAGAACAGTGGCTTAAAGATTAGGCCTAACGAACTTGCAAGCTATGCTGATAATGCTGTAAATTAATAAAGCTATAGTAAATTACCTGCCTAATAAAGATCCGTTGTTAACATGTTAGTACGAATTTCGATAGCGACGAGCTGTTTAGTCAGTAATTTGGCGTCTGGGAAGAAAGCAACAGCTTTTATACGCGGTGCGACCTGGCTTTGTTCATCTCGGCGAAAATTTGCAGTCATTTATTCATTGAAAGTTAAGTTCTCTCCGTCGTACATGCCAACATGCGTAACGAAAACAGTCAAAACTGCAACGGCTAGGAGATTATCGCCGATGCCGCTATCGTAGTTGTAAAATAATGATGCTGCCTACGTCTTAAGAAGTGAAGCACATCGGCTCACGCAAATCCGCGTGTTGATCCGCAGTTGCCACTCGCACGAGATAATCACTGCGTCGATATGGATGGAATTCGGCGCGTCGCGTTGATAATAGGCTCGTTAACATGCATTCGCTGCGCGACTTGGGCAACTTCTGCTCATTTATCAGCTGAACCGAATTCTGTAGGCTTACCATGAATTTATCATAACACGTTGATTGATAAATAACTCATATTTTATAGCCACAATTCATAAGCACACAGCGATTAATTGCTAAGCTGCACAGAATTAGTTGTTTGCATGCAAAGTTAGTTTGCCGTCTATAGGCCTAATTCTAGTTTTATGATGACTGTAACAGCAGAATTACAGCAAATTAACAAAGTTTGTTAACCACCACAATCAAAATCACAGTCATATGCCTACAAGCGTGACGTCACTGTTATAAGATTACACAGTGGCGCAAAATCGCGACAATTATATAGTTTTACGCGCGAAAGCAGCTACTGCTTTCAGCGCGTCTTAGCCATCGCAATTCTGTCCATCCGTCCGTCCGTCCGTCCGTCCGTCCGTCTGTCTGTCTGTCCGTCTGTCACGCGGATGGATCAGGCAAAAACCGTTTAAGCTAGGATCACCAAATCTTCACCGTCGGCTGCCTGAAAGACTCTAGTTTAAGAAAACGTAAAGCTTTTTTCATAAATTCGAAGGGAGTCATCCCGAACGAGGGCGCTAAATGAGAGGGGGGTGGGCAAAATTTTCGATTTTTGGCCAATAAGTCGCTGTATCTCAGTAACGATAAGAGATAGGGCCTAGGTTACTATTAATCACTAATAGGAAGTCGTACACTGGCTCTCGATTGGCGCCCAATTCAATGACTTTGAATGACCTTGATAGGGAGTTTTATGGATTTTTTGGGCGATTTCGGGCTGCGAGACATATTGCAAGAGCGAATTGCGCCGAAATCAATTGAGATAGACATGGACAAGCTGCGTATAAAATTTTTAGCATTGAACGTGAATTTCAACGGTCTAAGTCTCGATTTTCTAGGTTCAAGGAAACCTGCGCACGAGGGCATCAAAGAGCGGTCCCCCCGTAAAAGTCGTGACGAAATGGCTAGAGATAGACTAACAGTTTGCGAACAGGAACTGCTATAGGCTTTTGCGCGTCCCGTGAGCATTAGCTCAAATTTCTTGTACGAATAATTGTAACTTAGAAGTATTGATCAGATGGGCACCACATTCGAACGCCCAAAAGCTCTAAAAACCAAACCTACGTCTAGCAAACTGATAGTTTTCGTCGTTGTTCGTAAGTGATGACCTCTGTCGGACAGGTAGCGAACATCTCAACAGGTGTATAAACAAATGTAAACAATAATAGACTAGTTTCGGTTTTTGCGCCAGTTTTTTGTGAGAACAAGTTTTATAGTGGTATTATTAGAGTTTTTACGTGTAAATATGGATACCGTTAAATTAAAGTACTTATTATCGTTTGTCACATTAATAACGGGTGAGATTGATTTTATCACATCGCAAAATTATGTCGGCTTTGTCGCTCGAATATTTGTGGCGTAATTGAAGCAGTGTTTGAAATGCCGGAGAGGGGGTTGAGGGCTTCAACCACCCAACTGTTTTCTCAACCCCTCTAACACCCTGTCACTGCAAACTTGGCCGACTGCACATAACCTGTGATATGCTGTAGGGATTGAGATCGTCAATAAGCCAGCTGCCGTGACGGCACTGCCGTCATGGCAACACGCCTTGGAGTGTTCAGATCGCTGATCTGAACCTATCAATTTTTGCACGCTTTTCAGATCGCTGATCTGAAAGTATCATCTTTTGTTCAAGATTCTCAGATCGGCAATCTGAACGTATCACCGTGCATAGTAAATAGCTGCACCCCCACCAATTCTAAACCTAAGCCCAACTGTAACCATAACCCATAACACTAACCATAGCCCTAACCCTAATAAAATAATAATAATTATTAATTCTATTGCATTAGGCATTGCACTAGTGACCCCTTACCAATCTGTTTGCACATACACAGTGACACATTCAGATTGGCAATCTGAGAATTTTGCACAAAAAATGATACCTTCAGATCAGCGATCTGAAAGGTGTGTAAAAATTCACAGGTTCAGATCGCCAATCTGAACGTATAATTATTGATGTACTATATAGGGCCTACATAGGATTTACATCACAATTTTGGTTTGGCTCTGACCGTCAAAATTTTAACCCCCCAGCTAATTTTTCACAATTCAAACACTGAATTGAATCATGATGGTTTTGAGATTCGTATTATTTTTAGTAATACCTGAGTTCTTTTATTAGTAAATCAGTAGCATTGAGTGCACAACTATGCAGTAATATAATGTGTTTTTATTTTTATATGTTTGTTACAGTTAATTACGACTGATTTTTGTGGAATACAGGTAAAACTTCATCTGTTTGACGTCTCACGACTCCTTTTAGCATAAATCTAGTAGTTGTTGATTAAGCTGTGTGCATTAATTGCAGGAACAGTTTGTCAGGATTTATCCATCAGGCTGTCGATGATCCCTTCGACTAATGGCGGCAAAGTTGCTCCCAGTTCGACAGTTGAGTTTCGCTGTACAGTAGATAAGAACATCCTGGGACATGGCACTGTGGAGTGGTACAGACGCCAGGGAGTCAATAGATACCAGCTGGGTACAGGTGTCTCCCTCAACTCATATTTGACAACTGCACCACGTTATCACCTGACGATAGAATCGCAGACACCGTCAACTGCTGTCTATCGACTTAAAATTTCTGGTTTGACTTTGACTTGTATATTAGTAATAAAAAGTTACAAATGTGATACTTTAAAAAACAAACTAACGTAGTGTAATATTTGAGCCTCAAGTTGTGGTTTGAATTTCACTGTGTGTCATTTGCAAGTTGCTAATCTATTGTGTGCTCAGGTCAACTCAGTCTCCTGTTCTTGGCTGATGAGAAATGTGTAGGGCCTAGTAGCTTATTGGCTATGGGATGAAAGCCTGTAATGTGGCTAATTGAGGCAGTGGTGTGTCTGCTGAGAGCACACCGATCTAAGTCCTCACTGGTGCTCACAATGGATGGTCGCAATGCACTGCAATATCATTAGCTCATGCCAGTTAGCTGCTGTTTTTTCCAAGATTGTTAAGTACTTCTGGACATGAGCCTAAGACATGTAAGCAGTGCTATAGCACTAGCAGGTGCCCAGCTTTTTACCTTTTTTACTACTTGAGTGTTTCATGTCAAGCCCGACTCATGTGTATAGTGATTGCAGTCCCGGGATTGAATTTTCAGTCTCCAGGATTGGGAAATTTGTAATCTCGGGATTAGACTTACGAATTGGTTGTCATTTTGATATTTCTAATATACAGGGTGTGGCAATAAAAGTAGCCCCCTAGGCCCTAAAGTTTCTCGCTGTTTTCTCAGCAACTGTTTAGAATTTTAATTCAAAATTTTGCAGCTTTATTTACTAAAACCTTTCACATCTAACTGCTGAGTCAAATTTGATTCTGTTAAAAATGACGAAGTTATAGATTTTTTTAACATGACCACCTACTGTTTTTTTCAGCATTAAAAATGTTCAGGCTACAACACCAATTCAGTAACATCATTAAAACAACACAGTTAACTAATGATCAGATGTCAGAATTTTATTGTTACTGTGAATGATCGAAGTGTACACCATCAGCTCCAAGCTCTAACACAATCCTTCAGTCACTTAATTTGAGAAGTCTTTCACAGTCTTGTTGATCAGTCCATGTAGCAGGTTGCCCCAGATAACTTTAAGCACTTCCTTGGCTTTGGAGATTGTTTTTGGCTTTGTTTTAAGCTTGCAGTAAACCTCCAACATTGCAGCCCACATGCAACAGTCTATTGGGTGTATATTCGGCGAATTTGAAGGCCACTGATCCTCTGTGATGAAACATGGACAGCTGGCCCGCAGCCATGTTCCGTGCCTCGCATGCTGCATGTGCTAGCGCACCATCCTGTGATAGGCAGCCGACAATTGCTTTAAAAGAATGATAACTTAGTAATAATTTATAAACAAAATAAATTACGCTTTATCAAAACGTCATTCTGATGTCATCGGCATTAATGTGGTAACTGGTTTTTGAATATTAAATAGCATTTTTAGCTTGCACATTTTTAATGCTGAAAAATTGGTAGGCAGTCATGTTGAAAGTTGTTCAGCAGAATCACATTTTACTCAGCAGTTAGATGTGGAAGGCTTTAGTAAATAAAGCTGTAAAATTTAGAATTAAAATTTTAAACAGTTGCTGAAAAAAGAGCGTGAAACTTTAAGGGGCTACGTTTTTGCCACACCCTGTAGACTTATTTTATGTACATGATGGAGTAGGCCCCTACAGAAGTTATACTCAAACTGTAAGCAGTGACTGTGACTATCAAAATACAAATTATATGGCACAGCAAGGAGCAGGACTCTAGCGTGCACAAAATATTTACCTCCGCCAAGGAGGTTATGTTTTTGCCGGTTTTTGTTTGTTTGTCTGTTTGTCTGTTTGTCTGTGTGTTAGCAAGATAGCTCAAAAAGTTATGGACGGATATTTCTGAAATTTTGAGGGAATGTCGGGCATCACATATACTACCAGTGATTTTGGGGGTGATCCGGCAGGAATCCTTGATTCTGGATCACTTTGAAATTTTCGTTACCATTGCGTTAAAGGGGGCATAAGGGAACTGCTGGCAAAGCGAAGATGATGACGCCACCTGGCGAATAGCTTTGCCTTGGCGGAGGTACCTGTGCTCTCCGAGTCCTTTCTCTAGTTTATTCATTAGATGACTAGAATTGTTATTTGTATCATTTAACACTTGAAAAAATGTACAATTTTAACACATTTTTGTAATCCCAATATTCTGGAATTGGGACAGCGCCAATATTAGGATTAGGGATTAGCGAATACAGCCAGAATCTCGGGATTTGGAGTCCCAGGACTGCAATCTCTACATGTTTGTGTGTTGACACTGTCAGATGTACAGGTGGAGGACAGCGCAGTGATTGAGTGTGCTGCTGGGAAGCCATCAGCGCGCAAAGCCTCGCTGACTCTTGCCGTCTGTGGTCAGATCAATGTGCCATTTTTTGATTTGGCTTATATTACAGACTCCACCAAGAACAAATCAATAGAACAGATACATTTGTTGAAATGTTAAATACAATTGGCAATTGGGACTAAGTGTAGAATTTAAAGTGTTTATGCTTTAGTAGAATAGCATTTAATTGATTAATTTGCACATTTTCATTTTTTATTTAGCTAGTAATTTTTTTGTAATTTTTAAGGTTAGATCATGTACAGCACCTAACTATCTGAAGTCTTTTGGAATTGTTTTAGTGGACGTTATTTTCAGTCAAGGTGCTTTTCCTTTCCAATGCAGCAAATAATTTCAAAGCATTGATCACTTTACTAGTTGATTTGATTGTAGTTACTTTGCTGAGAAGTATTCTGTGTATGTGTAATAAACTGCACTACATTTTGTAACAGCTGACATGAATTCCGAAGTATGTGACTGCATTCTGAGTTCTGGCTGGACGTCACCAGACTGCATTTATATGGCAAGTTTTATTCTACTACATTTATTTATTTTGCAGTCGTTGCTGATTCTTGTCATAATATTACTTTTTTATCAGTCGTTCATTGTGGCTTTCCAAGGTAGAGTTACTAGCCAAAGTTTTTTCTGTGTTCCAGAAAAAAGTCCCATTTGACAAATTGTCATTGGAATTGTTTGTGTGGTAATAGCTGGTACAGATGTGTGAGCTGTTGTCATGCGAGGCCTAGCTTTTACTTTGCATGACAATGATTCTTTCTTTCCCTTCTCATTTTCCTGTCTATACGTTGTTTCATAAAAAAGAAACCCCTTTTTGTTTTTTTTCATAATTCACTCAAATGCTGATCAATTTACATGAAAATTTTTGCCAGTTGTAGCTGAAGAAATACTAATTCAAAATATTGCAACAAAATATGACAGTTGATTAAATATTTTTTGCTAGTTTTGACATAACGCTGACATCATAATGTGTCATGGGTACAAGCTTGATAGTCTCAACTGGTGCTGTCAGTTGCTACCCTGCTCCGAAAGTATAAAATCTGATTTGTTGATGACAAATTTTTGAAGTTTTACAGTTGCAGCCACAAAAATGTGCAGTGATTGCATTTGCGTGTCTGTGGGGATAGTTAGACTTTCACATGTTCGAGCAAGACAGTACACTAGCATACCGAGCTAGCAAAATGGTTGCGTTTTTGGATCGCAGGACGCTTGATTTCATGTCCCCATGTTGCTTAGTGCTGACGCGATAAACATTTTTTATTAGTGAACCAGATGAAGTTCACCATCGAAGCAGGGTAGCAACTGTCAGCACCAGTAGAGACTATTAAGCTTGTACCCGTGACACATTATGACGTCATAATTACGTCACAACTACCAAAGAATATTTAATCAACTGCCATATTTTGTTGCAATATTTTGAATTAATATTTCTTCAGCTACAACTGATAAAAAATTTGTGTAAATTGATCAGCATTTGAGTGAATTATGAAAAAAACAAAAAGGGGTCCCTTTTTTATGAAACACCGTGTATATTTTCTAATTTTCCTTTTTCAGTCACATTTCTCTTCTTTTTCATTTCTAAAATTTACCTGGGGAGCACTATAATTTTTTTAAGGGGATTCGGGTGGAGCCCCAGAACTGCATTTGTAAGCTTAGAAATTGCATTTGGAGAAAAAGATTTTTTGTCATTAATAAAATTCTTGAGATAATATTGTAGTTGGCAGGGGATTTAACTGAAAATGCACGAGAGTCATATGATATTGTATGCACAAGACCTGGCATGTTTTACACTGACAGAAAAAAAATGCATTTGTAAATGTTGAGCATGAATGCGTTTTGGTGGTATGTAGGCGGATTCTGATGAAGGGTTTGAGCAAGCTACAATAGGTCTGGCGATATGTCTGACAGTGACGTTGCTCTATGCCTTATTGGCCACTGCTGTCGTTGTCTACGATTGTCGACGAAAGCTGCGAGAGAAACGAGAGAAAGCTGAAGAGAGGGAGGCAGCATTGGCTCACAGGACTGCTGTTATTTCATCACAGACTGCTGCATCGTCAGCGATGAAACCTCGCACTGCAGTCTCTGTAGCAGCTGCAGCAAGCAGCAGACCGACTGTTAGATTTAACAGCAGCTCTGTACAGAAGCCCGACATCAGTTGCTAGAGATAGAGACTTTTGATGTCGGTAAATTTCCGATGCCACTACTGTTTGTCATAGCCAGAATTATCGTTTGAGGGGGTTTTAACTTTCTTCTCCTTTTCCCTTTTCCTTTCTAGCCACAAACTCATTTCTGGCTCTGAAAGCCCATTTCATGGCAAATTTTTAGTCATTTATGTGATTTATGAAGCAAAAAGAAATCCAAGCATTTTGAGATTGGGTTGAAGCCTTACACAGGGCTCCCAGTTGTCCTGAAATTCCTGAAATTTAACAGATGTTCTGAAATTGTCCTGAAATCAGCAATTGTTCTGAAATTTTACTCATTTGGTCAGAATGTCCCAATATGGACTTTTGTTATGCTGTCGTTATGGCATTGCATTCATTTTGTACTTCACTTAGTTAGCAGGACTCTGTCAGTACTTTTGGCTTACTTACTTACTTACTACAGTTTTTTTAGTATGTTTATAACAGTGCCTTAGTAATATTTTTAGGACTGCAATACTGATCTGCTTCAATAATTAACATTTATGAGGACAGTAAAAACGTGCATTAGAAAATGCACTGTGATGATGCACGCACGGACCGGCAGTCGGACGTGTGTCTTGAGCCTCATGAAACCAACAAAAATTGTCCTGAAATTTTGTAAACAATGGGTCCTGAAATTTCACTTTTTGCTCCTGGGAGCTCTGCTTACATATACGAGCCTGTGTCAAACTATTGGCATCGATTTTATTTTTCAGTGTTATTCCTGTCTGACAGTTAGTGTGATTGATTTTTCATTTACATGCAGTTGCTGAATTTTTGACATGCTGCACATAGTCGATGAATTATGTGTAATTCCACTGCTGTTTTTTTTTCCAAATATTACTGAATTGTTGCATTGCTTCTTTTTTGGCTCTGGCATTGCAGTTTTGCCACTCAGAAAAATTCAGCTTCTGTCTGCTAATTTGGAGTATGGAGATATGGCGAAACTGTGTCATATCAGGGTAGAACATTGTTAGCACTCAGTACCAGAGCTGATGTTGACTGGTTGACATGATCTTATGTTTTTTTCCGCAATGCTCATCCAAATAAATACTGGCTCAGCTGGCAGAAAGCAGAAATATTCACGGCCACTGCTTGGTTTGGTACTACTAATCTGTTGATTGTTTTTTTTTGGGGGGGTTTAAGTCTATAATACTTGTTGATCAACATTTAAGTGAAAATCAGAATGATGAAATTGATGTCGAGATGAAGGTAGTCAATTGGGAGGGGCTCACGTGCTGTATTTGCCGATGGGGGCCAAGTTGACTAACTCCCAAACAAAACCCTTGACTTTCCTCACGAAATATGAAATTGTGTAAAAGAGGTCAACTCTAACCACGCTGTAACACATGTGTAGCTGAATGTGGGTTATTATCTGACCTGTCTGCATTGTATGAACTGTATAATGTTGCACTGTTAAAATACAATATTGAATGCTATGCCGAAAACATTTTATTGTGAAACCTGGTGCTGAATATGGTGGAGTAGGTTTACAACACAACACATATAACATATACAACACATCTGTGTTGTATATGAATGTAATTAGTCTTACGTTATTTTAGGGCTGCAAAAAATAACGACTAATTGAACGATTAATGATTTTAAATAATAATTGATTACAGTTTTTTGTCAACTAAAATTTGATCGAAATTTTGGACTTTTAATTAACAGCCTAAAGTGACATGGTGCAACCGTTATAATCTAACTGTGCTTTTGCATAGGACATGTGAAGGTTTTTACTAGTGTCAGTTTAACAGTCTGCACCATGGTTAGAATTATCTTTTAATTTTGGTGTGCACTTTGTGAGCTTTGTCCTGTGTCTGCTACTGCATAATCATCACTTTTTTGGAATATGCTTCAGTTTGCAAAAGCTAACAACCAGTGGTTGAATTCAACAGTTTTTGCTTTTTTCTTGACAACAAAAATAGTTCAAGTTAATTGATTATTTTATTTAAATTAATCACTTTATTACAGTATTACAGCAGACGTTTTAGCCTCTTGAGGGAATATAATACACATATACTTAGTGTCACTCAGCATAAGTATTACCCTTTAACCTGTCTTCTCGTAGGTGGGGCTATTTGTCCGTCTTCTGGACACTGGCTAGCAACGTTAATGCTGCTTACCGGTACGTTTTTTATGCGCATGTTGGAAAACAAGAAGCCCAGCTGTCGATAGGGAGGACCGACTATGATGGTGTCAGAAAGCCTGCAAATGATTTTCGTGTCATGTTAAAGGGCTTATGCTAGTTTCGATTAGTGTTCATTACTAACATATGGACTCGGTCCAGTATTTTTTGAATTGGTCAAATATAGCTGGGAGTTGGACTTTTCAACTGCTGGAGCCAGACCGAAATTGTGAAGTAAATTCTATGTATATAGTATATAGCTGATCCCCAAGTACATAATTTGACAGTGTGTTAGGGAGGTTGAGAAAACAGTTGGGGGGTTAACCCCCACCCAATTGAACCCCCCTGGCAGCTGGCCCTGTCTCTCATCGCTTCTTAAGTAAGGTCGAGAATTGGTCATATGTCTGTTTCTGAGATACGACGTACCGTTGAGCCACATAGCGCGTACTGACTTTTAAAATCACCCAAGGTCGATGTTTTTCATCTCATCTGAAAGGCCGCACTTACTGGTATGCGATTTCCTAATGGCAACCTTGGCCCTATCTCTCACCGTTTATGAGATATGGTCAGTTTTTTGCGCATTTTTGCTATCCCCCTAAATTAAACACCAAATTTGAAGACGTTTTTCTTGCACTGCATTGCTCAATTTTGCATCTAGAGAGAATTAACTACGACTACAATAATTTAAGAAGCTACAGTAATTATTGGTGTAAAGAGTTTTCTCTTAAAACTTACCCATTAGCCAGTGTACGTCAGTTACATACAGACGGACGACAACCGTACCATAAGCGCGACCGTTACTACGGTCGGCTAAAAACAGTAGATATCTTGGGTACTCGATAAATCGATTTTTAAATATTTCAATTGGAGCAGCACTAGTTAACCTGGATTTTTTGTAAACAAATTGGTTTAAGTATTCTATGGTAGCTTTTTGTGCGTTTTCTAGTTTATTCGTTTATTTAGCGCTGTTTACTTTATAAATCATTGTCTTTAAAGAGTTCCGTCAACGTTATAGATGTATGTAATGTTGTTTTGCATGTTTGTTTTATATTTCTAGTACAGTACTTGTTTTACTGTCATACAAATAATATCCACGATGACATCCCCGCTGGTCTGCCAGCGCCTCTGAAGCTATGGCACTACGGCGCTATACAAATGTATTATTAGTCCGCCCGAAAACGATAGTTTCCGAAAACGATAGTTTTCGGAAGGACTTCTGTTTTACTGCAGATGTTTTTTTATTTTTTTTTCACTCGCCAAATCTCCGAGATGCGTGGGCCGATCGGCGTGAAATTTTGCACGGTGGTCAGAATAGGCCCTATTTTATAACGCCGGTCCAAAATTTTGGGGGGGCGCACCCCAAAAAAATTTCAGGAGCCAAAAAACATGCGAAATTTGGCCCGATTTTGGACGACTTCAAAGTTCGGTGACGAATATCTCCGAAACGAATGAAGATATTCAAAATCGGATTTTTGTTCCGTCTACCGCGATTCCTCCTGCGTTAGGCGAAACAAGTCCGGTGAAGTTTGGTCCAGTGACCTTGGAGATCTTGATGTTGAATCG
>Ga0209367_1006388_pt1 | contig 16327 bp, 9 predicted proteins | sample WorMetLIZISLAND2_FD_187412 | JGI IMG/M metagenome (GOLD analysis project Ga0209367, IMG submission 187412) | Marine gutless worms symbiont microbial communities from Max Planck institute for Marine Microbiology, Germany - Olavius geniculatus... ... | reverse complement strand
CCCCTGACTGCCAATTGTATCAACTGCACCAATTAAGTATTGAGCTAATGTTTACCGGTATACGTTCCGTTATAGATTTAAAGTAACAAAACTGTTTGTTCTACATCTTTTCATGCATTATGTGTTAATCAATTTATTGTGCATGTTTTCTGTTGCCATATTGATTGTCTGGAGCGACTGTCCTCACCAGAAATGACCTTGGTAGTGTGTCGAGCGGGATAAAATTTCTTTTAACTGTTTCACTCACTCCATTCAGATTTTGTTGTCCCTTCTGTGCATTTTGTTTGCTCTATGCTTTATGCAAACAAAATTCTAATAGACTGCTCAACACCACCGAGCTGTATTCTTTTGATTGAATATCCAAGAGCCCTATGTGGACATAGAGCCTGTATGCATGTTTTGCAATCTACAGGGTGTGCCAAAAAAGTAAGCTATTTTACTTTTTCCATATCTTCGCCAGATATTGGACAATTTTCACATTTTTTCACTAGTAGACTCTGTAAGAAATTTGCTATTCAGTGGCATGTACACCACACTTATTATGTCGCTACACTACCTTTAAAAATATAAATATCCAAAAACGTACAGATATCTACAGATGGTAATAAGGTCGAGTGGTAAATTTTTTAAGTCTTTAAGTAAAATGTTAAATATAAGTTGTAGCTTATAGTAAGTGTCAAAAAGGTTTAGGAGTTACAGAGTAAATTTTCATCTTTCAAAAAAATAGTGCACATCTTGTAGGACAGCACAATTGAAATACATTGCTCTGTATGCCTTATGCAGTTAACTGAGCAAGATTAAAGCCATCAACCAGCGTTAGTTAGTGCACAGTAAAATCGTTCAAATTATTTTTCCTATGTTCTCCAATGTTTCTGACGCTTACTATAACTCATATTTTAACATATAAAGTTAAATACTTTAAAAAGTTACCTTTAGACTTTCTGTTCTGTCCATCTGTAGATATTGTATGTTTTTAGATATTCATAATTTACAGAGTAGTGTAGCGACATAATAGGTGTGGCGTGCATACCACTGAGTAACAAATTTCTTAGAGTCCACTGGTGAAAAAATTGTGAAAATTGATCAATATGTAGCGAAGATTTGGACAAAGTGCAATAGCTTACATTTTTGGGCCCAGTTTGTAGTATTCATTTCTTTTTGACAGTGGTCAACTGCCTCTGTGTAAACTTAGCAGTGTGATTATGTTAAAATAAGTCACACTAGCGAAAAAAGTTTTTGGTCCTGATTAGAAGAATAAATGCAAGTCATAGTATTGGTCTTTACAAAAAAGTTTTGCTTACATTTTACATTACTGATGCGTACTCACATTATAGAGGCACAAACATGGCAGAATGCCATGTGCAATTGGGGTGCATTGGGGGTTATGTCCTAAAACGGAGGGAGGGTTGTTGTAGGAGGGGTTATGTTTGGAGAGGTTGGGTGGCTTTTGTGTCTGTGCTGTAAATGGTTTTTAAAGCTTCAAACATTATATGCTACCAAATGTAGGTTTCTAACAGTGATAGTAAAAAGGCCAGAACAACTTTCCCATTTGGGAATTCAGCATGAATGGGGAATGGGTAGTGGTGAAAGTGGATCTTGAAATATTCACTCAACGGCCCAACGAGGTAGGTAAACGCAGTGTGGAATTATATAGGCTTATGAACTACTGTCCAGTCCACCAAGATTTTGGCTTTGAGTTAGTGGCCGCGGCCAACCCTCTAAGGCTAAAGCCACCTTGGCATGGTCAAGACGACGGACTAAAATGGTTTCTAATCTAAATAGTGTCCAGGTAGGAACAAGTCTCTGTTACATTCTGTGTCTTGCAAGCTGCTTAGCATTGAATAGAGTATAGGCCCCTATGTAAAAGCTAGAAAGGCGCGACTGGGGAGGGTTTTAGAATTTGACTTCAGGTGTGTAAAAAGCAACAGAAGTGAACTGCACTGAAATATGTCAGTGGCAGTGCAGTGCAGTTTATTTCTGCAGTCGCTTTGTACGTGCCTTCTGTTTTCTGTGCACTTTGCTGTCATTACGCGCGATAGCAGAATGCTTCGCGCGTCTTAGCCGTGGCCTGGTCGTCTGTCCGTACGTCTGTCACACTCTGCAGCCCTATCAAAATGGTGCAAGCTAGGATCACGAAATCTTCACCTTGGGTTGCTGCAAGGACTGTAGTTTTTTGGGACAAGATCTTGTGCCCCTGGGTGCTGGGATTCCTTTCGAACGAGGGCATAAAAGAGGGGTACCTCCCTAAAAAGACGTTGATTTGCCGCTATTGGCTCGTTTAATGTGAAAACGGTTGCAGATGTACAACCATGCTGCTTATCATAACAAGCACTGATGACAGGCTTTTTAGATTTACGAACATCGATGACCTTGAACGACCTTGAACCCCCCAAAAAGGGGTTTTAGTGAATTTTTCTCAATTTTTGGCTGCAGTGCACATTTTATAAGTGAATTGCGACGAAATGCCTGAAGACAGACCAAGACAATCTGCGCGTGAAAGTTTCAGCATTAAACGCAGATTTTAGCAGTCTAACTGCCGACCCCATAGGTTCAGGGAGGCCTGCGCACGCGAGCGTAAAAGAGGGATACCCCTCTAAAAAGTGATTATTTTACTGATATTGGCTCGTCTAGCATGAAAACAGTTGCAGATAGTCACAGACATTCTACTTATTATAAAACAAGCACTAGTGACGAGCTTCTTAGGAGTGTAAACATCGATGACCTTGAATCTTTAAAATAGGGGTTTTTTTAGTTTCACGATTTCGGACTGCGACGAACATTTTAAGAGTGAATTGCGCCGAAATGGCTGGAGATAAAGCTGGACGATCTGCGTATGAAATTTTTTAGCATAGAACGTATATTTTTAACAATATAAGTTTCAATCTCTTAAATTTGAGAAGTCTTCTATACGGAGGCCTCAAATTTAAGTACTCTTTGAAGACGCATTATTTTACAGTACAGTTTATTGTACAGTGATTGCCAAGGTGACAGGACCGCTGCTATTGCGCGTCACGTGAGCTTTGCTTTAATTACTTGTTTTGTTTGCTATCACGTGTATGTCAGCGTGTGAACACAACGGTCAACGTGTCAGATAGTTCTGTTGTTCTGTGTTTCTATATCGTAAGGACGTAGGCAGAGTATTTTGGGGTAGGCTTGTAGGGCCGTTTGACGCCAAAAGGCCGATTGCAGGAGTATCGTTCATGGACGGGATAGCTCTCTTTCTCCCCACCAGCAACTATATAGGGAGTCTGAGAGCAATCTTCTCCATCAGTGGGGTGCCGGGCCAGAGCCCCTACCGCAAACGCATTTTGGATATATGGCATCATGGCGTCATGGTGGACGGAGGGACATGTGACAGTTGCCTCTCAAACTCTGGGCTGTAGCAAAATTGTCAGAAAATTTTCGTCCGCAAATGCAAAATTTGGGCCTGTGAACCCACGTTAGAGACGAAATTTAGGGACACGATTGAAACTTTGAGCAACCATAATCTCTCTCGGAAATTCGTGTAGCTGTCGGAATTCTGTCAGAAATTTGCAGCTTGCTGCAACGCCTAGGGGCTACTTTTTTGACTGACTACGCCTCCCCCATCTCCCCCCATCCAGTCTAGCCGACTGCGTTAGCCTATGCCAAAGAGGACGAGCTATTCTGGCTACTATATCGGAGTCTCTGGCCTAGGCCTATGCGTGTGTTGGACGTGACGATGTCGTCCGTTCATTATACAGGCGTGAATGTGATTTGATTCTGCATGGCGCGGTGCGGTGCCGGTACTGGTGCTGGTGCAGTGTCGCGCGAATCTCATTAGTTCTATACCGACCAGCAGCAGCAGCAGTACGGCCACCGGCGTGCAATCCAATCAGGCGCCACACACACGCATTCCTGGTGGTCCGTTTGTCTGGCCGTCGACCGACAGAAATCGTTTGTTGTCCGTTCAGGCTCGTATAGCTCAGGGCCGTAGGTGCCGGAGTCGGACCAGTGTTCAAGCTCACGTAATATATTTTTCCCCAACTATATTTGACCGAAACGAAATATTTGTGCCAATTTTCAGTGGCTTTTATCTGGTGGGTGCAGCTTGCGCCCGGTGAAAAATAGGGGGGAGTTTTGATAAGGTTTTAGATCAAAACTCCCCCCCTATTTTTTGTACTTCCCCCTATTTTTCTACACCCTTAACAAGACTCCCCATCCATATTTTTATTCCCCCTATTTTGTTTTTTAAATTTGCACCTTCAACAAAAACTCCCTTATTTTTTACTTTTCCTTATTTTTCAATCCGCACCTTTAACAAAAATAACTCTCCCTATTTTTTACTTCCCCTCTATTTTTCATTGGGCAAACTACACCATGCCATTGCCCCCTCCGCGCTCAGTCCACCAGTACAGCCCCCCACTCACTGGGAGGCAATAGCTTCACAGCCTCGTCCCTTCCCCTGCCCTCTGAATCTAGGTGTGAACACGCGGACATGCATATCAGGTTTGTGCACGCACGCAATCACAGCATCAGAGATTACTGTTAATCCAGCAAGCCTGCGCTTGCATACTTGTAGACTCGTACTCTGTGTATACATAGCACGCAGCGCCAACTGTACTGCATTTAATTGCCCGCAGGCGTCAACGGCAACCGGATTCAAAACACTGGCGTCGAGCGTATAACTGCATACGGCACGATAGAGCATGCGTGACCCACAGCATTTTGGTCTATAGGTGCACTTTGCTTAATTCACTTGAAGTTGTTTGGCTCAGGGCTAAGGAAACGCTCAGTGGACCTTATGGCTTCGAAGGACAATACGTTTATGACGTGCTACAGCTATGCTTTGGCATCGTTGTCGTCTGTCTGTCTGTCTGTCTGTCGTCTGTAACGGATGTAGGCTTAATGTGGCTAGCCGTTATTAGGGCTTACGGAAGAAAAACTTCTTACTCGAATAATTAGCCCCGTGTCTTAAACACAGACATGCCAATTTTCAGCGATCTACTGCAAGGTGAACATTTTCAAACATGGGGTTGAATAGAGGGGGTAGGAAAAGTGTGTTTTCAACGGAAAACTGACCATATCTCGGAAACGGTGAGAGATACGGCCAAGGTTATTATTAATCACTAATAGGAAGTGGCATACGCTCTTTCGGGTGAATTGAAAATAATCAACCTTGGATGACCTTGAAGGTCAGTACTGCAAAAGAAACTGTATAGGCTGTAGCGCGTCTTCCTTAGCAACAGCTGGGGTTTTGTTTCACTGAAATGGCCTGACTGTTACTTAAAGGCTAAGGTTAGAAGAATAGAGGTTGGGAAACTCGTCGCAGAGTTACTGAGCTTCACCTGCCGTATGAGATCACACAATGCTCCCTCCTGGCATACAACGCAGCTAAATGCGCCCCGTCTTAACCCCGTGCATGCAGCCAGAGAGCCGCCCATCGAAGTGGTAAGCGGTAACCACCTGATAGCGACATTAGCGAGCTGACTGGCAGTTGAACCTACAACCTAGCGATCGTAAGTTCAACGTTGTAGTCGTTACGCTAGAAGAAAATTTTTTGACAAAAATCACAATTTAGAAGACCTGGGAGCAGCTGCAGATGTTACATGCAGCCTCTGCTTGCGTCGTCACGTGCGTTAATACGATTGGTGTATCGAACCGTAGGCCAATTCATGTATATCTGTATCACGTTTTGCAGACAGACAGACAGACAGCTAATGCCAGTAACAGCATCAGTATAGCTGCTGCGCAAGTCGCAATATAAGCTTAGCGTAGCAGCGGCAAGTCGTCATAAGACGAGCGCCGTGCGCCCGTGTGGCGCTGCATGGGCGTCGAGTCGTCGCAGTGAAATTGAGTTTCGACTGACCCGTGACGACCGACTGACGATGACAGTGGCGTAGCCAGAAATGTGACTTGATTAGAGGGGTCTCGCCTCTCTTGTTTTCCTTTTTCGTTCCCCTTTTCTCCTCCCTTTTTTCTGTTTCTTTTTCTCCCCTCTGTACACCCCCCCTTCGTTTCTCGATTGGTGTACCTTAAACGTGTGCTTGTTTCTTGTCCGGGGATTGGAGGGGCCTGGGCCCACTACCATCCCCCCTCTGTGTACACCACTGAGTGATGGTGGCGAGCAGTGCGGGAAATTGTCGGTGCGCGTCGTGCGACAGACAGAGAGCGCTGAGCTGCTGCTGCTGCTGACAGTTCGTGCCGTGCACTGATGAGTGGTCAGTGATGAATGCCCGCGCTGATATGAGATCACTGCCCACTGTCGAAACCCCAGTCCCAGCCCAGTCAGCAGTGGCGCACTTACATAAGGCGTCGGTTGTTAAAAACTGGGTGGAGCGAGCAGCAAGTTGCAGTTTTTCGACGGACAGCTGCAACTTTCCGCCAGAGGAGATAGTGAGAATTGTGTCACTAAATTTCCACAAAATGCGGGTTTTTTTTCTGTCCCAAATTTTGTATTTCTGGACGATAGTTTTCAGACAGGAAGACGATTTTCCGAGAGCGCATAATTTAGGGGGATTGTCACCAGGGGATGGCGCCATCTTGCCTCCGAGGAGTGGCGGGGGGCTGACGACGTAGTTACGCCACAGGCAGTCATTTGTCAGTGATAGAATCTGCTGCTGCTGCAGTCATGTCCGTCTCCTCTCAGCCAGCCGCTCCTAGTCCCATCTATATACGTCCAGCGTCCACGAGTCCGTCCGTCTGCTTTGCTGTGCTGGCGGGCACTGGCAGTATGTCCCGTGTGAGATTCTAAGAAATGAGTCGCAGCAACGCCGCCGTCGACAGAAGCTAAATTGCATTTCTCCCGTTATATCTGTTGTCTTTTGTTCCACTTTCTGTTCCCTGTTTTGTATTGCAGTCATTGATATTTACTTTCTTTGTATTGCCATGCACGCACGTTTGTTACGTTTGTTATGTGCGTATTTTTAATTAGTAAATAATAAACAAAGAAGTAATAAAATAAATTAAATAACCCACCCTCCTGACCATGTCTCTATTTGCAGCGGTTCGGCCGTAATTTTGAATGCAAGGTTTCTGCCTGCAGCCGATCACCCACGTGCGCCGCATTACCATGTCGCGTCCTAGCGTTGTTTGTAGTGTTGCATGGATATGGCAGCGTCACCATAGCATGTATATATGGGACTGCAGTCACTTTAGGAAATTGTTTTTTTTCCGCGACCGGAAGTCGGACGCTGGCCTTCGCATATAGGCAGTACGGTCGGCCCATCCTATCGACCGCTGGGCTTTTTGTTAACCCACGACGCGGCTGTATATAGGTCCATCTGTCTGCTATGCAGGCATGCAGTATTTCCCGTGTGAGGTGCTTGGAAGGAAATAAATTGCAATGCCGCAACTGATGTGATCTCAACCGTCACCCGCCTTGCCCGAGGGACAGACAGAAGTTCAAATAACACTGCTCTGCTTCGTCTTTCTCTCTGGTACAGGCCCTATACGCCTAAAAATGCTGTGCTACCAGCTGCAGTCCGGCGAAAAAATTGGAGTAGGGACAATAGAAAATGTTTTAAAAAATTTTTATTCTGTGAAATTTTGTGTAATGTCAGACAACAGCTTGTAAGAACAGGAAAGTCGTACGCTGAACAGGTGCATGAAAAACAAAATTAAAATAATACTGCAGCATTACAAACAGACTTGATGCAAACAATTTACTTTTGTTTCAGGGAAACTATGAAAGCTAGCTTCACCCATATTTCTGAGTGGTTTAATAACAAGAAATTTGAGCTAATGCTCACGAGACGCGCGAAAGCTTATAGCCGTTCCTGTTCGCAGGTAATCGTAGTCTATCTCCATCCATTTCGTCGCAGTTCACTCTTTTACAGCCAAAAATCGCCGAAAATCACTTAAAATCAATATTATTAGAGTTTAAGGTCATTCAAGGTCATCGAAGTTGACATTCGTAAGAGGCTCGTCGTCAGTGCTTGTTATGATAAGCAGCATGGCTGTGCCTGTCTGCAACCATTTACACGCTAGACAAGCCAACAGAGGATAAATAACCACTTTTACAGGGGTGCCCCTCTTTGGCACCCACATGCGCCGGTCTCCTTGAATCTAGAGCGTCTGGACTTGGACTGCTGAAATCTACATTTCATGCTGAAAATTTCATACGCACGTTGTCTTGTTCTATCTCCAGCCATTTTGACGCAATTCACTCTTGAAATGCGTGTCGCAGCGCAAAATTGCGGAAAAAATTCACTAAAACCTGCTGTTTTAGGGATTGAAGGTCATTCAAGGTCATTTTGAATTTTCTAAGTAGGTCGTCCACCGTCGTCGGCAGTGCTTGTTGTGATAAGCAGCATGTCTGTGCCATTTTGAAACCATTTTTACGCGCGATTACTTGTTTCATCTACGGCCAAAATTTGGGTGTCTTAACATTTATAATTTTGTCGTCGCAATATATACCGGCGATTGAGGAGAAAGTCTTAATTCTGGAGTAGGCTACAGATAATAAAACGGTTTGCAGTCTTGCAGATGCTTGAAATCGATCAAGTTCGACATTTTATTTACTGCCATGTATATGTATACATCGGCCATATAGCATTATACGTGTTGCGTGGCACCACCTGTGAATGATATAGGCTTGTGTCGCAGCCCGAAATCGCCAAAAAATCTATAAAACCCCCTATTTTGGCGTTCAAGGTCATCCAAGGTCATTGAATTCGGCGCCAATCGAAAGCCAGTGTACGACTTCTTATTAGTGATTAATAGTAACCTATGCCCTCTCTCGCTTCGTTACTGAGATAAATGTACAGCGACTTATTAGCCAAAAATCGCAAATTTTGTCCACCCTCTCTCATTTAGCGCCCTCGTTTGGGGTGACCCCCTTCGAACTTATGGAAAAGCTTTACGGTTCCTGAAACTAGAGTCTTCCGGGCAGCTGACGGTGAAGATTTGATGATCTTAGCTTGCACCGTTTTTGACTGACCCACCCGTGTGACAGACAGACAGACAGAATTGCGATGGCTAAGACGCGCTGAAAGCAGTAGCTGTTTTCGCGCGTAAAAAATGCTATGACGAAAGTTTTAGAGACGGACGGCAACTGGAGGCACACGATTTTTTTACGCCTCAACGGCATGACATTATTATGTTGTAGCAAACCCTACATACACTGTGCATACGTAGCGCATGTCACTGTCAGCGTATGTCACGCACATTCAATCAATTACGCTGGATAGATCTGTAAAGCGCCCGCTACCCTCAAAGTTCTCAGAGGCATCTGAACGTAGTGATAGTTGACCTGATGTCTTTATTTGGGTGTAGGACATTCCCCCTGGACATGTTCCCCGGACGTTTTTCCCCTCTTTAAAGAGTCTTTATATACTGTACGTGAGGATCGAGCGTTAGATATTGGCATAATTTCCAATGTCAGGATACTGAGAAAAATGCAGCAACCATCGAGTACACTTATACTCTTTATTATCATTTAAAAGTATGTAAGTATCAACAGGCTTCAATAGCACGTCAAACTAAGCTCAAGTCTTAAGAAGTCTCAAGTGTCAACTCCCCCCCCCAAAAAAAAAATAAAAACAGCCGCAGACGGCAACTTCAAACTGCCACTCAAAACGCAATGTGTTTGCTGTACGTAATAAATATGCGTCAATAATTTCTACTCTCATGGTTCAGTCTGTATCGAGTCGAGTTTAATCGTCTCCTGGACGCGTCGACGGTCGACCTACATCTTTAATTGCTGTCAATTGTTGCGACTACTACTAATAATAATAATAATAATCTGACTTGTAAAGCGCCAGTATGTGCTAAAAAAGACTTCAGTGGCGCTGGCGGACAGAACTAATCGCTGAGGTTAAATGTCTGACGGAAAATGTGTGTCTTCAACCTGGATTTAAACACAGTCAGTGAACAGCTACTTGTAACATCAAAAGACTAAGACAAAAGACTAAGACTCGACATGTTTGAAAAATACTCAACTGCGTCGAGATTTCAAAGGCGGAGTTGCTTATCTCGTTGCGAGGAATTTTTGCTCAGGCTTGGCGCTGATTCTGATAATATGTTATCACTGGTCTAAGAACGGGGAAACGTTTTAGGCGCTCGAAAAGCGGGGGGGAAACGTTCGGGCGGGGAAAATGTCCGAGGGGAGAAACGTCCGCGGTTGGCAGGCCCATGGGCGAAATGTTCGTCTCTCCTTTATTTCTGCGGCTCAGGACGCCTATAAACTACTGGCCTCGCGACGTCGTCCGTGATATTCTGTAGTGTATTCAGCATTGAGCAGTCTTTCACTGTGTCTGCAGTCATTCATTGATTGTTGTCACGTCAACCTATCATAGTCTTATAGTACCGTACCAAAGTTGATCTACGGTCAACCGGGTTAGTAGTGCGATGGGTGATCTCCCGGAGATAGGCCTATAGGCCAGCAGCTCTTGGCCCCTGCTTGGTAGTTGTCTTATGTTGCCTTGTTGTTCCCATGCAGGCAGTTGATTTTGAAGTTTACAAAGGTTTAAATGGTGTACTGTTCATGGGATACCCATCTCAAAGCTACGGATCGTCACCTGTCATATGGGATCGCGCAGTATTACCTGCCACCCGAGTGACTCGACGCAGATGAATTTTCGAGATAATAAGTAATAAATGCATGCGTTCATTATTTTCGATTTTATTTCTGTACAATTTACCGTGTACGGTATGGTGAACATATATACCGTCCACACTCAACTCGTAATGTGTAAGTGCTGACCAATTTCCAACGTTCAATGTTGCGTTGTTGTTTCTCACTGCAGTCTCCGTGCTCGTTGTTCAGATTGTGAATACGGAATTTTGCGAAGATTTCTGTCTCTTCGAACTTATTTGACTCAAGGACTCCGATTAAGTGCTCTCGACAGTAGTAGTAGTAGTAGTAGTATGGTTGTAGTAGTTGTTTGTTGTCGTTGCAGTCGAGCGATCGTGAAGAACCCCGACCTGTTGCCGGACACCCCGCTGTGGAACCTGCTGGTCGATGATTTCTGGGGCACTCCTCTGCGTCACAGCGGTTCGCACAAGTCCTACCGACCTCTGTGCGTTCTCACATTTCGTCTCAATTATCTCATCTCTGGTCTCCAGCCATTCAGCTATCATCTGACCAACGTCGTGTTTCACGCCGGCGTGACGGCTCTGTACGTACTAACGGTGCGCAAGGCGGTCGTCGGCTGTCCGCCGGAAGTGGTGCTGCTGTCGGGCCTGCTGTTCGCCGTACATCCGGTCCACAGTGAGGCTGTGGCGGGGGTCGTGGGACGGGCTGATGTGCTCGCCTGTTTCTTCTTTCTGCTAAGTCAGTGTACAGCATCTTGTTTTAGGTTCCGGTTTTTGTCTTAGATGAAAAAAGCGTTCCATAAAGAAAATAAAATAAAAACTTTGCAACGTGGCAGGGATAAAAAAAACGTTCAAAACGTTGAATAAAAAGCGTTAGACTTAATATGTTCAACATCGAAAACGTTTAGAAATTTAAAAAAACGTTTTAAAACGTAAAACAGTGGCAGTAATAAGTCATTGAAAACGTTTATTACATCTATGGTTTTAGTATATCGTTTAAATCGCATTGTGCTGTACATTGTTATTTTATATTTACTCAATACAGCCAAATTTGGCTGGAAAATGAATGAAAAATAAAACTGCGGAAATCTTTAAAATTTTGATTGAAGTCAGTTCAATAAAAACATTGTGAAGTAGATAGAGTGCCGTCATCACAAGCGTCTGAAATTATAAGGGTACAAAAAAATAATAATAATAATAATAATACATTTGTATAGCGCTGTAGTGTCGTAGCTTCAAAGGCGCTGGCAGAGCAGGCCAGTTAGCTGTATCCAAAATTAAATAAGTGAGTTTTCAGCCTAGATTTAAATACATAGAGATTGTCACAGTTAATGACAGAAGCAGGCAGAGAGTTCCAGGTTGTCGGTGCAGCGCAGCTGAACGATCGTTTGCCGATGGCGGTCCGTCTGCAGGGCACATAGAGCAGTGGAACATCCGATGATCTCAGTGACCGAGTTCCACTGCCTGCTCTGATGTGTTGACTGATGGGGTGCTTACACGATCCAGCAAACGTCCAGTAAACTTCCAGCAAATGTATTCAAAATACACGTGCTAATGCTGGACGTTTGTAACAGCTTGTAAGAGATGCGCTGCTCCACCGGCAACCAGTGTAGTTTCTTCAGCAGTGGATGCGCGTGTGATCGTCTTGGTGCTTGATGAATGATCCTTGCGGCGTTGTTCTGTACTCGCTGCAGTTTGTGGATGGTGCCGGATGGAGCGCCGTGGAGCACAGTGTTGCAGTAGTCGATCCTGGATTGAATCAGACTGCACGCAAGCGTCTGTGCGAGATCCATAGTCAGTAGATGCCGAATGTGGCGGATCGCCTGCGCATGGTGCACGATCGCGCCACAGTCGTCATTCTTTTTTTTAGAAAACTCAATAATGCACTTCGTCTACAAGACTGTGTTTGGAAAACACTGAATAATTGTGTCTCAGTGCAATGCCAATAGCTACTAGCTTCACAACTAAAAGGTTACTGAAGTAGAAACTGTCTTCTCCTTGGCAGTTGCTACTGCTAGAATGTAATCGAAATTAGTGATTTAATCAGTTATTAACGGTTAATTTTTGTAAAGTTAACTACTGAAAAAAATTAATCTTCAACAAATAGAATATACGAGTATGTGTGTATATAGCCATTTATCTGTACATTGAATACTGCAACGCTCGTCAGCGGCAGCAGGAGCCTTGCAGTGTGAACGGGCGTCGGTCGTCAACACTGTGTCGGTGGTGGTATTTCGCCGGATTCGTGGCGTCTACGGTAGGCGCCACGTTGAGCAAGGAACACGCTGTTACAGTCGTGTCCGTCTGTCTCGTATACGATCTGTGTGTACGTCAGCGACTGAGGCCCAGCCGGCTGCTTGCGTTACACAAGGTCTGACTGCATGTGTCTGTTTACTTCGGAATTTTTTCATACACACTACTTGATAAAATGCTGCATAACATTATCAAGGAACGGTGATGGGCGGGGGACCCAAGGCCTAGTCACAATTTTTTTCTGGGGGGATGGTTTGACTTTTCCCTCACCTCCCTGTCCTTCCTTCTTTTTTTTTTGCTTTCCTTTCTTTTCACAGACTTTTCGCTCCCTTTTCTTTTCCGCTCCTGTCCCTACGGCTAATCTTGCTAGAAGTCGTAGGGCAATTTTGTAGGCAGGGTCCTTACTTTACCTTACCTTACCTCCGGGGTGGACAGGCTCTTACACCTGCCCAGCGCTGAGGCCGTATCAGCTCGGCCCAATGCGCGTCCCCGAGTGTAACCACAAGGTTACAGGTAGCGGCTATAAAGCCGTAATCGGCTGTGGAGCCGAAACCAGCACAAGAGCACTGGTAACGTGTAGCAATCTCCGTACACGAGTTTGGTCAGCTCTTAGTTGGCTCCTCGCCTCCAGATTTTAGAAATCTTTCGGGTCATCGGTGCAGAGCCCCACCATCACGGCAAGGTGGCTGACCACGGTGGGGGTAGGCAGGATCATAGTAAACGCATTTTGTCGCTTTCACTGCAGGCTTGAAAAAAACGCATCACGTGGCAAAATTGTCAGTCGTTTAAATGTACAGCGCAATGGCTGCATTTCGTTGATTTGTCAAGTGAAAATAAAACATTCCCATCATTTCGGGGAGGGAGGTTGTTAGCGCTTTAACCCCTCCCTTTTTTTACAACTACGGCGACCCTGAGTGGGCATGCAGAAATGTCGGCGGAACAGGCGGTTAATCGATGGTACATATAATCGTAGGTTTTGCCACAATCCGCCGCAGCAACGCTGGGTGATGGACGTGTGGCTGAGCGTTTGAATGGGATCAAAGGCAATGCCGACGACCTTTGTGTTGGGCCTATACAATAAGCACCACGCAATGCGTGCAGGTGAAACGCAGTGAACAGAATGCAGGTTACGTTACGTGTGTCTCGTCTAGCTGTCAGCTTTGTGCTGTGGGTGGGCAGGTGAGCGTGACCGTTATGAGAGCTTTATAACTATACCATACCACTCAACTGGCTCTCGACTGTATTAGCTCAATTATTGACAATAAATTGACACATTTTTACCCTCACTGCGGAACGGTCTTCTGGTGAAACGATAGCTTATACATGCGAGAGAGAATTTTTTGGGCTTTTTTATGCTTTGCCTGATATGATTTTCAGTGAAAGAATTGCGTCATTTATCGTAGATTGGCGCTGCTATGTGGTACAAGAAACTACTCGTCAAATTTATTGTGCAAAATCAACAACAATACGATAATGTACAAGTAATTTGAGAAAAGCTCATGTGACGCGCGATAGCAAAGGTCCTGCCACTTTGGCAATCAGTTACAGCATGCAATAAAATAATAATAATTTTATATGCGGTTCACTCTTAAAATAGGTCACAACTCAAAATCACAAAAATGTCGAAAAACCCATATTTTGGGGGTTTAAGGTGATTCAAGGTCATCAATGTTGACACTACTAAGAAGCTCGTCACTAGTGCTTGTTATCATAAGCAGGATGTCCGTGCCTACCTGCAACTGTTTCCATGCTAGACGAGGCAATATCAGTAAAATAACCACTTTTTAGAAGGGTACCCCTCTTCTATGCTTGTGTGCTCAGGCCCCTCGAACATAAGTGGTCGGCACTTGGACTGCTAAAATCTGTATTTAATGCTGAAAATTTCCTACACAGGTTGTGTTGGTCTGTCTTCAGGCATTTCGTCGCAATTCACTCTTGAAATGTTCGCTGCTGCCAAAAATTGTGAAAAATTCACTAAAAACCCTTGTGGGGATTTAAGGTCGTCCAAGGTCATCGATGTTGATAAAGTCAAAAAACCCATGACCAGTGCTTGTTATGATAAGCAACATGTCTGTACCTATCTGTAACCGTTTTCACACTATAAGAGCTAATAACAGCAAAATAACGTCTTTGTAAGGGGCTATTCTTCTTTGTCGCCCTCATTCGAGGGAAACGCCTTCACCCAGGGGCACAAAATTGTGTCACGATAAACTAGAGTCCTTGGGGCCGCCAACAGTAAAGATTTCGTGATCCTAGCTTGCACCGTTTTGATACAGATCACGAGTGTGACGGACGGACAGACGGACAAACGCCTAGACGATGGCTAAGACGCGCGATGCATTCTGCTGTCCCGCGTAAAAATGCAACAGGAACGAGTCAAAAGCATAATTGTGCAGAGCGTATCAAATCAACAAAGTTCTTTATAAGCAAAAATTGTCAGGAAACGTATCCAATGCCAAATATTACAACTACCGGCACAGGCTGTCACAAGCTTTCGTAAAATTGGTAGGTTTTGTTTTTTCGTCCGCCCGTAAGCGATAGCTTGCGGAAGCGGACTTAAGTTTTGCTGTGGTTTATTTTTTTTTCCCCTCGCTGAATCTCAGAGCTCCGTGGGCCGATCGCCGCGAAATTTTGCACGATGCTCCCAAGTATATTCAGTTTTATAATCCCGGGCCGAAATTTTGGGGGAGCCTCCCCAAAAAATTTTTAGGGGCCAAAAACATGTAGAATTTGGCCCGATTTCGGTCGACTTCGAAGTTCGGCGGCCAATTTCTTTGGAACGGATGAAGATATTCAAAATCGGTGAGTTACTCGTTCGACAACGATTCCTTCCGCGTTAGGCGAAACAAGTCCGGTGAAGTTCGGTCCAGTGACCTTGGAGATCTAGATGTGGAATTAAACCCACCGAAAGCGCATTTTTCGGAAAACCATATTTCGGCCCCTAGGGGGTGCTGCGCCCCCAAATTTTTACACGCGCTAGAGAATGACCAAGTCTTACTAGCGCACCTCCCACCGGGGACGGGGCCCCCGTTACAACTTTTTTCAAAGGGGGGGGGTCAAAAATTGCCTTAAAATGCAATAAATTAGCGCTTATAACTTAAGAGTTATGGGGTGTAGCCCGACGAAACTTTGGCACTTGACGCGGCTCTGGGTTGCGGTGTTAACGCACGTACGAAATTTGGGGGCACCGCCCCCCTTAAAATTTGGGACGGCAAAAAACGTCCAAAATTTAGTACGTTTTACGATAACTTTCGAGTTTGACCGCAAATATCTCTAAACTGGATAGAGATATCGACATAACCTAAACGACGTTATCAAATACGGTTAATTCCGCGTTGAACAAAAAAAATTTAGTGAAATTTCGTCCACTACGAACCAAGTTATAGGCACTAATGTTGACTTAATGAGAATGACCAAGTCTTACTAGCGCACCCCCCACCGGGGACGGCGGCCCCCCTTACAACTTTTTTCAAAGGGGGGGGGTCAAAAATTGGCTCAAAATGTAATAAATTAGCGTTTATAACTTCGGAGTTAGGGGGTGTAGCCCGACGAAACTTTGGCATTTGACGCGGCTCTGGGT
>Ga0209367_1006387_pt1 | contig 16332 bp, 17 predicted proteins | sample WorMetLIZISLAND2_FD_187412 | JGI IMG/M metagenome (GOLD analysis project Ga0209367, IMG submission 187412) | Marine gutless worms symbiont microbial communities from Max Planck institute for Marine Microbiology, Germany - Olavius geniculatus... ... | reverse complement strand
GGGCTCTGCCCCTGGACCCCGCTGGGGGCTCTGCCCCCAGACCCCCGTTATAGGCTCGCGCTCTGCGCGCTCGCCATGGCCCCCCCTTTGCCAAATCCTAAATACGCCACTGCTCCGTTTAGTCCAGTTGTCACACGTGGACGATGGGGCGTCATCGTCGTATATCTCTTCTTCTTCTTCGGCATATGTTCAAACTTCAACAAGTTGAAGACTCCTGACCAGTAGTGGTTGTGGACATGCCAGCAGTGCTGACTGCATAAAGAAAAATCATAAAGGATGTCCCGGTGCAGAACTAGGTGCTAGTTAAAATAGAGAAGTGTCTTTGCCTCCTCACGGAAGGGTCGCGACTTCCTTTCACCAGAATCGGTGGAGTACTGCATTCCCCATTCTCTAAGCGTCTTGTCACGCGCTGCGACGTCGATTACGTCGCACTTGGAACTTTTGCTTCCTGGTACTTTCGTTCCCAGGAACTTTCGTTCCCTGGAACTTTCGCTTCCCTGAGCCAAAGATTTGTCAAGTGATGTTCAAGTGATGTTCAGAATTTATGGTATTTGTAGCTGAAGGGCAGACACAAGCACTGGTGTCTGTGGAAGTGTTCATTCAAACTGTTGACAGATGGAATGCAGGGGGGGTTTCACAAGTTCGCAATCGATCCCTAAACCTACAGAAATTTTGCTTTCAGTACAGTGTTGTGCATTCTTTTCTTCGAGAATCAGGCCCATGACCATAGTTTCCAAAGGGGGTTTGACTCCTGGCTGCTCGGCTGCAAAGTGGCTGGCTATCCATTAATCCATCTGTGAGGTCTGGGAATGCTGTCACTGCCCCCTAGTGGGTTCCAGGGCATCTTGATTTTGAAAATGCACAAATGCATCTGGATTTTGAAAATCGCTTTTGGCAATGGTGTTTTTGATTAATTAGGCTGCCCGTATGTGGTAACGGGAGGCCTTACGTTTTTTCTTTGTTTTTTTGTTTTTTTTTTAAAATTTTCCATTTAAGTTCATCCGCAGTCAGACAGCAAACCAAGACCAGAACTGAGGGGTGAAGAATGACCCTTACCTGGAAGAAATTGTCAAATTGAGGCCACATCTTAGCGGTATCTGTTCAGCGTTTAAGGAGGGAGGAACATTTTAGATTCTCTCCGATCGGATTTAGAGCGCCAGGCGGTCTCAGGTTGGGTCGTGCCCAAATTTTTAGTTCTATGAAGTGTTTCCTGGCTCACACCGAGTGACGGGAGAGGGGCTTGATCAACCCTTTTAACGCAGTTAGCTAGTGTAGGTCTGGAATGAAATCCGTGTAGAATGTGGTAACTGGATCACCGCGCCTGCCTCTGGAGTATGCTCTGGGTCAGACCGCCTAGCCCGGTATACAATAGCTTGCTACAGTAGCTATCTTTGCTTGGTATAGATAGGCCTAGACTCAGACTGGGCCGGTGCAACGAGTACTTTGCTGCAGTGATATATGCAGTGCAGGAGCAGGAGCAGACTAGCCGCATAAAACTATAACTGATAGTGTGACGTTATGCTTGTGCTCGGTTCACAATGTGTATGGACGTTAGGTGTACTATTTGGGGATTTCGGCTGGCGTGCAGCGGACGTTGGATGCCATCTAGCCGCTTGGTTTATGAATCATATAACGAAACAGTTTGCTGGTTGGTTCAGCAAATTTGGTATATTTATAGGCCTACTACTGCGTGTGGTCCTTAGGTATGGCCTAATATTAATCCAATCCAATCGAAAACACTTATAAGACTACTTAGACTAATCGTCTTTTATAAAGTAGACATAACGTCAGACGTCGTCAGTGTATCAGTGTGTGATGGGTATATACGTAGCTGACCAAGAGAGAGATAGGCCTATAATTTATGATGTGGTATATGGATGGTTAATGACGGGCTATTGTCGGAGTGTTATAGCCTGCTCTATACCTGATCGTTCACTAGTTATATTCGTTCACTTCGGGCATAATTGGCTCTGTTATAAAACAGTTGAGGGCGCACAGACTGCTTTCTCTGTTATGTGGCCCGTTGAGAACTGGGAAGTCCCGGTCGGGCTATTTACGACCTCATGTAAAATACATTGCTTAGGTGAAAGTGGTCCAAGTACACATGTGGTGCTCAGAGTATAGAGACTTTCACATTGTGGTTAGAATCTCACCGCGGCTCATTTGTAAGCGCAGCCTCGAGCAAGTTGCTAATCTACATCTACGAGTGCATTCTAGGGTCAACTCAGCCTCCTACCCTTAACGGGATGGGAAATGAGTAGTAGCTTGCGGACTGCAGGACGAATTTGGGGTGAAAGCCATATAGTGCGGCTGATCGGGGCGGCGGTGTGTCTGCTGGCTGCACCGCGGGTCCAGTTGTGCCTGCCACGTGCGTGTTGTGAACAGACTGGAGACGCGTTGCTTCCATATCGTCGCACTTGACCGGAGTGAGATTATGAACGGCTGTAATAACACTGCAGACATTGTGGTGAGAGATAGGAGTAGGCCTAGGCAGTACGTTAGGTCATGCAATAAATGCAGGTAATTGAACTACAGTTTGTGGTGCTGCTGACAGACATGCCCGCAAGTGGTAATTATAGGCATAGTTCGAGAATTCGTAACTTGCGGTTTTAAAATGCGTAAAAATTCGCGAATTTTAACAATTTTTTAAAATGCGTAAAAATTCGTAAAAATGCGTAATAGTGCTTTGGACTATTTTGAGGCTATGCGTACATTAAAAACGGCGTTTTCCAAGACACTCGTAAGCAGCAACGTGAATAACGATTCGGCTTAACTTCGTTAGAGGACGTTGAGTATAGCCCTACAATCCGGCTGTTATTGACAGTTTTCGACTGAGAGACGCTGAGTAGCGAGTAGTGACTGCAGTGCACTGCACAGTTAATCTGCAAACTTCGGAATTCGGGTTGGTTACTAAACTAAACTGTGAGACTTGAGTCCGAGATCGTCGCTATTTGCACAATACACAAGTATATGTTGATGCGTTGATGTGAGTTTTACAAAGTACAAAATGTTGTAATTTTCTGGCTGTTTTAAAATTCGTAAAAATGCGTAAATTTTAAAATTCGTTGGCCGTTTTAAAATGCGTAAAAATTCGCGAATTTTACGAATTTTTTAGAATTCGTAAAATGCGCATTCTTGGTCTATGATTATAGGCTTGTGTCGGGTCGGATCGTTTGCAAGGTGTTGATGCTGAAGACGATTGACTGGAACAGACAGACAGACAGACGGACAGAGAGCGAAAGTGTGGTCTGGCTAGCAGCTGGTTGCGACTATTGATCTCTGTAATGAGGTGGTGAACTGGACAGATCTTTCCAAGTGTTGATGGTCGGTGTTGAGGCGAGACGTTGAACGGGTGAAATGAACTGTTGAACTGTTGACGGACGCACGCCCATCCCATGTGCTGGCCAACTATATTATACACTCAGTGGCGTATCTAGGCCAGCCTTGCGCCTGGTGTGCCACTGTTTGAAACTGAAAGGGGTGTGTACTGTCTACTGTGTGCTGTATACTGTGTATAGCTTTTGTGGGAAACTCATCGCGGAGCTGCGGAGCGTCACGTGCCATAAGGGATCATACAGTGATGCCTGCAGGTGAACGCGCTCCATATTAACCCCAGCCAAGCCGGCCAGTATTCGGTCTACCTATCCCGGAGGGATGGAAGGCTGAGTTGACCTTGGCAGTCAGGTATATATGCTCTATATGCAGAGATAGTTTCACCTGTTCGGAGTTAGTTTACCGATCCGAGTATAACCACTTGATAGCTCAACCCAACCGACGGAATCGAACCAACGACCTCGCCAGCGCATGTCCAGTGTTTTAACTGTTACGCCACAAAGCCACGTCTGAAAGCATATGTTAACAAAAAGAGAAAAAAAGTACTATTGCGGTAGAAATATGTACATGTCTGAATAGGCCACTGTGTACACACCCACTGACGGGTCCTGAGGGCCGTGACCTGGCATCTTAGCGCTGGCTACTGCGTTAACACGCTGCTTATTGCTTGCTACTGGTGGATATAGTTCTGTCTGACCACCTGCTGCATAGGAGTACTATGGACCACACCAGTATGGATTCCCTTCTCTGTAGCATGTAGGAGTCCATGACCACAGCCAGGTAGTCAGCTATAGGACTATGAAGGTCAGCGCGTTTACCACCACATCGCTGTATTGAATATTATTTTATTAAAGTTCAAGCGGCTGAAACCGAATAATCTTATGAACTACACTGTATGTAGAATATTAAAAAAACATTTTCGTGGCGGGATTTAAACCTGATTGGGCTCTGTTCGGTGAAAATTTGTGGGCCCACATAAATTTTTTGACATTATTATATAGTTTACAAAAATTTATCACAAATTCAGCGTTACAACTGTGTGCAGTTTTGCTGGGGACTGAGTTTTACTTTATTTGAGATACGGCTTTCTGAATTCGGAAGCCTTATATTTGGGTCAGAGAATGCAGTGATGGATCAAGTGAACATTTAAATGCATTTAAATGCAAACACTCCATAAAGAGGCCCCCATTGGGGCGCAGTCCAAAAGATGTCGCGCTGCTGTCCGAATAGTTTTGGCCTCTGGGGCCCCGTTTTTGTGGGGGTCCCTGTTCGACCAAACGTGGTTAAATTCATTTGTGACTTTTTACTGAAAAAGCAGTGTGTGAGTCTGTGTGACGTATATTTCCGAGTCAGCATCTTCAGTTATACTGGCTGTATATAGTCCTATATATAGTACTCACGTGTATATATGAATGGCATGTCTGTCACTGGGGTGATGTAAGTTAGTTGATTGTGTAAGTCAGACACTGTCATGCGGGAAGCCCTAGTAAATGATTGACAGCAGCTTTCATTATACCGTGCAAGCTATCATTATCTCGTCATAATACTCAATCGTTGTCGATATTCGTATAGCTCATATACGTTTCATTGCGGCGAGTGTAACGAAGCATAGTGCACTCTATTGCAACGTGCTTATTTTATGACCGTGATCGACGGCGTGTTCTGTGTGCGTTTTGCTCGGGATGAACAGACCCGAGAGTCTAGACGCGTTTCAATTGTCACTCTTGACCGCAGTGAGATTATGGACGGCTATAACACTACAGTAACTGGGATGAGAATATAGGAGGACGAAATACTTAGTTTATTAAGTAAGATATTAACCGCAGCCTTCTCAGCGGCTCTCTATACACTTGCTTGGAAAGCTCATCACAGAACTACAGAGCGTCATCTGCCGAATGGGATCACACGGTGTTAATATTGCCACCTAACACAGGCGAACGTTTATCTCAGTCAAGCAGGCCGGTAGGTACTCGATCTACCTACCCTGGAGCGATGGAAGGTCGAGTTGACGCTGGTGGTTGGTTATATACTCTTTGGAGATAGTTTGCCTGTTCGCAGACAGTCTAGTCACCCTTCCAAATAACAACCACTTGATAGCAACGCGACCGGTAGTTTAATCCCCAACCTCTTGACTGCAAGTCCGACATACCATACGCCACCGAGCCATCAGTTGACCCCCTTACGTACTTTTGTGGAGTTCCTCACTTATCAGGTTGGTCAGCAGTTTTGTTGGGGGGGGGGTTCGAACTCTCTGCCATCCCTTCGGGCAAATACAGCCCCGTAAGTTCATAAACTTAACGTTGTGTCTGGTGTTTGCTGTCTAGACTGGAGCTGATGCGTACACTGCTGTGTCGCTATGAACAGCAACGCCAAGCGTCCGCAGTCGCTCAGTCCCCCCGTGGTCGTAACGACACGTCTGCTGCTGTTCACGTTGATCATCCAGACTGCTGTGACGTCCACATCATCTCGGAGCAGCAGCAACTCGGCGTGGTTTCGTTTCACCCAGCTCCGCTACAACGCCAGCGTGACGGAGAACGCGCCGACGCGCACTTACGTGACCCCCGACCAACCCAAGATGGGCGTCCACGTCGGACGAGATGCAGCCTCGGCCAGTCCGGCACTCGCTGTCACTTACTCCGTAGGTACCAGCATATACGATCGGATAAGACTATATATAGGTAGAAAGTTTGGTTCACTACAGGGTTTGAGGCCTTATCACGAATGCCACACACGTGCACTGTTAACCGTTTTTGCTACCGTAGGAACGTTCAAGTTTCGCACCTTGACTAAAATAGCGCTCTCGGTTGTTATCTTTCAACTCCTTATGACGTTATAAGTCGAACTGACGTCGCATACACTTCAGGCTCGTACAAGCAAATGAAAAATGTATGCTTTATTGGTACAGGCGTTGAAATTTTTTTCAGTCGAACTGCGCTGTGATGTCACTAGGTGCAGCGCGGCAGGGTTGGCCGACTGTTCCGGGCGGAGTCTCGTTGCGTCGGTGATTTCTGCTTCCTGTTGCTGCGTACACGATCGCGGTCTGGCGAGACGTTGAACCGTGAAAAGACCGATAGTTACCTAGTCATGGTCGATGCTACTGCACGAGTCAGGGGTCAACCACCACTCAGTGCACGCACCGAGGTATATTTATTTATTTATTTATTTCATTCAGCACATGTCATAACAGTGGTCAGAGTTGTCTTAGACAGGTGTGAGGGACTCTTGCTTCTTTTTTTCCAGGGTTCCTACAGGTCAGGGAAAACTGGAAAATGTCAGAGAATTTTCTTGTCAGGGAAAGTCTGGGAAATGTCAGGGAAATATATTATTATTGACAAGTCAGGGAAAATGATCTTGGATCATGCAGACTGCAGATGGCTGTTATTTTTTGCATCTTCAAATATTAAAAACCAGGAAAATTTGTGGCTTCTATTGAACGTCTAAAAGCTAGACGTGTTTCAGCTTCAGGGGGGGGCTTTACCCCCCCCCCTCCCCTGACCTCTGACCAGGGCCTCTGTCGTTTGCATATTGCTCTATTAATACCACTCCATTACTTAATGCCATTTGTGACATGTGCAATAGGGTTATTGTATCGATAATGGAAAAGTCAGGGAAAAGTGAGGAAATTTTGCTACAGAAAACCTGTAGGAACCCTGTTTTCCCCCTTCCTTTTTGGCCTTCCTTTTCTATTCTGTTCCCCTTTCTATTCTCTTTTTCTCCTTCCCTTTTTTTTAAAAATAGGCAGGTACAAAGCTCCCCCCAGTGTGTGTGTGCTTCTCTGGTGTGGAGCCCCATTGGAAATCAAATTTGGTGCATTTTTGGTTTTAAAATATGACTTCTGTTGGCAACTATTTTACTGCTTTTCTTTGGGGTCGCTGGAGCGCAGGTCAACAAGGTGGCAAAGTAACATCAGAAGTTAACATTGATGTTGTGTGTATCTGTGGTGTAGGTGCTGGTTCATGCATAAGGCTCACAGTTTTCCGCGGGCCGCAGAATTTTGAGCCGAGCCGCGGAATTTGTTTTTTCCCGCGGAATTTTGATATTTCCGCGGAATTTTGCAGAAGTCGAAAAATGACTGGCGATTAGTACGATCTTTGCTTCAGTGATGTAATTTTGCCACGAAAAAATCAAACTGAACTGCTGAAAGCTTTGTGTTTTGTGTCCTGTACAAATAGCTATTGCAGTACGGCGCAGTCGTAAATAAACACAATTTAGATATCACTTTTGAAAAGAAATAAAGGTTGATAATTTTCTTTGTATGTTGCTAGCATAACTGAGCACAATGGCAGCATTCAATAACTGAAGTTTCTGAACAGAATAGAGCTTAGCTACAATGAGCCGCAGAATTTGGATAATTTTGCCGCAGTAAGCTGCAGAATTTTGCAAACTGGCCCGCAGAATTTGGCAAAATTTTCCACGGAAAACTGTGGACCCTATTCATGCGGTTGATGTTAGTGGTCTGAATTTGTTTGATGTCGACGAGTATCGCGTCAGCGTGGTGGCACAACTGACAGTATATCTATGGTGTGTATTTGTATCTATGGTGCAGGTGCTTGTCCGTGTGGAGGACGTGAATGAAATGAATCCATTGTTTGACGCCCATGAATACAATGTCACAGTTCCAGAGAATGCATCACTACATCACAGCGTCGCCCAGGTGACACAGCTCTTTATTAATACCATAGAGTAACCGTTGATGAACGCCACTTTAAAGCTGGCTTTAGATGGCAAAACCGTTGTTACTAAACCCAAACCCTGACCATAATCATAGTTCAGTACAATACGCTACACAATAACTTTAAATGTAGTGCAACGAAAAACTCATAGTCAGAATATCTGGAATTTACCCGATTGCTTCCTACGTCAGAAAGCTAAATGTTTAAGGCTGAGGCCAGGGCCATGGTTTCGATATTGAGGCCGATGATAAAATTTTGGCCTGAAGTCTACTTTTGACTTATCATTTCTGTGATGAAGATGATGATTGTTATTGGTTGTATGTGTGTCATTGTACAGGTGACGGCTTCGGACCCGGATCTCGGAGTGAATAGTGAGATATACTACGGACTGGCACAGATGTCGGACACGTTCGCCGTACATCCTACCACGGGGGTCATCACCCTGACCAGACTCCTCAATGCAGCCGATCAATCCTCCTATGAGCTAGAGGTATGATTGCATGACATTTCCTGTTTTTTATTACGCGGTCTTTAAAGACTAATAGTTTGGTTCGGCATAGCACTGCTATCAGCAGTCTGTACATTGAAGTCAAAATTCCATAACGCCGACTTTCACTGAAACTTCCTCGCACGAAAAGTCATGGACACAGATCATGAAAGTCGTGGACACATGGTGGCAAATATGAAATCGTGAAGTTTAGGTGAAAGTCGCTGACACAAATCACGAAAGTCGCGGACAAGTCCGTGACAAACCTGTTTGTGTCGCTGACAAACCTGTTTGTGTCGCTCTAATGGAATTTAGTTCGTTACCATGCATTGGGAAAGTCGGCGACACGATTTGTGTCACAGGCTTTCATGATTTGTGCCATCGCAAAGTCGCCATAATGGAATTTGGGCTTTATAAAGCAACTTTTGGATAAGGAAAGTACTCAGAGACCTGCGTGTTATGAGTAGGCACGATCAGAAAGCCGTGTGTTGATTCAAACCCAGTTTACTATGTCAGTAGGGCAAGTTCAGGTCACGTATAGGTTTGATTCAAAACACTGTTTCTGTCATCAGGTTAGGTAGCTCGGAGGCGTAATGGTAAGGACTTTGGACTTACCACCAAGAGGTCTTGTTCTTGACTTCTGGTCATTGGTCAAGTCACTATCAAGTGCTTACTAACTGGATTGGTGACTGTCTATGGACAGGTAAGCTGTCTTGGTATATGACCAACGCCAAGGTCAACTCAGCCTTCCATCTTTTGGGGTAGATGAATCGAGTACCGGCCCTCTGCCTGGCGTTAAGGCATTCATCAGTGATGCTGCATAAGTCTGAGATGGTTTACAATGAAGAGCTATATACAGCCTTTAATCTTCTTGTAATTTCAATACACTGGGCGGGTTAAAAATCTAAGTTGCAAACTTTTGTTCTCATTTTTGTCAAATATTGACCAATTTTCAGATTACTTTCATTGGTACATTCTGTGGGAATTTTGCCATAACGTGGTTGTGTAATATTGCACTGTGTATCTCAACTGTGTCACTACACTACCTTGTGAAACTGCAGGTAACGGCGGTGGACCGAGGTCCTCGGTTACGTGGTTCAACACGAGTCAGTAGGGTCACACTTCACATCAGTGTGTTATCGGAGAACCTTCATGCTCCATACATCAGCGTGCGACGTTTACCCGCAGTCACAGAACACGGCGCTGTGGGAACACTCTATGCCATCATCACAGGTACACTGCTTGCTCAATAATAATCACACACTCACAAAATCAGTTAATTATAGTAATTTATTTAAATTTGGTAGATTGATTTAATTCATTTAGTTGCAGTGCATGACCAGGGCTGCGGACACAATGGACAATGGAGAGGGTGATATGGACTGACACTTGCTTACACGTTAACTCAGCCTTCTACCCTCGCTGGCACCACTGGTGATCTTATATCGCATGCAGTAAACTGTAGCAAGTGGTGATAGCGGTGTTGTGGGTTAAAAAAAGTAGGCACAGTGGGAAACTGCAATTATCTGAGAGACACTGCATATTTCTAACAGAATTCCAACAGGCATGTGCCAGTTTTTGACGGAGAGATTATGGGTGCTCAAAATTCAGTTTTGCCTTTAATGTTTTCCTAAGGGTGAGTCACACCAACGTCGTTCATGATCTCGGTTTAGCTGAACCTAGATCAAATGTTGAACCAAGTTCACGCAGTATTACGTTGCAACAAGTTGAACTCGGATCAGCTGATCTTGTTCAGTTGAACGGCCGTGGTTGTACCGTGGACGACTCTGATTGGTCAACCACGCTCGGCTTACTGGCCAACTACAATGATGTCACAGTCACACGCAATGCTTACGAAACAGTTCAGTACAGATTGGTCGTAATTTGTTTGAATTTTAATTCCCTAAAGTTACTAGGCTACATGGTTTTCGCATCAACAGTTGCATTGATAACGTTCCGAAGATACGCATTTTGTGTTTCAATAGATATTCGTTAATTATTCTACGTCCGTTTTCAAGATAATGTGTTTACCATAGGCACGGCATAGCAGCAGCACATTGACACTCTAGAATGCCTTTTATTTATCCATTAATTAATTTATCCAGCAAAAAGACCACAGAAAAACAGATATAGCACAAATGCAACATATTTAGATCACAAGTATAATTGAATTTAACATCTTATAAATCGATACGAATGAGTTCTTGTAGCTGTGGTTAGGGTTCGATCGTATGTTTACTGTAGCAGCGAGACATCGCCACCTAAAAATGTGTTTTATTCATCCACTTGTTAATTTATCGAGCACAACGAGAACATAAAACAAATATAGTAGAAATCTAACATATCCAGATCATCAGTGTAATTGCATTAAAAGTCTTATAATTCGATACAAGGAAGTTTTTTGGACAGGATAAAATTTGAATCGGACAATTTTTTGCAGCAGTAGTATCACGGAAAATATTTATTGCCTAATGCGCATGCGTAACCACGAGTTGAACCGAGATCAAAATTCGATCAGTGATCAGATGGCAGTTCAGAATTGAAAGGAGATCAACACAATTTACGGCTGAACTAGGTTTAAATTTGATTTGACCCGGGTTTAGAATTGAACAACTTTGGTGCAACGCGCCCTAAGTGAGTTTTTTTGGCCCTGTGTGACTGACAATTTTTGGACAAGACAAAGATTTTCCGACAGCCCAAAATATAGGAGGGAGGTTGCAATTGCCCATCTCTTTCCCTGCTACTTCTACACCACTGGTACTGAACCGTTATCTTTTGCTTGCAGTGCGTGACCATGACTACGGACGCAACGGGCAGGTGGACTCTGTCTCCATCACATCGGGTGATCCGGAGGGACACTTCGCCGTGCGTCGCCTGTCCACCGGCCACTCTGAGAGTGCTGGCAACACTGGTGCTGTGGAGTACTCGGTTCACGTGGTAAGGGTGTTGGACAGAGAGCGTCACTTGGAGGGTTTCAGTCTCACCCTGACAGCGACCGATCGAGGTAGACCACCGCGCACGGCGTCAGCACAGCTGCAGGTCAAGCTACAGGTGAATGGATTGGAATTCTGCTTTACTCCCACTGCCACGCTTAAAATGTGTTGCTACACTACCATGTGAAATGTTAATGCTGTAAACACCATGTCCACCCAGCTTACCTTTACGTTACAGGTGAATGTGCTTTTGGTCTGTAGAGTCACATACTGCTGGTATACTTTGTTTTCATCACTATTTCACTGTATGCTTAGTTTTTAGTTGAGGTCACGCTTATGCAGCAGTGATGTCAGTCTGTTTTTATCATCTGTCGTCTGTCTGTCTCTCTGTCGTCTGTAGCATCTGTTTGTGGCTAAGAGGTACGGTTGTCTTGCTGGAAAAGTGTCCCCGGAAACAAATATGGTTGCCTAACTGGTGACACCAATTCACCTACCTGACTTTCCCACGTAGTTACTTACTTTCTTACTTACTTACTTGCTTAGGCTACCGGTTTACTGACTTACTGTATGTCTGTAGGATGTAAACGATAATTCGCCAGTGTTTGCCTCATCGTCCTTTGTTGTCAATGTCTCCGAGTGTCTACCGGTTGGCACGCCAGTCGCCTACCTGGCCGCTGATGATGCGGACACTGACGAGAACGCACGGCTTACCTACAGCATTGTTGATGATGACACTGGGCGAGGAAGCAGGGAGCAAGTTGGTCTGTTTGAGGTCGGGCCGGTCAGTGGAACACTCAAGGTATGGTTATGGTTACAGTTAAATTAGTTAAAACAGTATAGCTCTTTGTGGGAGACCCGTCTCAGAGCTACGGAGCATCACTTGCCATAGGCGATCACACAGGTGAACGTTCTTCACCATAAGCCCAGCCGGACAGACCAGTACTTGATTTACCTACCTCAGAGGGATGGAAGGCTGAGTTGAACTTGACCTTCTTGTTGGTTATATACCCATACAGCATCGTAGGTTAAGAAGGTAGTGGGTGCAGGAAGTTGCGGTTTTTCGACAGTAAGCTGCAAATTACCGACAAGTGGAGATTATGGGCACTCATTTTTTTCTTTCCGTTTACTCCAAAACTGGGGATTTTTGGAAGTATGTTATCGGAGAAGAAGAAAATTACAAGCAGATTACAAATTCGACCCTGAAAAGTAGCCCGGATATGTAATTATGTATGATTGACTGCAGTAGAGAAAATGATGGATTAAATGAATCATAAATTGTTACACTTACCAATTAATAAAAGGACTTTTTAAATGAACCGCTAATATTTGCACTGTAGTGATGGGTTCTCTGTTTCATGTTGGCAGTTTTACGATGAATGATCGTTTGCGTTGACAGGTGTCATCTGTCTTGGATGCCGAGACGATGTCGTCACTGGATCTGACAGTGGCGGCAACAGACCACGCCAATGCAGCATCTAGGAAGCGCCAGACTGTACCGGTTCACATCAACATCATAGATTGTAATGACAATGCGCCGATCTTTGGACACATTCCATCCTCGGTAGAGCTGGTAGAGAACAGTCCAGCTGGAACCATGGTTTTTGACGTGGGTGCTGAGGATCTCGACTCAGGTTAACAGTGATGGGTTATGGTTGAACGTAGAACAACAGCTAATCAGAATTGCAGTTAGATTTTGTCTGCAGTTAGAATTACAATTAGAATCAGTTTCTGCTGATAAAACATTTTAAGTTTTAAGATTAGAATTGGCTGTTAGCTGATAAATTAATTAATTAGTCAATTAATTACTTTAGTTGCTTTACTTGCTTTGACAGGTGACAACGGCTTCGTGAGCTACAGTCTAGCAAATGCCGACACTGTTCCATTCGCCATTAACCCTTTTACCGGTCTCGTAACATCGAAGCAGGCATTTGACTTTGAGACGATGCCACAGACCTACGACCTTCTGGTTCGAGCATCAGACTGGGGCTCTCCATTCCGGCGTGACATAGAAACCCGTCTACGAATATGCATCCAGGATGTGAATGATAATCGGCCGCAGTTTAAGCAGACTAATTGTTCCGGGTTTGTGTACCGCAATGCTCGCCCGCGCACCGATCTCATCCAAGTGTCCGCGGTCGACTTTGACGTCGATGATGTGGTTGCTTACCGTATTGACTCAGGGAATGACGATGGCTGCTTCGATGTGGACTCGCAGACCGGACAGCTTCGGACCAAGTCCTGTTCCCGCGGACTGCGCAACAGTCGGCTGGACACGCGGGTCATCGTCGTTGCTGCAACCGACGGACAACATCAGTCCAGGACTGCGGTCACCATGACCCTGGTCAGCAACCGCCGGAATCGACGACTGGTCGGTCAGGATGCCAACATCGTCTGTCACGAGACCGGAGTCTCTGACGAACTGCGAAGAATAGCGGACCGGCGGGCAAGCGTCAGTCCAACCACCAACAGTCTCCCTGACGTCGAACCGAACCGCTTCTCACGGAATCTCCACACTCCGCAGTTTCCGGCTTCGACCTCGCGGACACTGAGTGTGCCAGAAGGTTCCGGGATTCGTAGGATCGCAACTCTGCGGGCGACAGATGCTGACCACGGTTACAACGGTCGCCTGCTATATGTACTCTCTGGTGGGAACGATCGAGATGTGTTCCGGATCGACGCAGAGTCTGGGGACCTGTCAGCGGTCAGAACTCTAGACCGTGAACTGCAGGATCACTATCAGCTGAATGTTACTGTGTTCGACATGGGAAATCCGCAGCGATCATCGTCTCGACTGGTTCAGGTCAACGTCGAGGATGTTAACGATAATGCTCCAATGTTCGAGCGATTGTCATACATTGTGACTGTTCCGGAGAATGCTGCCATCGGCACCGCGGTTCTGACCGTTTCGGCTCACGACCGCGACGTCGGTGACAACGGTCGGATCATCTATCGGCTGGGTTCCACTGGGAGCTCCGAACCATTCACGATCAACTCTGCCACCGGTGAGATTCGGCTCTCCACAGCTCTGGACCGTGAGACCATCGCAGTCCATGAGGTCGTGGTGGTCACAGTGGATCGGTCATCGGACTCTCCGCTGTCTGGATTTGCCTCCCTGACGATCCGTGTGGAAGACATAAACGACAATCCACCCGCCTTTGTACCTTTGGACTACCGGGTCCGCCTGCTGGAGGATCTACCTGTTGGAACCGTGGTTGGCACGGTCTTCGCTGTAGATCCAGATGCTGGGAACAATGGGGCGGTCCGATACAGCATCGTGGACGGTGCAGACGGCTACTTCAGTGTTGACAGGGTCACTGGAGTGATCCGGCTGGCTCGCCAGGTGAGATTCTCTCTGTTTGGTTTTTTTATGACAAATAGGGGTGAACCGGATCCAGATTCGGACATGGCCAGATATTTGGTGGTTTGCGTGTAGCTGAAGATCCTGTTTTCCTTGGACTCTGTACAGCACTTGATAATTTTTCTTTGGTCTCTGCACCATAAAGAGCAATGCTCAGAGCGGCACGCTAACAAAACTGTTTTTGAACAGTTTCCACATCCTGACAGTTGGCTTACGCCGAACGTGATCTTTTTAGCTACACAATACACACTTATCTGTATGAACTTTGCAACATAAGAACAGTTGATCCGTGAAATCATTTTTACGGTATTGTGCGTACAACTTTGCTTAGGCCAATTTGCGTGTATGTTTTTCTTACTTTTGCCCTCTAGCGTTTTGTGTAATTTAGCTATTGGCTCTAGCATATGATGAAGATGTTTTCGTTGATCCACTACAGTACATTTTGCTTTATTGTTCAGGTGAGTTTCAACACTCATGAGATGTTCAACCTGACCCTGCGAGCGAAGGACCGTGCCGGCGTGCACTCCCTGACCACATATGGTACGATGATCGTCGATGTGGTGCCTGTCAACCACAACCTTTATCCGCCACGCTTCAGAGATTTTGTCCTGCAGGGCCGGGTCCGCGAGAACCAACCGCCGGGCACGAGCGTGATGCAAGTGTTGGCTACTGACGGTGACTCGGAGAGTCCTATAGCTTCACCCGATGACTATCGCATTGTATACAGCATCCGCAACGGCACCGGTCTTGGACGATTCTCCATTGACAGTCAAGGTAGGCTGCATTAGATGTGTGTCATCAGGCTCATTGCTTTACGTTAAGGCGTGTATAAAGTCACAAAAGTGAACCGAACTGATCTGACATATATCATGGCGGTTTAGTTCGTTTCAGTTGCGTTGCATGTTATTTAAATAGAGCTGTCAAATTAACGCATTAATTAACACGCTAATGCATTAATAAATTAATGCCCGTTAAAAAAATTAGCACGCATTAAAAATTAACACACGTATGTAAATTTATTTATGTTACTTTGAATTTTGTGAAGCAAAAGTTTCAATATTCCATTAAACTGTGGTTATTTGACAATAGAATGAATTCAAGTAACTCAACTGTAGTTGTTGTTACATCACTACGGTAAATAAATAATTATTCCACCGACAAACTATTAGATTTCTATGTTAGATTTGACGTCAGTTATTATCGATTATACATTTAATAATGTGTTTCCAACTTTCTATATTCTACAGGTGCACCCCTACCACTAAACGTCGCGGGGCCCAGGGTAACTTACTCCCCTACTCTCCCTCTCGATGGGAATGGGTGCGTTAATAACACATTAATTAATGCGTTAAAAAATTAATGCTTTGACAGCTCTGCTTTTAAGCGAATGAAGTTTCAGTTCCATGCACTTCTCTAAGGGCGCGTTGCACCAACGTCGTTCAACTTTGAACCCGGGTCAAATCTGAATTTGAACCTAGTTCAGCCGTAAATTGCGTTGCACCAAAGCGGTTCAAGCGTTGATCTCTGTTCAATTCTGAACTGCCATCT
>Ga0209367_1006386_pt1 | contig 16337 bp, 9 predicted proteins | sample WorMetLIZISLAND2_FD_187412 | JGI IMG/M metagenome (GOLD analysis project Ga0209367, IMG submission 187412) | Marine gutless worms symbiont microbial communities from Max Planck institute for Marine Microbiology, Germany - Olavius geniculatus... ... | reverse complement strand
GCACCTGTGTTAACACCATGTACTCTTAATTGTGTAGTCAGAATATTAAAAATTTCTAAATTAAAACATTACAAATTTAATTCTAAACGACTGCTTTTACTTACTGACTAGTCAGCGGCTCGCAGACGACCATAGTTACCATGACAACAAGATACCTTTGTGAAGTAAGTTACGATCGTTAAAGATAAATTCTGTGAATTCATTTACGACATGTCGTAAGGTAATCTTATGACATCTTAAGTATTGAGTTATGATAATTTTATGACATGTCTTACGACATGTCTTATGACAATGTTTGTGAATCGGGCTCCTGGACGTACATTCTCAAATCAGTCTGCACAGGATTTCTAACAAAATTCCTATACAGATGAATGCTGTAATTACAGATGATACGTGTTTTGAACTATTGTTATTGTAGTGATCCTCCGTTGGATGAAGATGACGTACCTACTGGCCAGTGGCTATGTCATAAATGTCTTTATCGACCATCCGCTAGCAATCACGATGTGAGTATGGCTAAGGTAAACTTGGCAAGTCATGACTGCTGGTTTTACACTGTTAAAAAACGATTGAAATTTGGTGATGTGTTTGTGAATCGGGCTCCTAGATGTACATTCTCAAATCAGTCTGCACAGGATTTCTAACAAAATTCCTATACAGATGAATGCTGTAATTACAGATGATACGTGTTTCGAACTATTCTTATTGTAGTGATCCTCCATTGGATGAAGTGGGGGAATTTGTTGCAAGTTGTTATGGGAAATGTTGTGCATGTGTCTAGAAAATTTTTTTGCCAGCTCTGTGAATTATCTTCACATTAGGAGCCTCATCGTGTGTTCGCTGTTCAGTAGCACAGTGAGTAGCATCATTGTGCACGATGCAACATGGGAAAAAATGCAGTGAATATTTAGGTAATTTCACATTGTCTGAAGAGCGGTCGTCCTGTTTGCATATAGGCTACATGGCTACAGATTTTATTCTTTTGACTCCCAACAGTTTGAGTCAGTTTACTGTAAATCGTTTTTAGCTTAGGCATGTTATGATTATAAATTATCACTAATGCCTAATTTTTTTTTTTTCAACAGGCATACATTTCTGTACATAGTTAGTCAAGTTACTCTAGGTGGTACCAAAAGTGAACTCACTGCATTTAATGGAGCACGAGTCTTTACCCTTTGTTACACCCAGCCAGTTGCATCAACAGTGCAACACGAAAAGCAGCAACTAAAATTACCCAGTCGATTTTTGGGACCAATCTAGCCCTTGCACCTATTAGTTAACAGTTAAAGGCACATAGAGCATATTGGGAAACCAATCTTAGAATTGTCATTTGCCACTTGACACAGGTAAATCTGTACTCCCCACTTTAAACCCAGTCAGATGGGAAGGTACTACATTCAATTTTCTCTGTATTCTGCTGCTCCATGTGTTTTCTAAAGGATGTTTATCTGTGAGTCTATCGGTCTGTTTCTCTGTATGTGTTTTGCTTGTCTATTAGTACTACTCTCTATTTCTCTGTATGTTAGTCTTTCTATGTTTCTAAGTCTCACTGTCTGTCTGTGTGTGTCATTAAAGTCTCAGGATGAGGAGACAGCATCAAACTGCAGTTCTCGCAGTCGTCACAGCGAGCAGCAGAGCACAAAATACCGCAGCGCCGGTGGTGCATTATCGTCATCGCAGCAGTCGGCTAGTGGCACGGCCACCAGCATTCAGTCTACCAACAGGCCATCATCATCGACCCCCACACCACGGCCATTATACACCGAACATGACGACAATCTGGCGGATTTAGAGTTCACGCCTGATGAGATTGCAGCAGGATCACGGAACCCACTTCTGCTGCTCTCGGCCGCTGCACGACAACTTAATCCACGCCAGTTTGATCTGCCGAAGGACGTCACGTGTCCCATCAGCTTTCCAGGTGAGGGTTCTCTTTAAGTATTTATTTTCTTTAAGTATTTATATGCAGTTATTCTAACTGCGATCGCTGTTGCCGTTGATGCAAACTAAAGAGTAATGCTTCAGATCTGCAGAGTCTGTGTTACTGAACAGAAACTAGTAACTATGCTACATGGCAGAGATTTTTGAATCTAGATTTATGCAAATCAAGTTAGTGTAAAGTTGGCAACGCTCTGTTGAGTCAGAAGTTAGCTAGTTTATGTTGCTTGGAGCATTACATGCTATATTGTGTTTGGTCAGTGATTTTTGAGCTGTAGTGTTCAAAATATTGCCATATCTGATACAGTGATTGGCAATGCAGCACCCACTCTGCTACATCGGCACTGTTTCTGGTTTTCTACTTGCCTGTGTGAATTGTCACATGGATCAGTGATTTGTTGTTTGTCTGGTTGTGCTAGGTTCCAGTAAGGTTAGCAAGCGTAAAGCTGGCCCTGCAGCACGGGCAGCCAAAAAGTCGGTGCTTGAGATGGAAAACAGTTTAGTCTCGCTCCCTGCAAAACTTTGCTTTGTCTGTGGACGGTGAGTTAGAACATTTGTCTGTTAATTTTAAATAGAATACTCCTGTGATTACCTATTAAAAACTTTAATATTAGAAATTTTTTTTTGATAAATTACATCAGCATGAAATCATAGCACAATTTTTCATCAGAGAACTTGGAAAGATTTGCGACATTTGTGACAGCTGTTAGCTGAATAAATGAGCGCATTGATTCTAAAAAAACATACATGTTCTTGAACAGTGATCATAGTTTTGCGTTAAGTAAAAATTAGTGTATAGCTTGGACTGTGTCAATCCTCCTCTGACAGCATGATGTCTAAGACACTGCTCAGATGTTTCTGCAACATTTCCTAACATTTTTGTTAGAGCTGTCATATTAATGCGTTAATAAATTAACGCATGTTAAAATAATTAATGCACATGCGTAAATTTGTTTACAAAATTCTGTGAAGCAAAAGTTTCAATATTCCTTTAAACTGTGGTTATTTGACAATCGAATGACTTCAAGTAACTAAGCTGTAGTTGCCACTAATGTTGTTACGGTTATCGAAATCGGCACCGAAACCATGGTTTTAGCAATATCAAACCTTACCAAAATCGCGGTTTTAGGCTTTCTATTGACGGTTTCGGTTTTCCGGTTTCGAATCGGTGCAGCTCTAATGTCTTGACGTTAAATAGCATGCCATGGCAAGACACCGCCTGCTTCTCTCGCGGCGGGCATTATTGCCAAGAAAAACTGAGATTGCCTGGGGCGCTGCACCCCTGTGTAGGAGGTGGAGGGGGAGGCTTAGAATGATTGAATGGAGTAGTGTGGGAATGCAGTCAAGCATCCACGAGTTACTAATCAATGTCAGACACTGAAGCAGTGTTTACAGATGCAGAGCTGCTTGTGATGCGCGGTTAGACGGCGTGACCGGTTGCATAATATTTATTGCAACAGAGGCGAGCGACAACGACGGGCGGCAGTGAGCTGATACGTGGTGCTGTTGTAAACTACTGAAGTCCTGTCCCGTGTCTAGTGGCCTGCAGCGCGGAGTTGTTACTAATGCTTTTCAATTGCGACATCTAGACTTCATAGCAGGGGCAGAAAACCGAAACCGCGGTTTTTTCGCCGAAACCTAACCGAAACCGACCGACCTCGGCCACTGTGAAACCGTAACAACACTAGTTGCCACTCCATCACTACTGTAAACAAGTATTATTGTGTTACAAAAATTAACGCTTTGACAGCTCTAATTTTTACATGTGTTTCTGTGTATAGGAGCTGTCGTGCTGGTCTTCTGTTACAGTGTGACTATTGTCCACTGTTGTATCACTTGGACTGTCTCAATCCACCACTCACGGCACTGCCCTCAGGCCGCTGGATGTGTCCTAGTCATGTTGAACATGCTCTGGTACGAAGTCTTCAGCACTCATCATTGTTTTTTTTTTTTGACTTGCACTTTTTTGTTAGATTCATCAAATTTGTTGTCATCTGTTGCTGGTAATAAGAGTGAAAATTAATGACTATTGTTTTAGTTGCACTTTTGTGTTAAGCTGGTTTCATGTTTACAGACTTGTTTGATTTCTGTTTGTTTATGATGTGAAAATGCTGAAGATTAGAACAATAGAGCTGTCATATTAGTGCATAAATTAACGTGTTAATAAATTAATGCGCGTTAAAAAATGTGCATTAAAAAATTAATGCACGTATGTAAATTTATGTTAATTCACTAAATTCCGTGAAGCAAAAGGTCCAATATTCCATTCAGCTGCGGTTATTTAACAATTGAATAAATTCAGGTAACTAAACTGTAGTTGCCATTCTGTCACTACTGTAAATAAATAATTATTTAAATATTTAATGCATAGATCTGCTGTTAATTATATGCTTAAAAGTGTGTTTCCAACTTTGTATATTCTACAGGTGGGGCTCCCAAATGTCGCAGGGCCCGGGGTAACTTACCCTCCTACTCTCCCTCTTGATGGGCCTGGGTGCGTTAATAACACATTAATTAATGCAGTTTGTTAATGCGTAGAAAAATAATGCTTTGACAGCTCTACTGAAAATGAAATACGAATATTATCCATTTGCCAACAATTCCAATATAGTGTCCAGTATCTTTGGTGTCAGCATTGGAGTTGGGCTGAAGTATCTGGTATTGTAAAATATCATAACGACAACAACAAGCGTGACATAACAATTAGGATTAGAATAGTACCAGAGAATTGGTAAACTCTGGTATTGTTCTAATTCTAGCTGTTGTGTCATGCTTGTTGTTGTCGTCATGATATTTTACACCAACCAAAACTGTTACGTTCTCACAAAAATGCTGCCAGGATGAACGCCTGCTGACGTCCGTACGCCTGTCCGAGCGGATTCTGTTGTGGGACAAGTTTTCTGGACCAATTGATCCGCACACGGTCAAGGTGGACTTTTTGAAGAAAGTCCACCGCACTAATCCGCCATTCCAGACCAGATGCCACCCAGCATCTCGCCTTCTGCCACTGAAGGTATGGTGAGATGTGATGGTGTTAGTAGTTAGTAGTTAGTAGGCAGTAGTTATATAGGGTTCCTATGGTCAGGGGAAGTCAGAGAAAGTCAGGGAAAAATCAGAAGATCAGGGAAAGTCAGGGAATTCAACAGTACCAGCGTGCAAAAGTTATTAAAGATGCAGAAAGAAATAAACTGTTGCGCGCACACTGCGTACAACAGTTCATAATGTTTATTTGTACTTTCACTTTTAAATTTGTTGCATTGACCTTGTTTCCAGTGTGATTGCAAGTGATTGAAAATCGACATTGGTATTTTGCGTGAACAGATTAGTCAGGGAAAACGATTCACTTTGTCCTGGAAAGTCAGGGAAAATGAATTCTGCAGAGTAGTAGGAACCATGCTAGCCCAGGCTAGGAGTGCATTACAAATGTCACTTAAAAAGCATTAACATGGTGCACATTTTTCCATCGATTAGTCTGTGCAATACAGGCTTTTAGCTCAAAAGCAAAGGGGTAAAAATTAAAAATTGGTATTAAAGTTTCCCAGGTCATCTCTTATTATCATATTAGCCATAATTGGTGTTCGTCTAATGATTTATGGTTTCTCTGTTGTGGTTTTTTTTACTTGTTGCGAATGTAATATGCATTGCTTTTATTTGCATGCACGTCTGTTAGCGTGTCAATAAAATTGTCTTAATCATCGTATTAAAGTGACCAATGATTTTCGCTGAACTGTGACTACTGTAATCGTGGATTGTTGTTTGTGTGAAGGTTCCTGGTGCGGTGAAGTTGATGTACAAAAACGTTGTCAGTGAACCTCGTCCTGTCATGCAGTCAGCACATGTGAATGATAGCAATGCTGCCAGTCATGTCGCAGTAACAGCACACCCTTCTTTGAAAACTGGGATTGGAACTGCATCTGATACACTGCAGATGAGTACCGGTAACCACGAATTAGCAGATTCATCCGGTGGCACGGAAGCCGGAGCAGCACCATCAAGTGATGCTGATACAGTGCAGCAGAATCAAAGACAGGTACATCGTCCAGCGTTTACAACATTTGTCTATGTGTGCTTATGTGATAAAATGTTTGGCAGCGATGGTGATGCTCACAGGAACTGTGTCTTTCCTTGCTGCAAGCTGATAGCATAGTGAGTGAAGACCATCAGAGTCTTGCTGTGTAATGTCGCCATGCACGCTTTAGTCACGAGTTGAGTTACGTGTGTAATCTGAACTTCACATTGTAAATGGTGGGCATATATGTGATGCAAGGAAAGGTAGTTTTGTTTTGATGGATAGTTCTGCTGTTTCTGACGTGATTACCAGATGCTTTCGGCAGTTTTTGAGCACTCTGAAATAGGTGTAAATGATGAAAGCAAGTCGCTCTATACAAAGCTGTTCTGGCAATCACATACAATTCACCTTCAGGAGACACAGCTTAGTTTAACCAGTAGCTCAGTAGCTCAGACAAAATATTGGGTCATTTATGTGAACTAAAAATTCAATGCAAGCATTCTTGGCCAAACTCTTTATAAATATAAAGTGGTTGGTTTTAGTGGTGGGATTGATTTTTTTTTCAAATTATGTTTCATCGAGTTGTGATTAGTGAGTTTTGATAGAGTTTTTGACATACTGACACACATCTGTTTGTCTATTTATGTAGAGGCTTAGGTTGGTGAAGCAAAACTGGTTTGATATTTTGGTTGATGAGCAGAATTACTGGCATTCATTTTTGAATCTGAAGCTTAAGCAATCACAATGAAACGTCAGGTCAACAGTTTTATGTAGATATTTAATTAACCCAAACACAAAACAATATACAATAAAATAATCTTAAGAACAACAACACACATACGTTTGTTATGGCTAGCAAATCTACTTGCTAGTTAGTTGTTTATTGTCTTTCTTAGCAGCTGCATATTAGTTGTGGTAGTATTGTGATGTTGAATCTGTTTGTGTATTTTGAGTTATGATAATGTTTTGACTTATGTTTGTCGGTTTGTGTATGCAGTGGCTACAGTCTATCGTCCGTTTGCAGGCTGATATCACTAAATATCTGTCATCTCCCACTGGCAGTGACATTGCACCATCACCCGTACCAGCTAAGCCGACGGCATCCGTTATGCCACAGATACAGGCACAGCCGGCCTCCATCACCACTACAGTAGAGCCTGCTGCAGTAGCGGCATCGGAAATTCCAGCTGCTGTGGAAACAATGGCATCGGAGATCCCGGTTGTCATGGTAACAGCATCGGAAATCCCAGTTGCCATGGAAGCATCAGCATCGGAAATTCCAGCTGCTGAGGAAGAATTGGAGTCCGACGAAGCGGAGACGACGCTCTCAGCGGATAACTCAGAGGTGAACGTTTCGCTGGAAAATCTGTCGAAAGATTCGCCTGAGGACAACGACACAATGGATGTTGAGCCTCCTCACGGTTGTAGCGTAGCTGTCGAAGCACCAACAGCAGATCACTGTGAAGCTAGCGGTTGTAACGATGTCGTTGAATCAGTGCAGACAAACAATTTGTCATCTTCGCCTGACAGCTGTTGTTGTAAGAGCAACAATGATGTCGCAGCAAAGACCGAAGGTACTCGGTGCAGTGACTACGAAGCTGCAAATGTTCTCAGCGACATGCAGCAGTTGGCGAATCTCGCAGCCTTTAGCCCGGCACTGAGTACCAGCTTTTGTGCTGTCAGTTTAAACACTACGTCAGATGCTCGGAGTGCCGGCGTAAAAACTGACGAGTGTCTTTCTTCTTTGTCGCCGCAGTTATCATCAAACGTAACGGGACGTTCCTTGTCAGGTTAGTACGCAGTGCATGGATCTTGAACTTTGCAGCGAAAGTTTGATTTTAGGAGTTATTATTTGGATGAATATGGTACTGCTGGTTTCTGCTGTCCATTGTTGCTGCTTTTGGCATAGTCGTAAAAGAGGAAAGCAAACTGCAGCTTTCTCTCAATGCAGTAAAATTTTTGACTGCGTTATTCCTTACAACGAATTATTTCATAACACGTTTACTGTACACATTCACTTATTTGTTTATTGAAATTATCAGACTCGCCATTGTTGTTGTTTTATTATAGTAGATCTGCTGTTGATCTCAGGGTACTACTACTAATGGAGAATGCAGATGTTGCTCCTGCTGTCGGTAGTTAGCTGCATTTGGTTTATTATGGCAGTTGTGGACTAACTGTGTTTTATTCATTTGTGCAGTTGTATTCGTGTATCTTACTTTAGTACTGCTCCACTGATGATATTGAAATTTATATTTACCAACTTGCATTGGTTGTAGGAGTAATGGGACCAAGGTTGCGAGCAACTCTGTTGCCACTGCACTCTGATGCTAAGCCCATTCCTATGTATCAGAAATGCCTCACTATTGGAACAGGTACTTCTTCATTTACTTATCTGCTACAGGCTTGTCACTGTCTCTTCTTAATGTTCGTAAATGTTTTTATCTTCAGATCAGTGTAAGTGTTATTTTCTATCAAGTCATTAATAGTGTAGTGCTGTATTTGTCTTGTTTTTATTGTTTTCGTCACTACAATCCATTCCATTTCCTCTAATGTATCATGGCAGCATTCTGTTATTGGCGGTATGCCTTAACACGCTGCCCAAACATCTGTGTTTATGTTTCTATATGTGTCCATTATAGGCAAGGCAGGAAGTTGCACTTTTCCAACATACATTGCAACATAACATAACATACATAACAGACACTGCAGTTTTCCAGCAGAATTTTGACAGATAGTTATAAATTTCTAACACAGGAGATTGTGGGTACCCCACTGCCCCTTAAGTTTCCCAAAATGGAGTTTTCAGCCGCAAATTTTGCATTTTAGGAGGACAATTTTAAGGGGTTGTCTCTTCTCCCACTTTCCTGGCCATGATGCTATTGCTTGCGATTGTCTCTAATGAATGTTGTTATGACAGCTGCGGATACTGACGTGTGTCTGTCGCATGTCGGTCAGTGTCAGCGAACATCAGCAGATCATGCCGTCATCTTCTATGATCAGGTGAGAATCGATGTATCATTTTTGAAAGCCTGGAAAGGCCATCCCTGAAATGACCTATCCTGTGTCGGGCGGGACGTAAAACCCTACTCACTCACTTTTGAAAGTCCAGAAATTTACTACAGGAAAATGAATATCAACTAATCAAGCCTTGTCTGAACAACTTGGAAATGTCAGCCATGAATTTGACAGCTGTCTAGAAGATGGAAAAATTCTGTTAGCTACATTGACAGATTTGGGCTGGAATTAGTGCAGCAGTCATGGAAATAGTGAGCTGATAGTGTGTAAACAACATGGTGGCGGTGTTGTTGTGTTGTCATTAGTGGAGTCATCAGTTTGAGCTGTTGAATAAGTCGGAGTATGGCACCATAGTCGACGACGTCCGCTATGCGTGTGATTTGTCTGTTTCCTCTCGGTCGTCAAGGAGATCGTCTCGGCAACGACCATCGTCCACCAATAGCAGTGTGGACGAACTTCGACAGCTGATGGCCTGCCGTGGTGTATCATCAGTTCAGGACAGAAACAGGGACTGCGATAGCAGCCTGTCTACTGTGAGGCCACTGGTACGTTAATAGTTATTATCGCAGTCAAATTCAGTTTGAATACTTTTGGAGCAGTGCCTGTCCACAAACCCCACCGAGGTCAGCCACCTTGACGTGGTGGTGGGGCTTTGCTCCGATGACCCGAAAGATTTCTACAATCTGGAGGATAGGAGCGTACTAAGAGCTGACCAAATACGTGAGAACATTTACTACACGTTACCAGTGCTTTTGTGCTGGTTTTGGCTTTATAGCCGACTACGGCTTTATAGCCGTTTACTTACGGCCTCTCAGCCATTATTTACGGCTTCACAGCCGTCTACGGCTTTATAGCCGTTACTTGTAACCTATGGTTACTTTTGGGGACGCGCATTGGGCCGAACTGATACGGCCTCAGCGCTGGGCAGGTGTAAGAGCTTGCCTACCTCGAAGGCAAGGCAAGGCCTGTCCACAAAATTTTCGAATTTATGTGAAACGTTGCCTGTTGTGTGCCATTTAAAAGGGTAAACTTCATTGTCATACACTTCATTATTTATAATATCATTTAACAACGTTTTACATCTGTGTGAATACAATAAATAATTTTAGTGGATGAAATGCTATGCAGCATTTGAAAATTTTGCTACTTGTTTTTCACATGCTGTGACTTTTGATTCAGATTGGCAAAATGTTCCGGCAACCATGAGAGTCAGTTACCTACAATGTCGATGTTATACTTGTGATTTGTTTATATGATGGTGCATAAAAAAGTGGAGCGTTCATGTTTGCTCATAGCTCAAGGAATCGGGAAGTTTTGATAACTATTAGCCTTCGTCACTGCAATGACAACCAGTGGTCGTGTTGAACACTGTGAGACCAGTCGTTCCTGAGACGTTACAAACAATTATATCCCTAATTTTTTGTGTGCCATTTAGTATTTATTACTGCCGCAGAAGCTATGACGGTATTGTTTTCAACGATATCATAACTTTGTTACCACAATAACTCATGAACCACGGCACTTAGCTTGATGAAATTTTGCATGACCATTGATCATGTACCTTGACAATGTCCAGAACCCTATTTAATATTAAGATCATAGATCAAAGGTCAGAGTTACTTGTTTTTTGTGTTTCTTGCACACCAGTTGGGTTGGATTCACAAAATGTCATTCACTAGATACCAGTGCCACTTCGTTACTGCCTGTGGAAATGGCTGTGGCTACCTGCAGGCAGTACTTAGCCTTGTGCAAGGCCTGATGATCCTGTTGGTCATTTGATGGCTGGCTGGCTGTATTCAGGTGAATGGCTTATGTGCCTGTGCCTGTACTAATGCTGGTCTGGAGCCTGCTGCTGGTGGTGGTTGGGAAGGCTCGGCTTGTCTTCATCATGGCAGCATCATTCGCTTCGGCTGTCTGCAGTTTTGCTTTGGTATTGCTGAACACGACGCTCTGCAGCTGATTAGTGACACGGAATGATTCACACTTCATCTTTGTTGTCTTATTGGTTGCCATCATCATCTTTTGCCACAGGTTCTTTAAAGTTTTTGAAAGTTCATTCAATTTTTTCCCTTTTTTGGTCATGGAAAGTTCTTGGGAACCAAATTGGGTTTTGAAAGTTTTGGAATTGGATGTCAGATGGTTCTGAAAGTCCTTGAATTTCAGTTTTTCAAGATCATACACTTTAGTGACTGCAGTTTGAACATTTTTTTGTACAATTTCAGAAACTTCCAATATGACGTGGTAAAATATCACAATAATGGTTCTGAAAAAGTTAACTCGAAAGTCTTTGAAAAGTTCTTGCACCCAGAACTGTGCCCATTCTGTTTATTTTGATTATCATTATATTTATCATTTATATTATCATTATATTGTTATTATTATTGCCACTACTGTTGGTATTATTATCATCACATTTGCCATCTGCTTGACTGCTAAATTACTAGATTATTCAGAAAGTTCTGATCGGTTCTGGAGTGAATTTTTTGGAGCACCTGTGTGAAGGAATATTTTGATGTAACATAGCAGATTGAAGGTTATATCAAGTCATTTTTTACGCGTGACAGTAGGTACTGCTATAGTGCATCTTAGCCATTGCAATTCTCTCTGTCCGTCCGTCTGTCTGTCCGTCCGTCCATCACCTGGGTGGATCAGTCAAAAACGGCGCAAGCTAAGATCACCAAACCTTTACTTTCGGCTGCACGAAAGACTCTAGTTTCAGGACCGTAAAGCTTTTCTATAAATTTGAAGAGGGTCACCCTGAACAAAAGCACTAAACGAGAGGCAGGTAGGAAAAATTTGGGATTTTTAGCCAATGGTGGAATTCATGCACTGGACGTGGCGCACAATACTGACATTCATGCACTGGATATGGCGCTAGACGTCATCTGCCGTCGAGTTTAAATGAAATATTGCTGTGAACTTAGATTTTGTTCGCACATGCATCGCTGTCGCGCGTTCCCCCTGCGTTAGGTGCGTTTTTCTTGTATTTACCATGAGGCCGCATTAGTCTTGGCAGAGGTTTATTCTCTGAGCGCTTTTAGTTACCATTATTGTGAGTGGTACCTTTAGCATTCTGATCAGTCTGAACGACCGACAGTAACACATTACAGTGATTGGTTGTTTGTTGGTTTGTTGGTTGGTTGATCGTTCTTTGGTTCGCTGTTTAATTTGATTATTGATTGATTGACTTATAGGGATGTGACAAATTTCGTATTCGCATTCGACGACATGCGAAGATTCACCTCTTTTTAGCTGTTCGATATTTGATGAATACTTGGAAACATTTCTGTCGAATGCAAATATTTTCATTTTATTCAGCTTGATTTAACTTGTATTGAACTTTAGATAGGAGATACTGACTTTTTTCTGACTGATTGAACAACTCCTTTCGATGTTTCGCTTCATTCAAATACTGGTATAATGCAGTTTTCTTGAGGCTGAATAAGTATTCGCATTTGTTATTCGATGAATAGATATTCACATTTGAAGAATGCGAATGTTTTTTTTCACTTTGTCACACCTGTATTGACTTATTTATTTTGACTTTCATTCTCTGTTGTAGCTTCTAAGAAATGTTGCTGGCGTTGTAGCTTAATCATTCCATAGTCTCTGGGGCCTTATTTACAAGCTGTTGGACAAACTTCAGAAAATTAGACTCAGGCTAAGCAAATCTTGAGAAAAGAACACATTTTATTTAGAATTTCAAGCGTAATATATATGAATAATAGTATATTTACCTCTCGTCCTCCAATAGACAGCATTCTGACTTTGATGACTGTCAGGATGATAAGAGGTAAGGTTATTAAAACTGCCATTACTGTTAGTTACATATGCTCACTTAGAATTGGCAATTCTTGCAATGTTAGGTCAAGTTTGTTTTTAGATTGTGTGTTTCATAAAGGTTAAACTTTATGTAAACATTAAACTTTTTGTTCCATTATTATGTGTACATGCACTGTCTGGAAAGGCCGTCCCTGAAATGACTCGTACTGTGTTGGGCAGGACGTAAACTCACTTAGTCTCTGAGGCCTTATTTACCAGTTGTTGGACGGACTTCGGACGTGAGACTCCGGCAAAGCAAATTTTAAGAAAAGAATACATTTTATTAAGAATTTCAAGCAAAATATATATGAATAATAATATATTTTTTCCGTTTAGTTACCAATCAAATATTAATATAATTTGTGGCAAATGTTTGCAGTGAATTTCTGCTGCCAGCGAGACAGTGTTTGTTTCATTTTGTTGAAGACTCTGGCATGTGCATATGACTGTATATAATGGCTGCTTCATTCTACTCAGATGTACATAATTGTACCATTGAGCCGGTGTAGTAAACAATGGACGAGCGTATGATTTACTTATCACATGGTTAGTTATTGTCAGTTTGGACTCATTTGTGTGACCAGCACTGCACTAAGGAACAGAATGCATTGCATCACAATAAACATGAACGTGATTATTTCAAGTATAATATTATATTAATTAATATATTTATTTGGGTTTATACGTACAGATAGCAACAAACAACAGTGACTGTTAACTCCATCAAACGATTACACCTTTAGAACTTCTATAAACGAATATTCGTAGCAAAAATATTTATTTATGCCCTAACCTGCAATTACTGCTGCTCCTCCATCCCCTTTTCTTTTTCTCCACGTGGAACGGTGCGATGGATAAACAGTTGAAAATTTAGGTTTTGGACGAAAGTTACATTATTTGTTATGAGAAGGTCACTGTTATTCTTTACATTGCGTAACAGCTATAGACAGGGATGTGCACGAGACCTGATAAATAAGTAAATGAAAGAGTAAAAACACCGTAAACGAATATGTCTAAACCACAAATGTCATGCTGGAACTGCAGCTACAGTATGCACGGCACGCGCCTGCACAAAACGTCTCGGCGAGACGCAATGGCCCGAGACCCGAGACGAGACCTACTGGGCCGAGACCGAGACGTTGAGGGTTTTGTCCGAGACGTTAGTACGTCTCGAGACCGAGACGTCTCGACCGAGACCACATCCCTGCAGCTAGATAACCAAGGAGTGAATGTAGCATAGTTACTGAACATGTTCATGGTAGACAAGAAGTCCAGCTGTCGCTAGGATAGCCGACCGTACTCGTTGTCAGTGACCTTCAAGGTCATCCGAGGTCAATAATTTTCATGTCATTTCAAACCCAATATGCCGACGAACGCCAGACGGACAAGGAAGACGACAGCGAAATCGACATCATCTTATCCATCGTTTTCACAGTCTTTTCGTCTTTGCCATCGTCCGCATTTCTTAGTAGCCAAACTACTCCCAAGCTATGGGCGAAACGTCCTAATAGGCCTACCTCTCGTTGTAGGATGCAAATAATATTGTGCATAGGCCTACAATGTGTATAGTAACCTTCATTAGTTACGGTCACTGAAAGGTGGCTACCGGTATTTGCACGGTATGACAGACTACCACTACCCATTTTAGCTCTATAGGGGGAATGGGACACATGTAGCCTATTTGACTAAGACTGTGCCTGCATGTGCGACAAAAGCTCGTCGCACGCGACAAAAACAGGGCGGGACTATCTGTGGGGATAAACTGAGGTTTGGCAGCGCCATCGCACGAGACGCTAGCTACTGGCGCTGCCAAACCCCAGTTGATGATCGGCTGCACTTGTCGCACATGTATAGGCACTAGAGATGGGAAAGAACCCTCATGGCTAAGGTTCGGTTCTGTTCGAGTTCTACCAAACATCAGGGTTCGGTTCGATTCGGATCCTTTGCAGTTACAAAAGTGAGTTCGGTTCTATTCTAATATGCTGTGTTTTCAGTGCAGTTCGGTTCTGTGTGGGTTTTAAAAACGTACGTGCTATATCTAAAAAACCTTCTGCTTAACCATCGAGTATGTCCAGGTATAATAAGCAATGATCAATCAACACACAGTGATATTTAACAATGTAGATGTCATTCGGCAGATGACTGGGTTAACCAGTCTCCGTGTGTTGTTTGCTGAAAGACGTTCAAGATTTTTTAGTAAATTACATCAGTCGACTCTGTTTAGATCGCTAATGCCTCTGTTGTATAATCGCATCTTCTGAGTTTGTGTATTTCTGTATTTCTGTTTTTATTTAGGTTTTAGGCTTGTGTGTGTTCTTTTTGTGTCCATTTCTTTTATTTCTTTTTCATCTGCATATTGTGTTGCTGCTGTCGGTATGACGAAATAAAGATGTATATATATTTGAAAGCCTGTTCTAAATAAATCATTCAAAAATTGAAAGGCCTGTCTAATGTCCATCCAATATCGGTCAGAAATGTGACTGTGATAATTGTGATGGGACTTAACGCCTACCGGTACATAGACGCACTGATCCTACGCTACAGAAATGCTTAAATTTTTAAGAACTTTATAGAACCCAGGCAACAGGGTTCGGTTCGGTTCGAGTTCTAGGTGTAGCATTTGCTTTAAATTTGAGTTCTAGTTCGGTCCGATTCCCATCTCTAATAGGCACCCTCTTATCGGACGAAAATGTCGGCTGTTACACCCAGTCAGAACATGCTATAGTTCGCACCTATCAAATATAATCTGTCGCAATGTAGGCCTATTCTTTACAGAATTAGCTATAGGCCTACTAGTATTAGGCCTATACAGCTAACAACAAAATCAAAAAGTAGACGTCGTTGCGCAGAGCGGCCAAGCAATCCAGAATAGGCCTATCCGAATCGGCCGTCTCAAGCATTTCGTCCAATGGAAGAAAAACATCAGCACAACTGCCTAATGACAATCGTGAAAATTAGTCTTGTGTGAGTTGGCGGAGCTTTGAAACCTCAGAACGTTAGACAGTGGCGTCGTGGGTTAAAAAGTAGGCTGGCAAAAAGTTCGTTTTCCGACAGACAATGCAAATTTTCGACAGAGAAGATTATGAGTGCTGAAAATTTAAATTCAATTTCCCTAAATTTTTCTCAAAATGAGTGTTTTTTCAGCTCCAAATTTTGCAATTTTGAACGAAAACTATCCCACAAGATCTAGATTCCTCGACAAATTTCCGACAGCTCAAAATTCAGGGGGAGATGAATTGCGCCCCCTGCTTCGCCGGCCACGACGCCAACGACGTTAGACATCAACTGAACGTTAGTCAAAAAGCTCCAAAAAGTTACAACTCCGATCTGCTGCTGCTGCTGCAACGCTCGAGCAAGTTGCTCGATAAAAATCAGCATCCGTCGAGCAGGGCCACCGGGAATTCCCGTTCGGAAAGCTAAAAATTCCCCCCCCGCTACTACACAAAATTCCAGAAAATTCCCGGTGATCCCATAACGTCTTATAGGCCCCCTACGGGGTCTCAAAGTACGCTGAATGAGGCGTTTGATAGAGGAATGGAGAAAGACAGAG
>Ga0209367_1006385_pt1 | contig 16337 bp, 13 predicted proteins | sample WorMetLIZISLAND2_FD_187412 | JGI IMG/M metagenome (GOLD analysis project Ga0209367, IMG submission 187412) | Marine gutless worms symbiont microbial communities from Max Planck institute for Marine Microbiology, Germany - Olavius geniculatus... ... | reverse complement strand
GAAATCGGGCCAAATTTTGCATGTTTTTGGCCCCTAAAAATTTTTTTGGGAGGCTCCCCCAAAATTTTGACCCGGGATTATAAAATTGAAGATACTTAGGAGCATTGTGCAAAATTTCGCGGCGATCGGCCCACGGAGCTCGGAGATTACGCGAGGGGAAAAAAAGAAAAAAAATAAACCACAGCAAAACTTAAGTCCGCTTCCGCAAGCTATCGCTTACGGGCGGACTAAAAACGTCGACAAATTCCATCTAATCTAATCTGTGGGCCCCAACAGCCGGTTTGTTACAAGGTTTGAGTGCCATTTAGCAGTGTGTGTATTAGATGAAGTTCAGGAATGTTTGTGAAGTCAAGAAGCGATTGGTTCAGCCTGGATTTTCTGGAGCAGAACATTATCGATGCTGCTGTCAGTGAATAGAGAAAGCGTCTTCTTGCCTGTGTTCGCATAGTGGGCCACCACTTCAAGCAATTTTACTACAGTTAGTTGAAAAATAGAGAACTAAATGAAATGTCAGCCAAAGTTTCAGAAATGTGAACAAAATGTGTTTTACGACGCGTTATGTTAATTAAGCAATCATATCGCATTGGATCAAAAAGTGATATTTTGCTGGTTGTGATTTCCCCAGCTAGTGCAAAAACAAACGTTAGGTGAGGTGGAAAACTAAATGGTTATTTGATGGCAAGTTGTATCAGGAACATTCGTGCCAAACATTATCAAAATCTGTTAATTGGTTTTCAAGTTACAGTCGAAAATGTCGGGGATGTTTTTTAAGACACGGTGTTTTTCTATACTTGCGATTCCTCACTGTTACAGTGAACGACTAAACGTGTGCTGAAACCATATAATTAAATGACTAAATAAACGGTGAAATAAAACTGAAATCTCGGCGGAAATTTTGCACTGTCTGTGCGCTTTCTATTCGCCGCTAACAAGAGTGAATGACAAAATCACCTAACCTTGTTTTAGCAAGGAAGGTGATTAGTTAGCACGGCACGCAAGGTTGTCTTCTTTCCATCTACTCATTAGTTTTTCTGCGGCGAACCAGCGGGGCTAATAATTAATCGAGTCAGCGTTAATTTTAATCGTGCGTTGAAAGAACTAATTAGACCGTGCTGTGAGCAATGCGGCATGAGAGCGCAGCAGCAGTTCAAATTACCAACTACATTAATTTTGCTCGTCTAGACCGCATCCAGTCCAGTGGACGCGACTGGTGATAATGAAACATTGCACGCGCAATCCTGGGCATCCGGTCTAAGATTCGATGCGACGCTTTCTGTGACGTTTTGGGATCCCGGAAAAATCCTCTGTGTGTGTTGAGTAAACTGACTTATTGCTGTGCTAGGTGGAGAATGTCTCTGACGTGACGTAACGGTAACGTACGGTTTGGGTTGTTTGCTTGGAATGTAACGAAATCCCTAAAGCATCACTCACACGCTCCGGGAAGGAAGCAGTCAGCAGGCTAGTAAAGCTCTGCTAACATGACATGCAAGACATTCTTCATCTGCAGCCGTCGCAATAGCAGACACTTTATTTATTGGACCTTGTTTTGCCTTTTTTGTATCTTTCAAGGCAAAATCGCGCTAGCGCAAGCGATTTTACCTATAGCTATACCATTTCTCCGTAGTGTGGTCTGTTTGTCTGTTTGCCTGTCGTCTGTCATACTCGTGCACCCTGCAAAAACCGTTTAATGGATTTACGTGGCGGATACACTTCCGAGGTCCAATGACACATTGTGTTTGATAAGGGTCCTTGACCCCACAGAAAGCGAGAGATTTGGGGGTGAAACCCTCAGTCAAAAATTGCACTTGCTTACGTATGATTAACCATGGGGCAGTACCGATCGCCAATTGCGCCTTTTACCGAATTACTTCGGTCACCTCTGTTAAATATTTATCACCCCAATACTTAAGATGTCACGTTAAATATCTTGCCGAAAAAAACAAGTAACTAGTTTCAATCAAATAGCTTACTTGCCAGTGGCATGTTTGTATTGAAATACTGCACGACTGGAATATATCATATGCGCCCTGATTCTTTCTGAGACTTTGGCGCTTTATAAATCATTTACTTACTTACTTACTCACTTGGATATCTCCTATAATGTTACTACTAGGGTGCAGCGTTCCCAGAATGTGACTAATATGGTGAATGCGTAAAAGCTTATCAGCTAATACAATGCTGAAAACGTTTATACCTATTTGAGTTATTTGTCAAACATAAGGGTGCATTCATTATTGATGCACAAAACTGATTTTTTTTAATTTGTAGGCCTATATGAAAACAACGTTCGAACTTAGGTAACTTTGGACAGCTGAACCAGCTCACGTATATTCATTACAAAATCGTACGCATAAGTTGTGAAAATCATTTGACCAAATAATACGAGCTCCGACATGACCAGTATAAAAAAATTAACTGCAAAACGGCTGATAATGAATCGACTTTGATTAGGCGCAACGTAAGATCATCACCAGTGAACGGCATAAGCTGGTCGAGTCTACTTAGTTCGAGAGTCCAGAATAATTAAGCTTCGAGTCCAACTCAAGTACGTTTCAGGCTCGACCTACATCACTATCTGTAGGTTAGCCATAGTAAGAAGCCGTGAAACAGCGTCCAACGTGTGGTTAATGTCTTGTGATGTGAACTCCTATGTACTGCTCGACTCCATTACCCAGATGTCAATCAAATTATGTCTTCTTCTAAAATCCATATCATATCGTATCATGTATGTAAAATTTAGAGTGTGTACAGCCATTACCGAAGTAGATCAAAAGTGCCTTACAACGTCAACGTCGGTTCATCAATAACGAAAGATAAAAAACAGGTCTCTCTTTCGACAAAGTCTCTGTGCATTATGTCCACTTGTAACTTCACGGGAGTATAATCAGCTCCACATTTAAATTTAAATATAACATTTTATTTCCTTACAATAAATAACAAAAAGCTCAGCTACAGCTCAAAAACCAGAGCGTCAGCTTAATGCATTCTTTTCATCGTAATGCTGCTCTCGGGCTTTCTGTGTTAAGTTATACGCTACGTGTTAAATTTTTTTGGCAAAAATACATATCAATTGACGCAAGAGAGTTTACAAAAGTAGCACACCGGCACAGTAGTTTAACGTGCCTGTTTTTTTATAAAAAAAAACTTGCATATAATTAAATCGCATAAATAGTACACCGAGATAAACTCAAAGCTAAATAATTCTGTCCTAAGCTTATACGACAACTTAGGCCTAATTATTACAAATTTGGAAGACAAGGCACAATTGGTTGCTTTTGACCACCCCGCTGTTAATTAATGCTTCCTCACGCGACTGGAAGAAAAACTTAGCGAATATTCGCATAAATTTAATAGGCCTACCGTGTGAAAGTACAGTCAGTGGGCCGCTCATAGTAAGGGTTTACCTTCTTTCGAATTTCCACTTCGAGCCCCTAAAGACGCATAATTTGTGCAGTAGAGTGCGGTACGACCGTTCAAAGTCATTCAAGGTCGTTAATTATAAGGCCAATTTATAGGGGATGTAGAACTTCCAATAAGTAAATAATGGTAACCTAGGCCCTATTTCGCGCTTTTTCTCAGATACGGTGACTCATTGGTTGAAAATTGCAAATTTCCCCTTTTCTCCCATTCAGCCCTCTGTATCGGAGTGACCTATTTCAAATTTGCAGAAAATTTCCACAAATCGTAATAGAAGATACTTCATAGACTCGACAGTAAAAATATGCGTAGTTTCTGTCATTTTGATAGACAGACTAACGGACAAAGAGACAGATATATCTCTATATTCATAGATAACAACATTCTTGTTTTTTCATAACTGTTATGCAACAAGCCTCGTATTTTTTTCTCATATCTAATTCCCACAAAGATTAATTTTAACCCAGTTGCTGATACCCAATACAGAGGTTCTGTTGCGCGGCCGTCCCAATAGGCCACAGTACCCGACTTCTCCGTCTGTCTGTCCGTTCGTCCGCCCCGTGCGGGCTCATAACAAGAAAACAAAAAACGCAGAAAAAAACAAAACAAAATTGGTGTAAATTTTTGCAGGGAAGGCGGGAGTAACTGGTGTGCCAGTGTTGAGATCAAAAAGTGTTGAGACCAGAACGTCAAAGATCAGGCGGATGGCCGCATAATTTGTCGGCACTCGGCCGACTTAAGTTTTACGATAAAAAAAAATAAAAAATGGACAGAGAGAGAAAAGCTAATGACCGTGTTAGAGGTGTTGCCGTCGAGTCTGACCACAACGCCCATCTCAGCAACGTAACCCACCAGACCGTGACCCCAAGCTGTAGTCACAGTGGACACGTCGTCAGTGGTCAGTGTGTAGCGTTCGTCGTCGTCGACGCAATCCCGTGCGTCGTAGGAACGTACAACAAGTCGGGTACGACGACCGTCAGCGCTACTTGACCAGGTGCGTGAAGCGTCCAGCATGTAGATGCTGACGTGCTCCGCGCACGCCAGCGCACTGAGGTTTACGAGCATCTTGCGAGTCAGACTCGTCAGGTCCAACTCACACGAGACGTCGCGCACGATCTCCAGGAAAAAGTCGTGACGCCGGTCCGACGACAGGCGCTCGCGTCGTCTACTTCCGGTGTGCGCCGCCGACCAGACGGGAAGTCGAACGCGCGACTCGATGAGCATGCGCAGAGTGGAGCTGGAAGTCGGGTGAGGCAGTGATAGACACTGACGCATCGCCCGCAGACTGCTGCGACGACGTTCTGCCAACGATGACTTGTCGACTGTCCTTTCTTTGCTGACATGCTTGAAAGCCTGAGTCGACACCACTTCAGAGCTGCATATACACACGTCAGACATTTACAAAATTTAGACAACCAGTGTACATGGTAGAGCAGGGATGTAACTGCGTCACGATGCGTCGCAAAGATGTCAATCCCAAACGAAAAAATGCAAATAAAGCCGAGAAAGACAAAAACCGTATGGTTTATTAACTGTTATTCATGATTTTCTTAACGGACGGTAAAAATTATGACGATATCTGCTCTATCAGCTTTGCTTGTTATTCCCTATATTTTGCATGCTTTTTGTCATACCAGGGCACTATTGCTAATTTGATATTTTACTTCGATATTATTTTAAGTCAAAATTGGCGTACGTTAAAGCATCTGGTTAAAAAGTTATGACATTTTTAGTCCTATACTGTAAAACAGTTGTCAAATAGCTAACAATTTACCTAAGCACTGTTAGACTTGCAAAAATTAGATGAAATGAAGCTTGTAGATCCCCACCGAGGTCAGCCACCTTGCCGTGGTGGTGGGGCTCAGCACCGATGACCCGAAAGATTTCTAAAATCTGGAGGCGAGGAGCGACTAAGCGCTGACCAAATTCGTGTAGGCATATTGCTACACGATACCAGTTCTATTGTGCTGGTTTCGGCTTCACAGCTGACTACGGCTTTATAGCCGTCTACTTACGGCTTTATAGCCGTTTATTTACGGCTTCACAGCCGTTACGGCTTTATGGCCGCTACCTGTAACCTTCTGGTTACATTCGGGGACGCGCATTGGGCCGAGCTGATACGGCCCCAGCGCTGGGCAGGTAAGAGCCTGTCCACCCCGGAGGTAAGGTAAAGGATAAGGAAGCTTGTAGATAAAATTAAACGCAAATAGCACAGGCCCCTTTATTCACTGAATCTGCAACATAATTTTGAAGTACACGGATTGCTGCACAATAATTCAGAAAAAAAATGAAAAAAACGCAAAGGTCTTCTATGGCCGTCGACCATTTTTCTTTGATTGTGCGTCGCCACTCGCCAGTAATCAATCAGTAGCGTTTCTTTCATTTGAATCCGCAGAAATGCCTAAGTCTTAGCAACAGCAGTAACCCATTACCGGGTATGTTTTGCCGTGCAGTTGCTGCAATCATTTGCACAAAACCGTGGAATTCTGGTGTTGTTGACAGCTGAAGTAAACAAACCGAATTTCAGTTATACTTTGCAATCGACCGGTTAACTTTCCTCCAATTACGCTGCACGGCTTACAACCTAATTAACTCAGCCTCTTATCCTCAACAGGACGAGGTGAAAGCCTAGTGTAGCTGATTGTGTAGCTGATTGGGACGCCGGTAGCCTATGCTTGCCGGTTGCATCGCCGGTCTAATTGCTTTGGTCACGGGTTCCTAAGCAGCGCAATAAAAGTTTTTTTTGGAGCTGACCAATGCGTACTATTTCAGCGTTTGTCCAAAAATGCCATTACATCCTACAGCTGTGTGCACGTCGTCGCCGGAGAGTGGATATTTTCTCGGCGTCCGGTCGTCCTTCGTATAATTTCCGGACTGCATACTCGAGCAAGTAATCATATTGCTCTTCGGTTATTCCAGTGTCCGGTGACAAGGTGTCTGAAATCATCAGAATTGATGCTGCACTTAGCAACGCGCTGGCTGCGGCTATTGTGTCCGCTTCGAGTTCAAAATCCAGCAACATTGTCACTACACTGTTCATATTCTGCCGACAATGTGAATTAAAACTAACATCAATACCAAACCTGTAGTCAAAATTCACGCGACGTATCGCCAAGTTTTTAAATAATTTATCTAAGAAAAAATTTAACTAAAAAGTGTTGTAAATCTTTCTGGCAGACTGTTTCTGGACCCCAGTGCATAGAAGCTCCATCTTACAAATTCACCGTCACTTCCCCATACATGATTATAGGACTTTTCAGTGATTACCGCCACCCCTAGACGTCAGCAGAATTTGCGTGCATAAAGCTCTGTTTATAGCGAACGAACTGCCAATGGGGCAACTGGAACTGGAGTGGCAGTACAGTTCAGTTATGTCGCTCTGAACATCTTTTTAGACAGTGACACTACTAACCAGTCAAAACTTGCCGACGTCGTTGTTTCAGTGCTGATGGCAGCCAACGGTTCTTTGGTGGTGCGCATGCGTGAACGGGCAAAGTGTCGGCGCAGGTGTCTCTTGGAGTTCTGCGTCTGTGTCGCATCTAACGTCACGTGTCAATCAATCAATGAATAATCAATCAATCGATCAATCAATCGAATGCTTAAATGCGCAGTCGCATCTAACGTCGGAAACAGAGGCGCGCTGCTGGCTCGACGGCCCGAGCCCTCGGAAGTCACGATGAAGAGGTTTGAACCCATCGGCACAGCATAGTCCGGCATTGTGACTCCACGCTGCACCAACGGCTGCTGCTGCTGTTGCTGCTGACGATGATGATGATGATGGGACATTGGTGACGTAGGCCGAGGCGTTGATGACGTCACATTCACGTGTTCACTGCCGCCGGTCGTCTGCGTCTGACTGTGCCGTGGACTGGGAGTCGACTCTGTGCCGCGGCACTGTGTCGGCACAATGCTGTGTGCCGTGAAGTGACGACGCTGCAGGTAATCGCACAGCCAGTCGACGTTGTCGTCCAGCCACAGCTCGACGTCCGATGACGTCAGAGATGACGTCAGAGCCGCCATCTTGTCGCTTTTTGTCGCCGACATCAGATCACGTGATCACAACAAATTGGCACAGCCAGCATGCGGCACTTCAGATCAGATCAGAATGACACAGTCTATATACCTGTTCTGGACGCAAACTTTTTCATCAATAAAACTATTGTCTTGATCCAGCAGTCAATGAAGCGTGTCGACTCGCTGCTCTCCGACAAATCCTACAATCAGTGAATAACGGCTCTATCTTTACTTCTGCTTCGTGACGAAAAATAATATCTAAACTGCAGACATCGACAGATAAACACTACGTACAAATTACAAAATAGAGGCCTTCGGACCTGCTACCCAATTTGAATTGTAGTGTCCATGACGCGTTAATTTAAACTACTTCTGAGATTATGATCAATTTTTAACTGCATGACATAATGGTAAAATTAATAAACTATAAAATTTTTTATTACATTAATACTATATTTTTATTAATTTCTTGACAGATTTTTGATAAATTTCAACTTATAGAAGTTCATTCACAGTTGTTGTTTTCCCTCAGTTAGCGTATGCCCGATCGACTCTTAAAAGAGTTGTTGTTGCTGTTGCTTCTACACAACTTTTACTTACCAAATAGGTTTTACTACTTAAAAGCGATCTGTCGTCTTTCTAGAAAGTCTAAACATTTAGGCCTACATGCAAAATAGACAAGAAATCTGAGCTAATGCTCATGAAACGCGCAAGAGCCTATAGCAGTTCCTGTTCGCAGGTAATGTTGGTCCATATCCACCTGTTTCGTCATAATTCACTCTTTTGCAGCCGAAAATCGCAAAAAACGCTAAAAACCCTTATGTTAGGGTTCAAGGTCATCAATGTTGATACTATTATAAAGCACGCCATTGGTGTTTGTTGTGGCAAGCAACATGTCTGTGCCTATCTGCAACCGTTTTCACCATAGACAAGCCAACAGCGGATAAATAACCATTTTTAGAGGAGTACTCTTCTTTGACACCCGCGTGCGCAGGCCTCCTTGAATCTAGAGCGTTCGAACTTAGACTGCTAAAATCTACATTTAATGCTAAAAATTTCACACGCAGGCTGTCTTGGTCTATCTCCAACCATTTTACCGCAATTCACTCTTCAATTGCGTGTCGCAGCCCAAAATCGCAAAAAATTACTAAAACCTTTTATTTTGGGGGTTCAAGATCATTCAAGGTCATTGATGTTGACATTCCTCAAAAGCTCGTCGCCAGTGCTTGTTACGATAAGCAGCATGTCTGTGCCTATCTGCAACCATTTTTACGTTAGACGACACAATACCGGTAAAATAACGATTTTTAGACGGGTACCCCTATTTCGCCCCCTCGTTAGTGGGGACCCCTTTGACCTACAAACATGAAATTTTGTCACGAAATACTACAGACTCTAGGCTATCATAGTGTGAAAACCTAAAATCTCTTTCTCACATGGTCTCCAAACGGTATCGGGTCGTGACAGACAGACGGACGAACAGAGAGACAGACAGAATTACCGTAGCTAAAACGCGCGTAAAAACTGAAAGGACAGCCCCATATCAAGTTGGTACTTGGCGCCAACATCTGTTCTTGTCATTGTCCGCGGCTGAATATTGCACGAGCACTAGTCTTGCAGCCGTGTGTCAGACGTCGATTAGTTTACTGCGCGGTTTTCAGCGTGAATAAAACATTCTGCTATAACATCGCGCCAAATCGTTTCAGCGACCGAAACACGATTTGTAGCGACGTAAACAGCAACAACAAGCCTGATTGACGTATGTGTGTGCGCATGTGACACACCGTGACTCAAAAAATAGACAAAAATTATTAACACAATCAAACTCACCGCTGCGCTTTTCCCACATGGTTTAACTCTCTTTTTTACGTAATTGCAACGTACATTTTTACCCAGTTCTATTTTTTGCTTTTTTTGTTTTTACTAATTATTTTTAATGTTTTAATCCAGCCAGCCGACAAAATGATATACAAGGTACTGTAGCGACGCTTTTCAATAGTGAAAAAAATGAAAAGAAATCAGTACGCATTAGAAAAAGTTATGCCAAACTTGCGTGATCTATATTGTGCATACATGACTGACATACACAATACATTCATTTGCTCAAAATTATAACAAAGACTAGAATGCATGTACACAGGATAACAGCAAATCAGTCTGCGCTTAAAGTTTCTCATGGAGTAAAAAAAAACCTATTAACACTAAATCAATAAAAGCTGACTGCTAGCAAAACTACATTTTCATTCTATGTTAGACACACTTTAGAAACTCGAAAAAAATTCGCAGTGCGTTGCAGCCAAAAGTTATGCCGAACTGACGGTCAGAAAAAAAATAATTCCAGACGGTTATAACTCTTGACGCAAAAAAATGGCGCGGGTAGGCCTACCAGCAAAGTGTGCTTTGAATAATTTATTTTTGACTCTTCATGTAGTTGACGTCATGGCGCGGCTGCTTCAGTTCGGTTTATTGCCTCATCAATTTGTTTTTTTGCGTGAAAGTCTGCCCCCGCTCCAGGCGAATGTCGACTTTTGTCGTTCCGTCGTTAAACTTTTTTTCTCCCTGTATACCGACTGTCAACGGGTCAACGCTTGAAACCTCTCTGCTATAGAGAGAAATAAAATTTATGCGTACGCGTAAGAAAAAGAACAAAATATTCTTGCGACTTTTTTCGGATTTTTTTTTCATTCGTCTCTCAAAAGTGTCTATTTTTTTTACTTTACCTGCAATGAATGAAAATTGCACATCGAAAACTACTAATCAGAATGTGGCTGCCAGCAAAAATACCGTTACTGAATATCTGGCGCTGCTACAAAATCTATCTATAGGCCTATATAATTAGGCAGATATTCGTTGTTTTGGATGTTCTTCGTTTCTGTGGAGCTTAATGTTGTTTAATTGTTGCAATAAAACTGTGTTGAAGTCGTTCATAAAAACAAGATATAGCCTAATGCTAAAATCTCTCGCGTACATGACTGTCAAATCGTAGTTGCCGAGTAAAGAATTTTAATTGATAGCGCATGAAACATGACAAAAGCATAAGAAACGCCATAACAACTAGATCTATTTAACACTGGTCTCTAAAAAGTTTTACACTTTTTTGTTGCTTGCAACGTATCGAAGCCATTATCGCAAAATGCAGTTCTAATAGAATGTGCGGTGTACAGATCTGCTGAATGTGCAACTGAAAAAGCTAAATTGGATTGAAAAAAAGTTTCCAATAATCGCGTGCGTTTGATAACAATTTTAATGACTGGTGTTAAAAGAATAGTCTACAGCATACTTTTATGCGGCTGTCTTAACAGATTGCATTACTGGTCTTGTCACTTCGTACGTCTGTCTGTCCGTCTGTCGCGTACGAGCATTTAACTCAAAAACAAAAAGCGTGGGGAAAACAAACTGGCGTGTTGAGTTTTCGCCTGGACAGACAAACGGTGCACCAATTTTGAGCTCGATAGGTCAAACGTCAGAGTCAATATTAGGGCTATGGTTACGCAGTTCTGAGCGGACAGCCGCATAATTCGCCAGCACGGGGCAGACATATTTTTAAAGTTTTTTTCTGGAGATATCACTTACCGTGCAGCTGCCGCGGGGCTACTGAAGCCTGTGTCTGTGACACTCGGTGTATAATGTGATCACGACACGACGTCTCCGACAGATGACAGCAGATATACTCCGCTCACTCCAGTCGACGCTATAGCCGAGCGCTAGAGTGCTTGCGCAGTCTGCGACTGGCTGCCCATGCAGCAGACACGCAAACCGCATCCGATGCTGCTTCCGTCACCGCCAGCGGCGTAGACAAAAAAAGGGACAGGGGGCTTAGGCCTCACAATCCTCCAGACAAAACATGAGCATACGTTTAAGCTGCAGTAAATTTGCCAATCTGGTCAGCTTATTCTTGGGAATTTAATTAAAATTGTTGCCACAAGATCTCATCTTTTGAAGTGAAATGCACCAAATTCAATTTTGGCTAAGGTTTTGCCCCTGACCCCGCTGGTAAAGCTCACAGCGCTCCCCCAGGCTCCTTAGCTGGATTTTAGGGGGTTCTACTTCTGAAGGAAAAGAGGAGAGGGACAGAGGAGAGGACAGTGGAAAAGAAAAAAAGGTAATAAGAGGAGAAAAAAAGAGGAGCACGAAAGGGGGAAGAAAAGGGGAGGCGAAGGGACACGAGGCCCTTTCCAATTGAAATTTCTGGCTACGCCATTGAACACCACTACTGTACTGCTATTAATTCACTGCTGCTGCTGCTGCTGCTGCTGCTACTAATGATGATGATTATAATGCTGATGACATTAGCAGTGGGTTGAGTTTGACCCTTAGGCGCTCACTGAAATCTGCAGGTTTCTGGTAAACGCACGCAACGCAAAGCCTCGCGTACTTTTTGATGCAAATAACGCAGGCGACGACAGAAACGCACGCCATCTAGCGAGTACGCAATAAACGCAAGAAAGAATGCAGCGAACGCAAGGGATGCAACAGACGTAGAGCTGCAGATGCAGATACGAGCTGCGACGCAAATAAGCGGTGTACGTCTGTTTTTGCATTGCGCGCGTTACGGTAGATGCATGGCGTAACCAGAAATGTGAATTAGGGGCCTCGCCTCCCGTCCCCTTTCCTTTCCTTCTTCCTTTCGTTCTTTTCGTTCGTTTCCCTTCTTTTTTCTCCCCTACCTACATCTTCCTTTCCCTTTTCCCCAGTCTTCTTCTTTCCTTTCTTCCCTTAAAAGTAAGACCCTCTCAATTTCAGCTAAGGGTACGAGAGAGCGCCGTAAGCTCCCCAGCGTGATCCGGGGCTGAGCTCCAGCCGAAATAGAATTTGATACGGTGTAGGTTTCAAATATGAGACCTGGTGGCAAAAGTTTTAATTATTTTCCTAAGAATCAACTGACCAAATTGGTACAATTAATGCAGTTCAAACGTTTACTTACATGTCGATCTTGTCTCAGAGATTGAAAAGACTGGGCTGGGCCTCTTGCTCCCCCCCCCCGCTACGCCACTGTCCCTATTGCACGCTCTGAGAATGTATAACAATGTGACGTCTATGTGCTGTAAGTACTGTTTGCTTAGACTATATTTCTTATCCGCCAGGTTGTATTAGGGCCTATTGGTACATGGAATTTATTTCCATTTCTGCACACACGTGCAGAACTGAATCTCGGAGAAAAGGCTGCCCGGACAAAAACCCATCATCATACACCGTTAAAACTAATAAAACCGACTGAGCTATCTATATTCATTGCTTTTCTGCTGATCCTTATTATTCATTTGCATGACTAGTGTTTCTGCTGCAGTGCGTTAGATCTGTCTGTGTCCGTGTCTGTCTGTTCGTTAGGCCTATTAGACCCTACGGTCTGCATGCGGACAACGCCATGCACCTGATCAATGCGCCAAATCATCAAGCACACTTGCTAGTGTTATTGTCTCCGCCAATGGAACGAAGTGAACAGTGGAGGAGATTAAGAGATTGGTCGTTCTGTGTGTCCGTCGTCCTGTGTTTTTGTGATACCCTGTTTACACGATCAAGAAACATCGAGCAAACATTCAGCAAATGCATTCACAATACACGTGCACGACGTGTGCTCTAATTGCTCGATGCTTGCTCGACGTTTGCTTGATGATTGCTTGATCGTATAAACGGGGTATGACTCATCATTATCTCCACGTGTCATACACAACCGGCAGGAACGGTGGCGCCTTCTGTGAAAATTTCTACATTGGCGGAGATATGCACTCTAACGAGCGCCTTCTAGTTTGTCGTACTTTTTACGCGCAAAAACAGAATGCTTCGCGCGTCTTTGCCATCGTCTGGGCGTCTGTCCGTCCGTCTGTCAGTCCGTCCGTTCGTCCGTCCGTCACACTCGTGATCTGTATCAAAACGGTGCAAGCTAGCATCACAAAATCTTCACTGTGGGCTGCCCCAAGGTGTCTAGTTTATCGTGACAAAATTTCGTGCCACTGGGTGCAGGGGTTCTCCTCGAACGACGGCGTCAAAGAGGGGTACCTCCCTTAAAAAGACGTCATTTTGCCGTTATTGGCTCGAATAATGTGAAAACGGTTGCAGATAGGTACATACATGCTGCTTATCATAACAAGCACTAGTGACAGGCTTTTGAGATTTATCAACATCGATGACCTTGAATGACCTTGAACTTTCCCAAAAGGGGTTTTTAGTGAATTGTGTGCACAATTTTGCGCTGCGACACGCATTTCAAGAGTGAATTGCGCTAAAATGGCTGGAGATAGACCAAGACAACATGTATGAAATTTTTAGCATGGAATGTAGATTTTAGCAGTCGAAGTCCGGACCCTCTAGGTTCAAGCAGGCCTGCGCACGTGGGTGTCAACGAGAGGTACCCCTGTAAAAAGTGGTTATTTATACTCTGTTGGCTTGTCTAACGTATAAATGGTTGCAGATAGGCACAGCTATGCTGCTTATCATAACAAACACTGATGAGGAGCTTCTTACGAATGTCAACATCGACAACCTTGAATGACCTTGAGCCCCCAAAAATATTGATTTAACGTGATTTTTTGCGCTTTTTGGCTGCAAAAGAGTGAATTACGACCAAATGGATGGAGATAGACTAAGATTACCTGCGAACAGAAACTGCTATAGGCTTTCGTGCGTCTCGTGAGCTTTGCTCAAATTACTTGTTGTATTAGACAAATCAGTTGGCTTATAGTCTACCCTCGACGCTAAATAAACTTACACACGAAACACAGCTAGGCCTATATCATGAGACGCGAAGCACTAATGCCGCGTTGCCACACAAAATAAGCCTTTATTTGTGCGGTTATTGTATTGCCTAAGATAGGCGGCTGTCAGTTGTTTTGTCTTTTGCGGTCTATCATTTCAGCCTCTATCTCTGCTGCCGCTGACATTAAAGCATACATGATGTGTGTATGGTTTTTATCCGGACAGCCTGTAGTAGCAGACATTGGGAAAATATGCTGGGGGCTGTGACCCCAGCGGCGTCCAAGGACAGAACCCCTGGTTAGACGGTGCAAAGGCGTATTAAAAATTTAAAGAACGTGCTGTGTGCAGACTTCGTCCCCCAAAAGCTGAAGCCTTTTTGCAATGCAAGCTTATATATAAATTTTGATATTTAATTAAGAAATATGCAAATATGCAAGCGCACAATATGTCAGCGCCGAGGGGGGATGCGGGTTTCTTTCGTTAATATATGCCAGTGCAGTATAATACATGCAGTCACATCAGTAAATTGGAGCACTGGACGCTTTGATCAGAGTGATCAGGAATTGGCTTTACTTCGTTGGCTGGCTTAAATCATTGAATAGGTCTGTTATCACACGTGGCCAGAAAATTATTGAGGACAATTTCCAAAGTTGGGGCAATGGCGTAGCTAGAAATGGAAATTGGGGGCCTCGCCTTTCCTTTCTTTTCTTCCCTTTTTCGTCCCTTTTGTCTTGTCCCTCTCTTTGTCTCTTTTATTACCTTTCCCTCTTTCTCTCCCCTCCATTCTTTTAGAAGTAGGACCCCTCAAAAATTTAGCTACAGGGTCTGGGGAGCAATGTAAGCTCTATGCGGTGTCTGGGGCGGAGCCCAGGCCGAAATATAATTTAATGCATTATAGCTTTAAAATGTGAAACCTGGTGGCAACAACAATTATTATTTTCCTAAGAATTAGGCCTAGGCCTAACTGAACAAAATGGCATATTTAGAGCAGTTTAAACGCGTGCTTATGTTTTGACCGAAAGACTGGGGGCCTGCGCTGTCTGCTGCCCCTGTTGGCTATATATACGCCACTGTGCTGTTGGGGGAATTAGGCCTACCCATCCCCAAAGTGCATGAAAAACACTGTCGTAGCCTAAACGATTTTTACGTGCGAGAGCTAGCATAGCTAGCTAGCTATATCGCGTATTAGCTATATGGTAATTCTGTCTTGGTGTCTGTCTGTCACAACCCTGTACCGATCGCAGCCAGGTGAGATAAAGACTTTTGGTTTTCACCATATGATAGCTTAGTCTCTAGTATTTTGCGACAAAATTTCGTGCTACTGGGTGGAAGAAATCTCTACGAACGAAATGGAGAAAGAGTGGCACCCCCTCCTTAAAAAGGCGTTATTCTTGCGTTATTGGCTCGTCTAACGTGAAAATGGTTGCAGATAGGCACAGACATGTTGCTTATCATAACAAACACTGGCGTCGAGCTTTTTAGAAATGTCAACATCGATGACCTTAAACCCTCAAAATAGGGGGTTTTAGTGAATTTTTTTGCGATTTCGGGCTGCGACGCACATTTCAAGAGTGAATTGCGCTGAAATGGCTGGAGATAGACCAAGACAATCTGCGTAAGAAATTTTTAGCAATGAACGAAGATTTCAGCAATCCAAGTTCGTGTCAAATAGGGGTAGGGGCCTACCCCTCTAAAAGTGCTTATTTATTCGCTGTTGGCTTGTGTAGCTTAGAAATGGTTGCAGATAGGCACAAACATGCTGCTTCTCGTAACAAGCACTGGCGACGAGCTTCTTAGGAATGTCAACATCGATGACCTTGAATGACCTTGAACCCTAAAAATATTGATTTTAAGTGGTGTTTTGGCGATTTTGGGCTGCAAAAGCGTGAATTGCAATGGAATGGATGCAGATAGACCAAGATTACCTGCGAACAAAAACTGCCTTATGTATTTGATGGTCTATGGTCTTTTTAGGGGAATTCTTAGCTCAGTTAATGTGTCTAACTTGCTGTCTTTTGGTTTGTTTTCAGATCGAGAGAAGATTGTCGTGGCTATTTCTCTGTTCTTATTGATCTATCTGAGTCTCAGATGAGTCAGGACCGTCAGGTCACTATTGACTCATCTCAGAAAATGTATCACGCGATGTAGACGAGTTTCAAAAGATGAAATGATGTTTTATTCTAAGTTCACGTGTTCATTAAATGTAATCAACA
>Ga0209367_1006382_pt1 | contig 16342 bp, 14 predicted proteins | sample WorMetLIZISLAND2_FD_187412 | JGI IMG/M metagenome (GOLD analysis project Ga0209367, IMG submission 187412) | Marine gutless worms symbiont microbial communities from Max Planck institute for Marine Microbiology, Germany - Olavius geniculatus... ... | reverse complement strand
CTTCACCGGACTTGTTTCGCCTAACGCAGGAGGAATTGCCATACACGGAATGACTATCCGATTTTGAATATCTTCATCCGTTTCGGAGATATTCGCCGCCGAACTTCGAAGTCGTCCGAAATCGGGCCAAATTTTGCATGTTTTTCGCCCCCGAAATTTTTTGGGGGTGCGTCTCCCAAAATTTTGAACCGGCATTATAAAATTCGGCCAAGTACTGACCATCGTGCAACATTTCGCGCCAAGCGGCCCGCGCATCTCGGAGATCTCGCGTTGCAAGGAAAAAACATCATGCGTAAAACATAAGTCCTTCCGAAAACTATCGTTTTCGGGCGGACTAATAAAATAAACATCATGCGTAAAACTTAAGTCCGCTCCGAAAGCTATCGCTTTCGGGCGGACTAATAAAAATTTTTTATCCAATATACTGAGGCTCAAAACTTTTTGAATGCCCATCGTTTTGCATGAAGTCGTAAGTGACTCAAATGCTCTTATTTGCGGCTAGCGCAAATGTAGTAGGCTATTGCATATTCACATATGCAAATGAAAAATTCAAAAACGTATTTGTTAAGGCTTTCACAAAATCAGATGGCACGGGGCTCCACTTTGGTACACATAGCTACAGACTGGAAAATTTTCATGCAACAGCTAAGCCTGATTCTATGTTGTTTGCGTTAGCGCTCCAAATCGTTTTGGTTTAGAGCTATATGACGTCATAAATTACAACAACATCATATCCGCAATCGACTCATTATAGTTCGTAAAGGATGTACGTTTCGCTGATGTATAGATTGTAGAAAATATTATTGTCTAATACGTCGAGGCCGGAAACTTTTGGGATGGCCCTCGTACACGTAGGCTAAGGCTAATGCTTTTGGCACAGGAATGTTTGCGCGCCGTGACTATTATGCACGTATATTCTACTTAATAATTATGTACGGTACTCGCCTGTTCGTGTGAAATCTTCTAGCAGTGATGTCGATGCAGAACGTCTCTGTTGTAGTTGACTTTCACTGAGAAGCTGCGGATAAAGACTCGATGCTATCAATTCAACTCTGAAACAAAAATAAAAGAATAATGAGGAGAAAAAATAATCATAAAAAGAAATGGGTTTGTCACGGTTGATGTAAAATATTTCTGTGAGTCCCCTATGCCTCGGACCCTTTCCCGCCAATTTTCCCTACCTCTCACATTTAACGCCCTCGATCGCAGTAACCCTGTCGAATTTTAAGAACTTGAATTCTTTCAGGTAGCCGAGAATAAAGATTTCGATCGTGATCCTGAGTTCTAACTAGTGCCGTTTTGGTACAGTTTCAGGGTGTGACAGACAGACACACAGACACCTTTCCTATCATAGTCTGCATAGTCTGACGTCGACATGTCCTGTAAAACATTATTAGCCGACCGTACTTGAAGTAACGGTCGCGCTTATGGCACGGTTGTTGTCTGACGTCGTCAGTCGTCCATAACGGATGTATTGTGGCTAAGCGTTAGGTCGTAGCGGTAAACCTAAACTTTTTACACGAATAATTAGCCGCGTGTCTTAAACCTAGCCGTGCAAAATTTCAGCGATCTAGTGCAAGGGGAACATATTGAAATTTGGGATTGAATAGAAGGGGTAGGAAAAATGTGCGTTTTTCAACGGAAAACTGGCCATAGGCCTATCTCGGAAATTGTGAGAAATAGAGCCAAGGTTGCCATTGATCACTAATAAAATTTTAAAAAATCGCATCTAGCCTACGCTCTTTCAGATGAGACGCATAAAAGTTATCGACCTTGAATGACCATGAAGGTCACTGACAACCAGACGGTCGAATATAAAATCGCTCAAACGCAAGCAATTTCGCCTATAGCTACGCATTTCTCCGTCGTGTGGTCTGTCCGTCTGTCGTCTGTCACACAGTGCACCCAGCTTAACTTACATGTCATTTGGCATTGGCAAGTACACCTGTGCGTTCCAACGACACACTGTGTTAGATGGGGTCCCTGACTGCAGGAAAGGGGAAAATTTGGGTGTTCTACCCCCAGCCTTAACTTGCACTTGCCTATACTTATCATTTACCAGCTGGTAGCACCAATCGGCGAATCCACGTCATACCGAATCATTAACAACAAGAATATCATATTCATAATACGTACTTGCTCGGGTAATGTCGCAACACGCCTGCAACAACATACACATATTATGTCAAGCTTTCTATTACACTGGACATACTACACCGTGTTTAAAAAAACAGTCAAAATTGTTTTTCTCATAACTTTGTTAAATTTTCACTAATTTTGATAATTTTTGCCATGAAGATGGGGAAGACTATATTATTTAAGGTGAATTTATTTTCTACCTCATCCAATTTGTCAACGCACTACCATAATTATGAAACACAGATGCGCCAACTTGCTACATTTCGCGGTGATTATTTGTATCCGATTGCTCACCTTTACATCATCATTTCGACAGAGGGTGCCACGTGATTTATTAATTTTGTGGTATTGAATATTTAAGGTGAAAATAGCAGACAACAAAATAGCTGACTGATGAGCTTAAACATGCCTAATATACGAGTGAATGCAGTTGGATCCATCGAGCTTCGATTCCGCTATCAGCCAGTTGCGTTGCATCTAAGCCATTGTCCGCGTAGGGATATGCTGGGCACACTTTGGGCATAAACTCTGATAATTTACAAAAGTTGTTATACAAACTTGCAATTCTGCCAAATGATGTACATTTCACTTATTGTGCATGTGCATTTAGAATTAAGTCGTTACGTTTACTGGAGACAACAGTTCAGCGTTATGCAAAATTAGAGCATCTGTGTTTCACACGGTAGTGCGTTGAAATGAGTGCATCGTACATAGGGCCTATAATTCAATAGAATCTGGCTATCTTTGTGCCAAAAATTATCAAAAAAGTGAATATTTGAGAGTTATGGCAAAACAATTTTGACTGTTTTTTTTTGAAACACGAAAGTCAAAAGTTCCATTCAACGTAGACTTGGCATTGTAAGTGAAGCCAAACCTCTGTGTCGCAGACGACTTTATTATTTGGTGGGCTACTACGTAAGACTTATCTAGCGATGAGTGACAAAACTTCGTCCACCGCTTAATTTAGACTAGCGTAATAATTGACATTGTGCAACCGAGCACTTAGGCCTATTATTGCATACAGTCCAGTAGGGCCTACCTGTCTGAGCGAATACGAGAGACGACAGAACACAGATTATGTATAAGACAGTCATCGTAGTCGTCGTATAGCTGGCACGAACAACAGGATGACCGATTGTTGCGAATGACTGCGTAGCCATGCAAGCAAGCTTTATTGCGTCGTGAATGCACGTGAGCAACCACCATACGCTAAGTGCAGCCGCAGTCCTGCGTTGACTGCCCGCAGCGCTGTCGACGGCGTCACGGACATTTAGGATAGGCCTAATAGCTCGTGGTGGCGATACAAAGCGACAGAAATGACTCGAACTGATCTCGCTTATGGGGTGTTTACACGATTCAGCAAACGTCCAGCAAACTCTCAGCAAATGTAGGGCCTATTCAAAATACACTAATGCTGGACGTTTGCTGGATCGTGTAAACACCCTATAACACTTCGCAAAATGAACTAACTGAATGTCAGTTCGTTCCAGCTAGTACTGTCCGTGCATACGGGAGTAAGCCAAAGCTATAGACTAGAAAACGTCCTACTTTGTGACAGTCCACATATCTGCCGAATATTAACCGATTTTTGGGCCGACCGTTAAGCTTACCGTTAAACTGTAAGCTTGGTACGATGTGTCTGCCGTCTATCTGTTACGGATGTATTGTGGCTCCGCGGTAGGTTTTACAGGGAAATTTTTTACACGAACCTGGTGCGGTGGTTTGCGGCCTGCAAAATTTCAGCGATCCAGTGCAACGGAAACTTTTTCAAATTCGGGATTGAATGGGAGGGATAAAATGTGCGTTTTTCAACCGAAAACTGGCCGTATCTCAGAAACGGTGAGAGACAGGGCCAATCACCAATGAGAAGTCGCATTTCACGTAATCCCTTTCACATGATACGAAAATCATTTGCTAGCCTCCCGACACCCGCGTACGGACGTCCCTCACTAGCGAAGCTGGGTTTCTTGTTAACGTTTTTTAACTGACACTATATAGACAACTGGCAATAAAGCGATTATTGACTGTCCCTTCTTCTTTCTTTCACTTCCATCAGTATGATGATGTCAAGGCAGCTATTAGACGTCTCTATTTGACTCTGTCTTGCACCATGGCCATCGCTTCGTCAAATTGAATGTTCCTCGTGTCTATGTCTTGTTTTATATTCTTTATCCACTTCTTTGGTTGTCTTTCTTGATTTCTCCGTCCAGTTATGAAACAGTGCATCACTTTTGCTGGCAGCCGTTCACTGCCCATCCTTGACACATGTCCGAACCATATCAGTCTTCGCTGTGCTATTCTATCAACCAGTGTCCTTTCCTGGTGTAGAGTACTCCGTACTGTCTCATTCTTCATCTCGTCGCGGCTTGTCACCCGCAACTATCTCCCCAGCCACGCTATCTCTGCCACTAGGATTCTTTGTTCGTCTTCCTTTCTCAGACACCAGCACTCCGAACCGTACAACACTATTGGAACTACGAACATTTTAGTCGTATTTGAAATATTTTTGCCCTCTATAGTTTGATGAACTTATTCACCATTGCTGATGCTATACCAATTCTTCTCTTTGTCTTTCTTGCACTTCCCATCTTCTGTCATGACACTCCCAAGATATTGTAAATTCATCCACTTGCTGTAGTTTTTCACTGTCTAGCTTTATTTCCATGTCAACTTTTTGTTGTCCAACTGTCATCGTCTTTGTTTACTCTCCATTGATCTTGAGGCCATACCGTTTGCTACTTCCGTTAACTTTCTGCGAGTTCTTGGAGCTGTTTCTGGGTTTCTGCGATGAGATTAATGTCATCAGCAAAAAATTAATCTCAGGTTGTTTACCGGCTGCCGTACTCTATATTCTTCAAAGCTTCCTGCATCATTGCCTCAAAAATCAAGTTGAATAGGTACGATGATAAATTGCACCCCTGCCATACACCAAGTGTAACTTTAAATTAACCACTCTGTGACCTGTGTCTGCTCTCACTGTACTGATTTACTTGCTGTACGAGGATCATCCCAAAAGTTTCCGGCCTCGACATATTAAACAACATTTTCCACAGTCTATGCATCAGCGAAACGTACATCCTTTACGAACTCTAACGAGTCGGTTGTGAATACGATGTCGTTGTGATTTATGACGTCATAGATCTCTAAACCGAAACGATCTGGAGCGCTAACGCAAACAGCTTAGAATCAGGCTCAATGTTGCATGACAATTTTCCAGTCTGTAGCTAGGTTTACCAAAGTGGAGCCCCGTGGCATCTGATTTTGTGAAAGCCCTAACAAACACGTTTGTGAATTTCTCATTTGCATATGTGAATATACGACAACCTACATTTGCGCTAGCCGCAAATAAGAGCACTTGAGTCAATTATGACTTCATGCAAATACGAAGAGCATTCAAAAAGTTTTTAGCTTCAATATACTGGACAAAAACTTTTTATTGTCTATATATCAGTAAAATGTACCTTCCTTGTGCATACGTGCGAACAGATTGTGGAAGTGATCGATGTCATTGTAATTCATGACGAAATGGAGAATTAAGCTGAAACGATTTGGTGCGCTAACGCGAGCAGCGTTTGAATCAGGCTGGTAGTTGCGTGAAACTTTTTCAGTCTGTAGCTTGATTTACCAAAGTGGGGCTCCGTGACATCTGATTTTATGAAAGCCCTGACAAATGCGTTTATGAATTTGTCACTTGTGTCTGTGAATATACTATAGTCTAATTTGTGGTGGCTACAAATAAGGGCATTTCAGTAAAAAATAGGATGAAATTCCAATATTTGACGGTATCAAAACTATTTGATTGAAAATTTAACTGTCAATTACATAAGTTGTGTTAATAAAAGGACAATCAGAATTTGTATATAGTTACATGGGCCCCTGATGGATAGGGGGCTGGATTCAAGCCCTACGCACCCTCCCTTAAGTTCAGTACTAATTTTCTGCACAGTCCAGTCTAAAGTATACAGTTAGTTACCCAGCTGGCTGTTCCTGACTGACTATGACTTTGTACGCTAATACCACTCTGCACTCAGCAATGACATGACCTTCAGTGACCATTATCTGTTTTAAAATTTGAAATCCGTTCATCATGGTGTACGCTATTTACGATGATGAATAACTCGAGCCTCTTTTGTTAACGCTGAAAATTGTTTCTATTCAATTCTCGGTGACGTCATAAATTAGAACGACGTCTTATCCGCAGCAGACTCACATGAGTCAGTGAAGAATGCACGCTTCACTGAAGTAGGCCTATAGATTGTGGAAAATATCGTTGTGCAATATGTCGAAGACATGCAGAAACTTTTGGGATGACCCTTGTATAAGTCTTCAGTGAATACTGTGTTACAAAGATCATGAATCATTTCCACTTATGTTTCGCCGGCTGCTTGGAAGTTTTCTGCTGCAATGCCGTCAGTGCCTGGCGATTTCTTCTGTTTCAGGCATCGTATTGCAGACTTGACTTCTTTCGGCAGAAACTTGTCCGTGTGCTAGTGTCCATTCCTTTGTGGGAGTTCAGTCAACAGTGTGTTATGCACTGGATTCTGGCTGTTGTATAGCTCCTCAAAATGTTCTATCTGTTCATTATTGCTTCTTTTTCTTCCACCACACCTTAACTGCGTCGCTACACTACCTCGTGAATTATAGAGAAAAAATTAACAATAATAGGCAAAGTGTACTAGACAATAAGCCCAGCCCTCGCTAGGTAAGACACGCTACAGCATATGCACTCCCTATTGCAGTAGAGCAGACTGAGAGTGACACTGAAGGTCATCCAAGATTGATGATTTTCATGCATCTCATCTGAAAAAGCGTATGCCACTTCCTATCACCGATTAATAGTAATCCTGGCCCTATCTCCTATCGTTTCCGACATATGACCAGTTTTCCCTTGAAAATGCACTTTTCCTACCCCCTCCATTCAACTCCAAATTTGAAATGTCCCCCTTTCACTGCATCACCCAAATTTTGCATGGAAAGATTTCACAGAGGGCTAATTATTCATGTAAAAATTTTCCCCTAGGATACAACCTTTAGCTATCCATTACCCACAGACGGGCGGACAATCGTGCCATAAACGCGCTATACAGTGCGTAACTGGAGCGCCTCAAAAAATGACACTTCAGACCAAGATCACGATAAATGATGCGTAAGTCTACAATGCTACACTGCATCAGATATCTGCCGTTTGTTTCTGGTGTTCTTGGGTCAGCAGGCCTGCCATTCACAGTAGTTACATTCTCTTCAGTACCTGCATATGCTTCAGTCTGACGCTTTCATACCTTATGACGGTGCTTCCTGTTTTCCAATCTTTTGTTTGCAACATGTGCAGTCCTCGCTGCTTTTTGCTGCATATCTTCAAAAATTTTGCCACAGTTCTACACAAACTGTATTGTAACTGGTGTAAGCTTTTAATCAAAGCCTTGTCGTCATTGCTAAATGCCATGTTACAACAGTACATAAAGGCATACGCTGATTCCTGCAGACGGTATCTTTCGTCTTATGTGTGTTAAAAGTTTACGTGACACAGCACTTTTACCTTATGTGATAATCAACCTTTGCCTGTCTGCCACTTTTTTGCTGCGCATCATTTACCATTTTTGAGATTATACAAAAAAACAAAAGTAACGATAATTATATGCTATGTTTGCAGCAAAAAATTTTCCTCACATACTACTGGTAACACCTTAAATTAAATTGCTGCTGGCGAAAACAAGTCTTATCTTACTCGGTATTTACCTAGTTGATATGCAAAATAACGTCTGTCATTTTTATGCACGAAAGCAGCTACTGCTTTCAGTGCGTCTTAGCAATCGCAATTCTGTCCGTCCGTCACACGGGTGGTTCAGTCAAAAGCGGTGCAAGCTAGGATCACCAAATCTTTACCATCGGCTGCCTAGAAGACTCTAGTTTCAGGAACCACAAAGCCTTTCCATAAGTTCGAAAGGGGTCACCCCGAACGAGGGCACTAAATGAGGGGGTGAGCAAAATTTGCAATTTTGGCCAACAAGTCGCTGTATCTCAGTAACGATGCGAGATAGGGCCTAAGTTACTATTAATCACTAATAGGAAGTCGTATACTGGCTCTTGATTGGCGCCAAATTCAATGACCTTGAACACCAAAATAGGGGGTTTAATGGATTTTGGCGATTTCGGGCTGCGACACAAGTCTACATCATTCACAAGGTGGCGCCACGGAACTATCGTTATACGATCCAGATAGAGAATTTGGCATTTGTATATTAACTTAGCGCGAACATCCCAATTTTCAGCTAAACTACTGAACCGGAACTGTTATAGGCTTTCGTGCATCTCGTGAGCATCAGCTCAAATTTCTTGTATTAATATTCAGCTGAAGCATAAAAAACTAAACCAAACTAAAGCAGCACACTTGCTCTTATGTTCGAAATGTAGCCACGTTTTGTTATAGTGGCAAATGCCAGACTCCACACCCAGTACAAGTGAAGCCCGTTGACCCTCTGTAAAATTTTTGTCATAAATTTTTGGTCAACAAGAAGGCTAATAAAAACTGTAAAGTATCACTCGTCTACCAAACAATAGCACTTCTGACGGTTAATACACGTAGTGTACATAATGTACTTATTAATATTGGCTGCAAATTGGCTAACAGTATGTCGCGGGAGATCAATGATAAGTTAGCTGTTCAAGAAAATTGCAAAATAAAACTTAAAATTTATCATCATTCCCATAAGCAATAAAACAGCACAGTTTGACAACTGACCATTTTCATGTTATCAGTTATTCAGAAGCAATTTGACCAACACCAGAATTGAATCGTTCTAACCACTAACAGCTAACTTCACTATATGTGTAGTTACTTTGGCAGTCATGGAACCTGATACAATTTCGGAATCAAACAGCTCCAGACAATAAAACACGGCGCCAATTCAGATAAAATACCGCACTACTAAAACGCCACCATACATTTACAATAGTGCACACTGCACATGCACAAACTAAAGATCACATCAGCAAATACATAAATAAATTTCACCACTGCATTGGCACCAGCAGCTTGGCGCTGCCCATTAACTGAAAAAGATTCACATGTCGACAGTATATACATGTACATACACAGTACAAACGTCGTCGGATATATATCCGCCATCAGACAATTTTCACAACATCAAAAACTACCATGGAAAACAGTAAACTTCCACCGACAGGGCAAGACAACGAGTAGTGTTGACCAGCCCACAGTCCCAACTGACACACTAGTCAGTGATCACTCCCACGAGTCTGTGTACCACTCCTCGGCCAGCGGCTGCTGAGCGATAGGCTGAGTGGCCCAGCTGTCACTGGACCATGCATCAGCTGCAGTAGCTGCTGCACCACCGGTAGCCATCCTCTTGGGGTCGCTTGCCATGGAGAACGAGTCGCCGGCCTTTCTCTTCACTGCAGTGCCACGCGGGGCTCCAGTACCCGCACCACGTGCCCCGGCACCACGACCACCGGCGGCCCCACGACCTCGAGCCCCACCACGCACTGGGTTGGTCATAGGACCCATCATACCTCCACGGACACCACCACGACCTCCACGCATTCCCATCCCACGACCACGACCCTACACACAACACCAACAGTTCAGTTCAGCAACAGTATTTTATACACGCAAGTCTTTTTATAACAGAAAGTTATGACGGCTGCGCCGATGCGTAGTAGCTCCGAATAAACATCATTGTCTTCAGCTGGCTGATGAAATGTCCAATGGTCAGTGACGTGGTCTTGAGCTGTGACAGCAAACTGTCCCACACTGATGGGCCAGCTGCCGAGAAACTTCGTGGACCAAAGACTGCGATTGCCGTCAATGGAGGAGAAGTGACGTGATGTAAACTGAGGCAAGCTGGTGCAGACATTTGTAGATGAGTAAACAAATCTTGAAGTCCACTCTTTGACGCACGAGCAACCAGAGTTGGTATGATGCTGTTGCACTTCCGCTTTTTGACCACCAGACGCGCTGCAGCGTTGAGCACAGATTGAAGAAAACGTAGGTGGATGGACGCAACTTGGTACAAAATGCCATTACAGTAGTCCACGTGACTGGCAACAAGAGCATGGACAAGCATCTCGACATTATCAGCAGAAAGTGCTGGCCGAATAGACCACAGCTGGCGGAGCTGAAACCCGCTTCATGTGCATTGCAAACGCCACCTCAGCGTCCAGGTCAATGCCAAGACACAAGACGCAGTGCGATGTTGCGATGCTGTAGTCCTTCAAAGCAATCTCCGTCGTAGCGATATTTGCAAGTTGCTGCCGTGAACCGATCCAGATAAACTGAGTTTTATCAAGAGTTCAGCTTCCGTCGATTTGACATTATCCGTTCGTCAAGCTGCGCAATACAGGCTGTCAGACGTCTCACTTCTGTCACACAGTCCTGAGTCTTGCAGTGAACATACAGCTGAGTATCATCTGCATAACAATGAGCGATAACGCCATGGCTCTCAGCAATATTTGTGACAGCATCACAGTAGAGCAGAACCATAGCATCACACACACGATCGGGTTTTTCTTTAACTGCCCTATACCTCTCCAATTACCACAAGTTACACTGCGAGCCATCTCCATGAGTAAACATGCAAGAATCTATTATCACAGTAGTTTTCAAGACTGGATCGCCACCCTATCAGTATCACCCAATCAAGTCAGTGAAACATTTTATAACAGCCACACAAACAGACCTCAACTAAGCCTTAAATCTGCTGATGAACAGAGGGCTCTTGACTCTGTACCTATATTCAGCACAACGTTTTGCCGGCATCACTCTGCTGGTATCTACCTACTGTTATAAACCTTAACGGAAATCAATCAGAGTGACTGCTTTAGTCAGCAATCGCACCAAACATCTTGAAGTCATGGCATTATAATGCTGCACTGATATGTACATTCTAGTACACTGTGTCCGGGAAAAAGTAAACCCCTACACAATGTACAATAAAAATGTCAAACCTGAAACGAATCTAAATAAAATTTTGTATACTGAATCCACAGTGAATTGCTAAACTGACCACCAAATTTGTTTAAAAACATTGTTTCTTGGTGGAGTTATTAATGGTTGAATATCGATACCAAAATATCTCCGTTAGCAATATGGTGTCGACACAAGTGAACCCCTCTGTTAATGTACATTTGCGAAACACCAACAAACAACATCTGATTTTGGCAAAATTCTACAATAACAATGCACTATTTATTGGCAATCAAAGTGCCAAATGTCAGTTAAATCTGTAAAAGCAAACAATAGCTAGTGGCTTTTGTGAGTTTACCTCAAAACACTACAGTTGCAGGCGTTTGTTGATTAAGTGAGACAAAAAGACCTAAAACTGAAGTGTTTGGGGATAATCTCACAAAAGCCGCTGTAACAGATTCAACTGAAATTCGGCAGTTTGATTGCCAATAGGTGACACATTGTTGATGTAGTATTTTGCCAAAATCAGATGTTACAGTGACACAAATTTACAATAACTGAGGGGTTTACTTATAGGGGTTTACTTTCAAGCGCCTCTGTATCTGCGGACTTCATGGCACTATATAGATCTTGATTATTATAATGTAATACCATATCGGTAACGGAGACATTTTGTTATCGACATTCAATAAGTAATAACTCCGCTAAGAAATAACATTTTTCAACAAAATTTGGTGGTCACATGAGCAATTTATTGGCGATTAAGTGTACAAGATTTTATTCAGATTCATTCAGATTCAGGATTTCCATTGTACGATGTCTAGGGGGTTACTTTTTCCAAACACAGTGTACAATTCATGCCTATTAGCTGGATAGTCCCCTGATTTACCTTAAATCTGTTCATTACCTATGCATCATCTTGTTACGACAGGAAATATTGGGTGACACAATAGGTCGTGAACGATTTTGATTTCCAATATAAGCCTGTTATTAACAGTAACCAGCAATAATTTTATGTCTCCTTGTGGGTATATTCAATGATAATCTTCGTACAAAATTTCAGAGCTGTAGCTATTATACAGCATTTAGAATGCTTATTTAAATAACACCACTGTTAAAATTACATAACAATGGACTGATGCCAAGCGGTTGCTGTCCATGTCCACTGCACGACTGTTAGTATGAAACAATGTTTTCTTTGTTCTTAATGAGTGTTTTCTGTTTGTTAGACATCAAACCCATAAAATTTTGAAATGTTGACAGAAAAATTGATTCCCGTGTTTTTGGAGACGGCGCTTTGATGCTTGCAGTGACTGAGGTTCGGGTCGGCATCAATAGCTGTTGCCATAATGCTCTAAACGTTCTCAATTGGAGACATTATCTGCTGAATAAGGTGATCAGTCTTCCAGCGGAATGTAACATTTAATATTCCTTTCAGCCAGACGATTGCAGCCTTTAATGTGTGTGCACGAGCACCATTCTACTGAAGCATTCCCTCACGAGTTAAGTCAAGTGCTGGTTTGCGTGACGTCACTGCTTTTTTGGGCGACTTCATTATGCTGGCTCGTATAAATCGAACAAGAAACAGACGGATGTGGTATTTTGCACACAATATTGTGTTAAACTTCCTTAAACACTGATAGCAGTTTAATAATTATTTGATACTCATATATATGTAGTTAATTTGCCATTTAAAATCGTTCACGACCTATCGCATCAGCCTATACTTCCCATCCAACTGCTACAGCCAGGCAGGATCTGCCTCAGATTCAGCAGGTTTTCCATCACAATGGTGTGCTATAGAGATTTACCTACTCACAATTATTTACAATTCAGCATAAACAAAAGTTAACATAGTATCTTGTACACAAACATGTAAAAAACATACAAGCAGTTAGCAGCGGAGTAATAGAGTTTACACGATAAAGCAAACTTGAAGCAAATGTATTGAATATACATGCGCACGACATGTGCTCTGAGTTTGCATCATGTATGGGCCTACGTTTCATGTTTGCTTCATCGTGTAAACACCCCATAAAGAAGGTAAGCATATAAACTGTTACATACACCGGCTGCAGCACCCATGGCACGGCCTCTGAAACCCATTCCTCGTGGCGATGGCATACCGTAGCCCATATCACCTCCGTAGTAATCATAACCACCGTAATCGTCATAGCCGTAGCCACCATAGTCCTCGTAGCCGTAGCCATAAGCATCATAGCCATACGAGTCATACATTCCTTCACAAACAATTCATCGCACAAACATGTCATTGACAACAGGTGTGTATGATAATTGTTTTATTTTGTGTCAATAATCGAAATTAAGCAGCAGCTGGAAGTAAACTTGAGAAAACTGTTAGTGTTCAGGTAGTATTTTTATTTAACATTTTATGTAGCACCTCAACAGCACTGTATTCCATCGTATCCCTGGACTGTGATTGTTGCTGGGACCAACATGATGCCCTGCTGTATGTAATGACAGGCGAAGAACGCATCAAGCACACTAGAGATTACTCAAAATGATACTGTGCTACATAAATGTTCACTTATTATTAATATTACGATCAATGGTGCAAACTAATCAACAGTTTGCCCTGTCATGATTATATTCTAACAATTTTCTGTCTAATTCCCAGACAGTTCGGGGCCTTCCTAAGTCATTCTCTAACCACCAAGCTGTGGCAATGTACAAATATAAAGTACTGTAATTACCTGTCAAGTATCACTGCTTAGTGCTTATGCAATAACATACCTTGTCCACCGTAGCCACCAGCACCATAGCCTCCTCCTCCGTAGCCGCCCATCATACCAGCACCCATACCCATACCAGCACCACGACCACGCCCGCCAAATCCACCACCGCGACCACCACCTCGCATGCCTGGGCCGCCCCATCTGACACACACACAGGCCACATCAACAACACACAATGTACAGCGACTACCATAAAACTTTGAATAGAAGCTCCCTTCTATTGGTACTTTATCGTACTTTCAAAAGAATATAAAAAACTGTCATGTATGGCACACACCGCTATTCTAGTCAATAGTCATACCAGCCTGTGCTTTTGACCCAGCTTGTATGCAGGACCCGGGCTATTAGTACAAGTTACATGAACCACTGGCCTGTATCCGAGACTTGTAGCTTATCCAGGACACAGCTTCTGTTTAATGTTTTACAGTATATAATGGGCTAATGTCCACCTCTATGCTGACAGACCAATGAGCAACGCATGTGTACAGAAAAAACTGCTGAAGAACTAACTGTATCAATAGTCTGGATGAACTGGTCTAGCTCAAAGTCATTATACAGCGCATCATTACTTTCCTGCCTGTTTTTTTTCATTCACATTCAGACTAAGCCAAGTCATCTGACATTTTATGTATGTAGTCCTAGAACTAACATCCCTTATTTAGACCATCTCTATGACGATGCCACTCTGCAGTGTATTAGAGCACTGGAGACAGTATGGACAACTGACATAAGAGTACTGAGATGTGAACAGTAGTGACGTAAACAAGACCAAAAATCTCATGATCAAACCGACAACTCAAGACAAAGAACTTGTAACAATAGCAGATCAACAATACCATCACTAAACTGAAGAATAAGCAGAAGTGGTATCTGTATACAAAAATGCTCGCATCTCTTGTCAGCTTAGCCAGTAAGTTTCATGTAACGAGTAACTATTATATAATGCAACAATAATAAAACTTAAAACCAAAATTCAATGTTTGGTCTTGAGATCAAAGCATGGTCTCAAGAGCACATCCATGGTAAAGAAAGCTAAGCAAATGTGCAGTTACAGCTGAAGCAGCAGATTTCACAAGCACTGCAGTTTCAGCAACATAAATGACATGCTCACCCTCCTCGCATCTCATTCCTCTTCTGTGTAGGTGGTTTTGCCAGCGATATATCAAGTGTGGTATCACCGAGACTCTGTCGCAAATGAAACACAAGGTAAATTTTACTACAGTTTACATACAACAGCTGGCTAAAAACAGCCAGAGCCTAGAAACCTGCATTCAGTTGACCGGTCTACTGCCATGCTGTTTCAGGTTCTTAAACAGAAGCAGGCTGGCATTAATGAGCTCTTACTTTCAAAAATTACTGCAGTAGCCACAATAGAAATATTTTAGTTTTTATTCTTGTAGCATATGCAGTCCTTGCACATATTTTGTTCAGGCCAAATTTTCTTCTATTTCAAAACTGTCAAAATAGTGTAACAAGAAATATTATTAGATTGTGACCAATCAATCGCTTTGTCGCCTATCAATTATTCCAATGAGCTCATCACACTCCAGTCGTGTCTGAGCTCACTACATGTCTGGTTCTGAGAAAACGGCATGGCACTCAACCCATCCAAATCTGATGCTATACTTTTTGGCACCGCTCAGCGTCTAAAAACCATGTCTTCTCTTACTTCTGTTAAAATAGCGGATTCTGCGATACAGTTTTCTGACACAGTCAAGATTCTCGGGGTTACACTTGATTCAAATCTCACTTTTGGACCTCACATTAAGGCGATATCCAAGTCCTGCTTTTACCACATACGTTCCTTTAGACAAATTCGTTTATCGATGGATCATTCTATGGACATGGCTGTTGCTTCTGCTTTGGTGTCGGCAAGGCTTGATTATGCGAATTCGATCCTTTTCGGGTGTCCACAGAAGCACATATCTCGCCTTCAACGAGTACAGAATGCACTTGCCAGAGTCGTAATGCAGCAGACCTATCATTCTTCTTCATCGACTGAACTTCTCAAAGAATGAGTGAGTGAGTGAGTAGTTTCTTAACGGGACATCAGCACAAAATAGGCCTTTTTGCATTCCTTTCTCACGTTTTTGCACTCGTCATTGTACCAGACTGTGTTGTTTTTTACAACTCTAAGTTTGCTTTTAGGGATGGTTTCATTAGCTATGTCTATAAGCATGTTTGTGAACGTACCAATAGGGTTGTCAGTACCAAGAATGGATTCGATACTGAGCAGAGAATTAACTTTGTTGGAGAAAGCATTCCAATCTGCTTTAGAAAAGCTTCCAGCTGCTGTTTGTTTGACATAGAGAAGCTATGTCACATGTTATCTCTATAGGCAAATGATCGCTTCCACAGAGATCCGGATGGGTTTTCCCAAGAAAAATCTAAGTATAGAGATGGGTCACAAATACTGAGATCTATTGCAGACTGTACACCAGATGCTGGACTGAGATAAGTCATGGAACCGTTATTCATAAGAGATAGGTTCTGTTGGAGTACGAGATCCTGGATGATCTTACCC
>Ga0209367_1006380_pt1 | contig 16343 bp, 9 predicted proteins | sample WorMetLIZISLAND2_FD_187412 | JGI IMG/M metagenome (GOLD analysis project Ga0209367, IMG submission 187412) | Marine gutless worms symbiont microbial communities from Max Planck institute for Marine Microbiology, Germany - Olavius geniculatus... ... | reverse complement strand
TCTGGATCTGGATAGTTAGTCGGCAGGGCCCCAGGACTGGGGCATCACACCGACGGGGTGATGACTATGGTGCAGCATGACTGGACAGTCGGCTCTTAAATAGTGCTAAAGAGCCGGCTGACACGACGGACTGAGGCAAAGTGTTCCAATCTTTCACTGTTCTGATACTGTAAGACTGTCTGTAGTTCTCAGTATAAGACCTCACAGTAACCAGCTTCTGTTGATTAGCATCAGCGCCGCGAGAAGGTCTGGATGATAAAGTTAGATCGACCGAGGTTGCTGGAACTGCAACTTGGTCGTTTAATATTTTATACATGAAGGCCAGTCTTTGGATTTTGCGCCTTTCTTCCAGAGATTCTAGCTGCAACTGTTGTAGCAGTGATGTTACACTAGTCTTGTAGGAATATGAAGACTGTATCCATCTGGCTGCTGTGCGCTGTATCTTTTCTAACTTGTTTGAGTCTGCTTTGGTGTATGGATCCCATATCACTGATGCATATTCCATGACAGAATGGACTAGAGTAACATATGCTAGTTTCTTACAGTTAACAGGTGCACCTCTGAGGTTGCGTCTCACGAATCCCAGCTTCCTCGCTGCCTTGGCAGCTACCTAATCAATGTGATGTGACCACTTGAGGTCGTGGTTGAGATAAACTCCAAGATATTTTTCGCTGGTGACCAATGACAACACGATGCCACGGAATTGATACATGTATTGATGCGGGCAGGATGACTGACGGCTAATGTGCATGATGTGACACTTGGATGCATTGAACACCATGCCCCAGGTACTGGCCCATTGTTCCAGTCTAGCCAGATCCCGCTGCAGCACCACTTGGTCTTCCATGCTATGTATCACTCTGTAGATCAGTGTGTCATCGGCAAACAGACGAACCGATGTTCCAGGGTCAACAACTGATGGCATGTCATTAATGTGTAGTAGAAATAGGAGTGGCCCCATAACAGTTCCTTGTGGAACTCCTGAGGTTACTGCAGAGTGTTCTGACATAGCTCCATCACATAGTACAAGCTGTTGCCGGCATGATAGGAATGATTCGATCCAGGACAGGAACTCACCATGTATACCAAAAATGCGTAGCTTGTTGATCAGACGTTTGTGTGGCACCGTGTCGAATGCCTTGCTAAAATCTAGTATTCCGACGTCGATGCTGTGGCCTTGGTCACGATGCTTCAGTAGGTCATGCGTAGTTAATAACAGGACATTGGAGTTAAGATCAAAAGGGTTCAACTCCTAGTCAGCTCACTCTCAAGTGATTACCTATTACTTAAGGCGTGATTTCGGTAGGTCAAACATGTCAAATGGCATAAACTCTTTCAACCTCCATTCATTGGTCGGTGACGAGTTGTTTCGTGAACAGCCAACAGCCGTCCAAAATCACAAATGTTTACAAAACGCTAATTATGCAGCCAGACCACGCCCACCCCAGGCTGCAATGACTCAAAACTGGTAACTCTGGAATTTCCTGTCGTAACTGGCGGGCATCGCGATGTTCTATTAATAGCTTTATAGCCAAAACAAAAAGCATAAACAGCTACTAGCATCGGTTGACTTGTTTAGCGAACACTGTTCATCGGTTAGCTCAAACGGCTCTCAGAAATCACGACTGGTTGCACAAACGTAACCACGGTCAACCGTTTGACCTACTGAAATCACGCCTTTAGATAGGTGACAGATAAACCATCTCCGTATACAACCAACACCAAGGTCAAGTCATCTTTCCATTCCCCAATAATAATAATAATAATAATAATAATAATAATAAGTGAACATTTTTATAGCGCACTATCATTTCGAAGAGATCTCTAGTGCGCTGCAGCTAAGGTAGTGTGCATCCACCTGTGTCAAGTTGCATGTAGCTCTGTAGCGCTGAGATAGGTTGCCATGAACAGCCATACACAGACTTCAAACCCATTTAACTCTTCTTGTAGTTAAACTTTGGCGGAGGGGCTTAATAGTTAAATAAATTAGCGATAAATTACCGTATGCAGCTCAGCACAAACAACACACCTCCAGATTTCTAGCACTACAGCACCCGTGATATAACTATAAATATGCTACTACAAATCACTAGAAAAAAAGTACACTGCAGATATCTTCATTCATGGAAGCAATCAGCTTCAGTTCTGTGAAATGTCTGCTAGAGGTGATGCTACTTGCAAAAAAGTAACTCAGAAAGTAAGTAACACTTCACAGATATATCACTGTGGCAGCCATGACAGACGTGCTACTTTCGTGTCGCTGATCGCAGTGGAACTGGGTAGTGTGGCAGTGCCCTGTGACCCCTAAACGGTGACCCCGACCTAGTAAATGCAGCCCTGATTGGAGAGACGTCTCGGCCAATCAGCTGTGGATCAATCAGATCATCGACGATCTTCGCAGCCTGATGATCAAGAAGCAGAGCGTCAATATCGGGCTTGTGTGAAATGGACCTGAGTCTGGTGGGGATTTCCGATGTAGTTTCGAGCCTGCTTGGCATTTCCAATGATGGCACCTCGTCGAGGTCACGTGACGCATGTGACAGATACAACTGGCGATTGCCAATCTCCTGCTCCAGTTGATCCTTTAATGTTATTATCTGTCACCAAACAAGCTATGTTGTTGGCCCAGTGCCGAAATAATATACGACTGTCTGCCTTACTATACACCCCAGTGCACCATGCAACCGTAATCCTAACCCAAGCCCTAAGAATATAACCTTTAACCTTCTGTAATAAAAACTGGCACACCAGTTACTCATATTGTTTTTTTTTATTTTTAACACAGCAGCCGTTGCAGACAGATGGACAGACACACAGACTAACGAACAAGACACATAATGCAACCTATTAGCATAGCTTCATAACAAACCAAAAATATACATGCAGAAAGAAACAAATAAATAAAGTGTATAAATCAAAACTCTTTCTTATTTTTGCTGGACAATTTAAATCCTTAACAAAACTTTCCCTAGAAAAGGGAAAAGCCCAAAATGGGGGTGGAAAACTTGAGTTCAAAAGTGGGGGGAACTTGAGCCTAAAATTAGGGGGACCTGAGCCCAAAAATCAGGGGAAGTTGCGCCCGATTTTGATTCCAGATTTGGGGGATAAAAGCCAATGCAGCAACGTCCAGTGCTAAAAAAGTAGATAAACAGCAAATTGCAGTATTCTAACAGACAGCCGTGAATTTCCAAACAAGAAGATTACTGGTGTTCCAAATTTAAATTTTGCCCCTAAATTCCCCCAAAATGTGTGATTTGCAGTCTTAAATTTAAAATTTCCAAAAAAAACATTTTCGGACAAAAATAAAAGCTTCTGTGAGGCTAAAATTTAAAGCGGAGGAACAATTATCTCTCATGCCCACGTCCCTGTATCAAAATGCCACTGTACTCCGGCCACAGTTTTAGGAAGAAAATGACCGTTAAACGGCACATATTAAGTGGATAACTGAAGATTATGTCATTGTCAATGTCAATGTCAATGTAAACATTCGATTTATATAGTGCAGTATCATGAACAATCTCTATAGCGCTGAATACACTAGTACCTTGTGAAAAGTACAGTTTTTAAGCCATGCCTGAAGCTACTGCTGCAGAATGATGGATCACCAAAAAGTGTCCGTTAATGAGTTAAGCCGTCAGACCCCCAACAGCAAACCACGACTACGACTACAGTATTTATGAAGTAATCAAAAAGACTAGACTAGACAGGGCTGAGGTATACTGATCAAACCTGGTCTTGAAGACCTTTGACGCGCTCGTTGTTAATTCGTTCTCTGGTGTCGAGCAGTTTCTCAGCATTCAGCTGAGCTGATCTCAGTCTCTCGGTCTCTTGCTCGCACTCCGCCTGATGACGTCCTGCCAGCTCCTTCAACCTGTAGGACAAATGTTACAACAGATTGAACAAAGTTCTCTAAAAATGACTCCAAACACTAAACTGCAGCGCCTAAGGCCAACACTACACAAAAAGAATCAAGAATGCATCAAACTATGCATGATAAAATACTAAAGTGTAGGTGGTAGAGTTAAACTACACAAAGATAACATATACCACTGCAAAAAACGTAGGCCTATGTCGGCCTATACATAATACAGATAAGCAAGTCTAACCGTTTGCTAGTGCAGTATCATTAGCTCATGCCAATCTGCTGCCACTTGCACCTGTGTTGTTTTACTTACATACTTCCTTACTTACGTCCTTACTCAGCTACAGCGCCGATAGGTGCTTGTACGAAGGGGCGTTCAATAAGTTCCAGAACTGTTCTTCTCAGTAAGCACACAGTGACAGTTGAAAACCAAAACTATTATGAAATTGTACAGCCACTATTGTACATCACTTACCATGGTCTCATTTATGACGTCACGTTGTGACGTCATTATTATTAAGATACAAATGACGGGCGTTGACGTTTGTTTAGAGAATTAGAATAGAAAATAATTATAAAATTTTCTAATCGCAGAAGGTGTAGAAAGTACTGAAATTTATTGTAGATTTTTTGTAGTAATTAGCAGTGACACTTTATCACGTTTGAAAGTATTTGAATTGTTTGTCTGCTTTTGCAGTGATCATTAGTCAGTTAATGATGATGTCAGTGTGTAGCACTACTTATTGCAAAAACGGTCAGCTGCAGACAAAGCATTTTTGGTTTACTTAAAAAGTCGTTCTTGCAGACTTTTTTGCTTGACAAACATACTGTGAATGAACCATATTACCAGGCATTATTGTCTGATTAATTACGACCAGCAATTCGCAGCAATTGACCAGGTTTGTTGCAAAGGTGTCATTCTTTAAAATGGCAGAGCCCCACCGTGCAATTAGCCCATTAAACAGTTAAGAAAATTGAAAAAATGGGCTGGGAACTGTTACAGCATTTGCCATACAGTCCAGATTTAGCTCCAAGTAATTTTCATTTTTGGGACCACAGAACGAATCACTCGGATACATAAAGTTTAAAACCAATAATGATGTTCTACAGCATTTTGTCTGGAAATTTCTACAGGTGCCAATAAAAAATTTAATGCTACGGGTTAGAGCCGAGTTGTAGAACTATGGGAACATTGCAGTGAACTGCAGGAAAAATATGTTGACAAATAACATAACTGTCCGAAATGTGTGATTTACTGTCGTTTACTATTACGAACGTAGTCCTGGAACTTATTGAACGCCCCTCATATGTCTGCATGTAGGTGTGCATGTATGTGTGTGTACCAGTTGGTGTGGTCCTGTTCAGCCTGTGCTAGATCTGTACATCGTGTCTCAGAAAAAACAAGTCAAAATTGTTTTTGTCATAACTTTGTCAAATTTCCACTAAATTTGATAATTTTTGGCACGAAGATGGCCAAGATGATGAAATTATGCATGCTGCACTCACTTTCCACCTTTCCTAATTTATGTTAACGCACTACCATGTGAAACACAGATGTTCCAAATTGTTGCATAACGCTGAGTTATTTTCCAAGAAAATGCTGTAACGACATAATTAAGCACAAAATAATACTCATGTAAATTATTCAACAGAATTATAAGTTTCTATAACAAGTTGCTTGCAAATCATCAGAATTTATGTCCAAAGTGGGCTGTGCATACAAAGACAATGGTTTAGATGCAACGCTATTGATTGATAGCGAAATCATCGACTGACTGATCAAATGGCATTCACTCATTGATTAGAGTTTTAGCTAATCAGTCAGCTATTTTGTTGTTTGCTATTTCAACCATAAAATATTTAATACCACAAAATTATTAAATCGCGTAGCACCTTCTGTCGATTTGATGATGCAAAGGTGAACAATCAGATACAAATAATCACCACATAATTTGAAGCATCTGTGTTTCACACAGTAGTGCGTTGACGTAAATTAGGCGAGGTGGAAAAAGAGTACACCTTACATAATTCCATCGTTTTGGCAATGTCTGTGCTAAAAATTATCAAAGTTGGTTGAAATTTGACAGAGTTATGATGAAAACAATTTCGACTGTTTTTTTTTGAACCACGGAGTAATGCCTGTAGTGATCTCTGTAACCGTGCGTTCTCTTACTTACTTACTTACTTACAGCTCGGACAGGTGCTTGTATGTCTGCTTGTATCTGCGTGCGTAGGTGTGCATGTGTGTGTGGATGTACCTGTTGGTGTGGTCGTGTTCAGCATGTGCTAGCTGGGTCTGTAGGGCGTGTAGTTGTCTCTGTAGCTGTGTATTGTCAGCCTCTAACTGTCTGAGGTTCTGGTCCAGAGCCACTCTGTCGGCTGCACTGCGTGACAGCAGATCCTCACATTGTTGCTTCTCCACGTCAGCCTTTGCAACGCAATCAATTGGCTAATCAATCAGCTGATCAACCAGTTATGGCCAATTTTCACACCTAAGACACTGACGAGACTCAAGTTCAACTCAACTCAACTCAGCTGTTGAGTCGAGTCTCATCTTAGGTGCGAACGCAAATTGCCGACTCAACTCAAGCGGCCAGCAAACAACGCATGATCTGGATACAACAATGCCAATGATGTCAACGGCTGAGTTAAGCGAGTTGTGTTGTCGGCAATTCGAGTTCACATCTAAGATGCTGCCAAGACGCAACTCAACTCAAATCAGCATTTGAGTGAAATTGAGTCGCATCTCATCGGAGTCTTAGGTGTGAATTGGCCATTATGCAAAACCCATTGCAAAGCTACAGAGCGTCACCTGCCGCATGGGATCACACAGTGTACCCGCCACTAGCCACTGGACGCCGGTAAACGTGCCCCACCTTAACCCAAACCAAGCAGGCCTGTACTCCATTTACATACCCCAATGATGAAAGACGGAGTTGACCTTGATGGTTGGTTACATAGGATACTGAGATGGTTTACTTGTCTGCAGACAGTCACCTCTCCAAGTAGTAACCACCAGAAGGCATGGTGAAATCAGCAGACGGACATCATCAATGACGCTGCGGCAAATGGTGACTACGCAACTGTGTTTGGCACAATCAATAAGTTGTTGATTCAATGTATGATGCAAATGGAGTGTCGATTAGTACAAAATCCGGAAAGTTTGCCCATTGGAGGGAGTACTTTAACGATCTCTACAACCGGCCTGACCCACTGGGTTACGATCATGCACTCGATGGCGGAAATACCAGCACAGCATCATCTAACATTGACACAGCCGCTCCAACCACCGACGAGATTCGAAAGGCAATTACAAAACTCAAGGCAGGGAAGTCCCCAGGCCCTGATCGGATTACTGCGGAGATGCTACATCTCGGCGGTGACGTGGTAACAACTGCACTGCACAAGATACTCTGTCGAATGTGGGAGGACGAGGAGCTGCCACAAGCATGGAAGAATGCGAAACTTGACGAAACTAGAGGTTTTCCAGATAAGCTGTCTCCGCCGAATACCTTGGGTAACCCGACGCGACCAGCTACAAAATGACATGATATGGCACCATTGCATGGATCAGCCCACCGTTGGGAAACGAGTTCAGTGGAATCGTCTTAGATGGTTTGGACATGTGTGCCAAATGGACGATTTCCGCTTGCCAAAACAGCTTCTATGAGCAGAACGCCCGGCTGGTTGGCGCTGTCCTCCTAATGCGCCAAGAAAACAATGGAAGGATAAGGTCGCTGCCGACTTGACGACTCATCTATCCAGGCACCTTTACCCCTTGATGGCGGGCGCCGGCATGACAACTGAGCGCGGCACATGGCAGGGGTTACGGTACGACATCACCGGTATCAACCAACGTCGTGATCAATCAAGCGAGCGGCACATCCAGATGACTCGAGCGTCGTTGGATAAGCGCCGATCCAATCTGAAGCAATAACCACTTTGAAGTAACCTATCCAGAAGACGAACACACGACCTTTTGTTCATAAGCGCAAAAAATTCTTGGGCTTGATCTTTATATTTTAATCAGATTTATATTTTAATCTTATTTAAATCACTGCCAACCATGAACTGTATGTCATTGGTGTACCTTGTCAAGAGTTTTGATGAGAGCTATTTTGTCTTTCTCCAATCGACTTGCGGACTTCTCCGCGTCGTGTTTTTCCAGCTGCAGACAGTTGAGTTGGCGCTGATTGGCTGACAGCTCGTCCGTCAGGCTTTGGCGCTCTGACTCCGCCTTCTCAAGCTTACTGGTCAGTTCTTGTTCGACTTCTTGACGATGCGATATCAACTAAAATACCTCATACAGTAGATTTTACTTCTTTAACTTCTTTCAAGAGGACCATTAATAATGTTGATTACTCTGATTTTCTCAAGGTTTTTTGATTTTCATTTTATTATTCAGTACTGTTATATTGTATAATAGTATTTTGTTATACGGGCAGTTGTAAGTGCCGTTGCGGCCTTTCTGACCCTTGGAACACATGTTTTATTGTTCTGTTCTGTATTTTCTTACATTGTCATGTTTTGTGTTTCCAAAATAAACTGACGAACAGTGTTCAACATTTCACTTTAGTTGCTTGAGTGTGTTTTGCCTACTAGTTGCATTTTGTGATATCTCCATGTAATACTTCTGCACCCGTCTCATGAATCAAAGCCTGCTTACTTAGTTACTTTAATATCCAACTTTGCAAAAAAAGTCAACGTAAAAAAGCAAATTAGCAAATTATAAACTGAAATAAAACTTGGAAGTCTTCCAGCAACTATAACAATTATTCAGCATCTATATACCAACCATATAAAGTGTGCTACAAACTGAAATTATAACGGTTACACAACAGCTGATTTTGCTAAATTTGTAATCTTTGCAGCAAAATATGTAGACACTAAAAAAGTGGTTAATAATCTGAACAACTAGTGCAACAAATAATATATGTCTTCATGGTATCTGACATAATTTTCTCATAGAGATAAGAGGGCCCACTAACACTTCAAAAAAACTGACGATTCACAGGTGTTGCAAAAAGTTGAAATTTATTTCAGCATGTAATGGGTGTACTGTTTGATAATGATGTAGCCTACTGGTGTTTATGTTACAACATTTCGTTTTGTTTTAACTGTTTGTAAAATAAACTCATACATTAACCATCAACTACAGGGGATGCAAGGCTAGCATCTTGCCCCGATTCAAAGTCAATAAGCAACGTACACTGTGTGCGTGTTTGAGCTGAGCATCCAGTTCGGAGCACCTCAGCTCAGAGTCCGAGAGCTGTGACTGTAGCGACTGAACTCTATCCACCAGACAATGATGCTCAGCCTTACACTCGCTCAGAGCCTCCCTGCACATCACAAAACACACACTAGATGACTACAACAACAACAACACAACAACTACTATTACTACCTGCTGCTACTACTACTTACCTTAGACCTTAGTTCCTCCAGTTTCTGCCGGAACATCGAGCGACAAGCTTTCTCCATTTCAGTCCGTCACTGGCGGATCTCTTTGCACCCATCCATGTAAGCACCATATCTTGAAGGTCTTCTTTGAATGTTGCCCGCCAGGTCTTCGTCAGTCTTCCTGGTCTGCGTTTGCCGTTGTCAGGTAGCCAATTCATGGCCTTGTAGGCTGGTCTGTTTTCAGGCAGACGTAAGATGTGGCCCGCAAATCCCAGCCTCCTACTACTACTACTACATTACTACTACAGCAACAACTAGAGCAGACCGTGTGACGTCCAGTCGTTGTAGTAGTACCCTACGGTCATGCTCGCTGGCTGTTGCTATGGCCTGTAGTTCTATCAGATGTTTCTGTGTCTCGGACAGTGCTTCCGTGTTGTCTGATAAACTCACATTCAACGCCTCAACCTGTGACCAAACCACACACAAACAAGCACTCGACCTTTGTGATAGACGCTCAAATAAAATAGAATTAACAGTTTCCCATTTCGCTGATGACATTTAACGGTAATGACTATTAACCATGATCTCAAATTTTCAGTCAGTTAGAATATCATGAAAAATAAATCTGCCAATTTTAAACCGTTCCAAACATTCCCACTAAGAGGCTGAAAGCATGTATCACGGTAGATCTTTTTTTGTGTATCAGCTTCTTTTAAATTTCGTTTTCTGCAGTTCATTGTGTTTTATTGCAGACATATATTCTGCATTTACAAGCCACGACGTCGCAATAAAGATATAAAAACAAAAAAAAATTGCAAAAATAAAAAAAAAGTTCGAAAAGGCATTGGTTATGAGAAGTAGAAAAAGTTCAAGAACGTTTCTGACAACTGTGTACGATATCAACCTTGTTCCTCTGTGCAGACTCTTGTTGTTCAGTCCTGGCCAGTGCGAAGTTGAGTCTCTCGATGTTCGCAGTCAGGGACTGGGTTTTGTTCTCCAGGTCATGAACCTGTCCTGTCAGATTTTCTGCTCGGCTTGTCAGCACCTGGTTCTCTGTCTCACGGTCGCCAAGTACCAGCCTCAGTCGCTGCACGTCGCCCTCTAGTGACTGCCGCAGTAACTCAGTCTTCATCAGCTGGTTTTCAGCATCACCAAGGTTCAGTTGCAGCTGGTTCTTTTCGTCATCGAGTTTCGCTTCATTTAACTTCAACTTATCATTCTTCTCCTGCACAATGAACATTAGTCAAAAGCATGTAGACGTGGTGTATTGGCAAAGAACTGAAAAAGCAAAATTTTAACCTGCAGAAAAATTTTATTCTTTTTGATAAATTTTCTTCCAATAACAAATAATTTTGGGCGAAAATACCCCATTGTAAGAAAATTTGGAATCTAAAGTAAAATTACGAGCAGCTGTGACGTCCTCCGTCGGAAATTTGCAGCTGTCTGTGGAAAAACTGGAAATTCCTGTCCCAAGCTCAACTTTTTTTAACCTGCAATGCTGCTGAATGCATTGAAAAAGACATCGCTTTCATAGTTTAGACGAATTATGACAAAAGGGCTAACTAAGTAAATAAGTAAGTAATGTCTAACTTGCAGCTGGCGTTTGTCGGCCTCAATGCATCCAATGGTTCGTTCCATGGCAGTCAGTCTGTCGAGCATCTGTCGGTGTTCTCGGTCGTTCTGATGCATCGCTTCGTCCTGTAGACTCAGCGACATCTGAGCACTGCTTAGACGACCGTCCACCTCCGACTTAGCTACACCGACACACAAACAGAAAAACAGACAGACAATAGAAGTCGAAAAACATGGCACCAAGCGTCTGGCTATATCTTTGTCAGATACCAATCGATTTTCAGAATATTTTCACCATCACCTTACCTTACCTTACCTTACCTTACCTCCGGGGTGGGCATGCCCTTACACCTGCCCAACGCTGAGGCCGTATCAGCTCGGCCCAATGCGCATCCCTGAATGTAACCACAAGGTTACAGGTAGCGGCTATAAAGCCGTAGACGGCTGTGAAGCCGTAAACAGACGGCTGTGGAGCCGAAACCAGCACAAAAGCACTGGTAACGTGTAGCAATCTGCTCTCACGGGTTTGGTCAGCTCTTAGTTAGCTCCTCACCTCCAGATTTCAGAAATCTTTCAGGTCATCGGTGCAAAGCCCCACCACTACGACAAGGTGGCTGACCACGGTGGGGTTTCACCATCACACTCCATGGAAAAATTCGCAGTAAAACAGTCATATGAATCTCCATATGCCTCAAACACGTCATTGTGGAAATGCATTAAATGCTGTAAACCAGTGTGAGTGAGTGTTTTATGTGCGCTGAGCCAAGGGCTTCTGTCCCTATAGACCTACCTCATGGGCGTAGCTGCCACCAAGTGAAAAATAGAGAAGAAGTTTTGTTAACAATGTAGATCAAAACTTCCCCATCTCCCCATTTTTCACTTGGCAATTTACACCCTTAAAAACTTCACCCCCATTTTCACTGAGCAATTTATACGTGAAAGGAAAAGGCAATAAAGCATAGGAAAAGGAAAAATGAAAAAAGGAAAGAAAAGGGCCGAATGGAAAGAAAAACCGGGAAAGGGAAAGAGCCCAAGGGGAGGGGGGGAAACCTGAGCCCAAAAGTGGGAAAAGGAGAACTTGTGCCCGATTTAAACTGCAGATATGGGGGGATAGAAGCCACTGCACTGAGCCACAGATATGCCGAGATATGAACTATCAGAGACCTTGACAATTAGAATCAGCAACTGTGTATTGTAAGAATACAGTAGTTAGACTTAGCTAACACATTAAGATACAAACGTAATGCATGCTGGAAAAAAATTCAAAAACGTAAAAACGTGTTTTTATTCAAATAAATAAACAAATAAAACGTATGTAAACGTTGAATAAAAAACGTGACCCCTTTTGCCTGACATACTGACTATAATCCATTGTTTCTGGATATATTCTTTCACATTTACCACATCTACCCCACTGGACATAAGCTAACAAATTTTAAATTCAAAATGTGTCACTATTTTATCAGTTACACTTCAATTTTTGTTATTTTATGTATGTGTAGGTATTGAGATTTTCACCCATTATGTCAGCAGTGGACTGACATATTTCTTCAAGTTAAAACCAAAAAATACGTTGTGTGTCCTCATACCATGCTGGAGGTTGTAAAGCGCTCTTTGCAGCTGTTCAAGGCCACGTTTCACCTCTTCTCTCTCAGCTTCAACTTCTTCCAGATGTGCTGACAAGTTGTGCTGTGACGTCATCGCCTCATCCTAGCGTACACATCGATAAACACTGATGTAAGTAAGTAAACAAGTAAAACTTGAATTTATTTAGCGCATAATCTTACTATAATGGACGGAAAATCTGTTTGCCTGTCTGTTTGCCTGTCTGTCTGTCTGTCTGTCAGTCCCCTCTAGCGCCTTCCCTGTTGCACGGTCACAGACCCCGACTGCGGCGTTTGAGTCCTTGGGCCTTCGGTACATGCCCTCCACCTTGCCCCCCCCACTTGCCCCCACAGGCAGCCTGAGGGGGCGGGGGTTGAGTTGCCGGGTCTTCTTTTCCCGCTGATTCTGTCAAGTTCGTAAGTATAGTGCTCAGCTTCCTGGCGACATCTGGTGAATGATGGCCACCAAAAGGTCCCAGCTAAGGCCTTAAGGCCGGCCATGAATTTCGTAGTCTCTGCGACGTGTGCCGGCTCAGTGGCGCCCTCTGCACGTTATTACGACCGCGTACCATGTACTGCGTGCAACCCTTCCCAAACTTTTCCATACATTGATTTCACTAGCAAAGTAACCTGCCCGACAACTAATGGCCAACTCAAAGGCTCAGCAAGGCTATGCGAACAACGCATGATATGTACACAGCAGCATGACATCACTGCTAATGATGTCATTGCATTGTCGCCCAGTCACGACAGTTGAGTTGAGCTGCGTCAACAAGTCGAGTTCACACCTACGATGCAACTCAACTCATCTCAACAGAAAAGTTGAGTTGAGTTGCATCGTAGATGTAAATTGGCCTTAAGATGTTGCCATTAAACTGACTAAAACAGAAACTACTCTAAAGTTAACGCTACTGACATGGTGTTTCTCTGCAGTGAAAAAAACTTGCACAAATCACATGTATTACGTGTATTACGACTAAGACTACAAATATGACTATAATTCTGCATATGACTACAACAACTACTACAGCTACAACTACGCCTACTACTAACAGTACAACAACAACAGCTACTATTACTACTACTATTGGCAATAATATACAAGTAGCCTAGACGGTTGCTGTTACTAACACGGTCTTTCTCGGCAGCCAGCAGTCGCCTGCAGAAGTCACGTAGAGCCATCTGTACCGACACCGGGTCCACGTCATCGACACGTGACCATGACGTCATCAGTGACGACACATCGTCATCGTCATCATCATCATCAGCAGTAGCAGCAGTGTGCTTAGGTTTAACGTTCTGCCTTAGTGGTGAGCTGGACTGACTTCTAGGCAGCCTCTCGACAGAGTCGGAACGATCACCTTCAGTACAAACAGAGACATTTCATGACTTATGAATGACAAACAAAAATGGACTCAGGAATGCTCAGCACGTTCGGCCAAATAGAGGCCCCACAAAAAGAGGCCCAACAAGCCAAAGAATGCCGAACAGCAGTGCAGCATTTTCTGGCTTGAAGGGACACTTTATGGTGAGTTGCAACCATTAGAAGTTCACTTGGTGAAGCCTCGAACTTCTAAATTCAGAAAGCCGCAGCTCAAATCAGGTAACAGCAGTAAAAGTGCATATAGCGGTTACACTGAATTCACGGTAACGCTTTTGCACATTAATGTCAGAAAATTTATGAGAGGGCTCTTACATCTCTAACAAACAGGGCCTAATCTGGTTCAAATCCAACCCTGATGTTGATGTTGCTGGTTGCTCAGTTTTATTGTCTGACAACATAAAGATTCTCGGTGTCACTCTGGACTGTCACCTTTCTTTGGATAAACACATTAGCTCCATCTGCAAATCTGCTTATTATCACATCCAATCACTCCGCCATATTCGTTCGGCCATCACTGATGATATGGCCAAATCAGTTGCTTCTTCCCTGGTCTGCTCTCGCTTAGACTACGCTAATTCTCTCCTTTTCGGCACCACTCAGAAAAATATCAACTGTCTTCAGCGCGTCCAAAACACACTTGCCAGAGTTGTTGCCAGTCACGCCTTCCCTCGTGGTACTCGCTCATTTGATATTCTCCAGGATCTGCATTGGCTCCCAATTGATCAACGCATTGAATTCAAACTTGCCACACTGACGTACAACATTCTCAACTCTTCTCAGCCTGCTTATCTACGTTCTCTGCTCAATTATCACAGTCCCATACGTTCTGTGCATTTGGCCAACACCAATCTTTTGTCGGTTTCACGTGTCCGCACAACCTATGCCTCCGACGGTTTTAGCATTGCAGCCCCCACAGTTTGGAACTCACTACCCTCTACTACCCGTAGTTCTACCTCTGCAGACACTTTCCGTCGCCTCCTTAAAACTCTACTGCTTCCAGCAGGCCTACTGCTCCCCCTAGCGGCTCAGCCAAGTGCCTCAGATTCGACCACTGGCTGACATTGTGCACTCTAAATATGCACTTACTTACTTACTTACTTACTTACTTACTTAAACAGTTTCCGAGTAAACCAGCATACGTAAACATCACAGACGCAAAACAGACAAATGAACGGACAACTATCGGGTGCGCAATACCGCGCATGTGCAATGCATACTTGCATCATGCAGTAATAAAATATCTTCTAGACCACACACAGTAGTCTGACAGAGAAATAATAATAGTCAAGTCAATAAATTAATCAGAAGTCAAACATAAGTAAACAAATAAGTAACTTAAGTAAGCAAATCTAAGCTAATCTAAAACGAAATGGTATAGGTGAACCGGGTTAGATTGAACAATTCAGTTTTTAGCATAAGTTCATTCACAAAGTACAAAAATTAAAAAAAATCGAGTAAACAAGTGAGCATAAGTTATATTATGCCCAACTCAACAAGAAGCTGTGAGATGATCAAAAAACTGAATCCGAGTCGCTCACCAGAGGGCAACAGAAAATCAAACAAACCTTTCTCCGAATGCTGCGATCTTTTCGATCTTTTACCACCACGGCGAGTTTGCAGCGAGCTGAGAGATCTCGACCTGAACAATGCTCCAACACCACGACCATTAGTAGCACCAGTAACACCACCTCCACCACTACCACCAAGACCAATGAATCTTCTCAGAATGGAGATGACGCTCAACAGCTTGCTCTCCACCTCAAGCCTACGTCCGTCAACCTGTAAGTGAAGGCAAAAAATACCAAAAAAACTAGACAAAAAATGAAATCGGTGTCAAGTGCACGCAACTCCTACTTTGTATTCGCCAGGTGGCAGCAGCAATTTGCAATCGCATGCTTTGGCTGGGGTTTGACGGCACAAATATCCCCTTCCCTTAAGGGTCACACTGGACCGTAGAAGTGTATGAGCCAAATGGCATCTAAATTCATCAAGTGGTTTAAGAAGGGTACAATAATGTATCGGACAGACAAACAGACAGACAGACCATGCTATGGAGAAATGTGTAGCAATAGGCTGAATTGGTTGTGTTGCAACAATGATTCCGCCGGCCTCATAACGAAGTCTGGTCTGTCTCTTAAATACATTATTCGGTTTAACACTAGACATAATATAAAAAATAACTGTTTCAAACCTTATAATTATTTGGTCGACGTTTCGGCAACCGCTGTTGCCTTTTTCGAAAATGAATCGACTCTTCTCCGGGTAGTGTCACGTGAGTTCCGGAAAAGAATGTAGTCGTAAGCCGGTGATAGGAAATATGAACCAGTGCGGTTTCAGACCTCGCTGACCATCTTAACCAAGTAGATGACACGGGAAGTATAAAGTTTACATCCGAACTAGAGAAAGACAATGCACTTCCCTTCCTCGACATGCAGATTGTAAGGAAGCCTGATGGCAATGTAAAGCAGTTAGTGTACAGAAAGCAAACTCATACCGATCAGTATCTGCACTTCAGCTCACA
>Ga0209367_1006379_pt1 | contig 16344 bp, 5 predicted proteins | sample WorMetLIZISLAND2_FD_187412 | JGI IMG/M metagenome (GOLD analysis project Ga0209367, IMG submission 187412) | Marine gutless worms symbiont microbial communities from Max Planck institute for Marine Microbiology, Germany - Olavius geniculatus... ... | reverse complement strand
TCCCTCTCGACAGGCCTGGGTGCATTAATAATGTGGTAATTGATGCGTTAAAAAAATTAACATAGTGTGTTAAAGCATTAAACGCTTCGACAGCTCTACAATTTAGCGTCAAAAAATGCCTATCGCACCACAGTCACTTTAAGCATTTTACTGTAATTGGTTACATTTGTGGATGCGGGGATGTGCATTGGGCCGAACTGATATGGCCTCAGCACTGGGCATGTGTAACAGGTTTATCAAATACTATCATCATATTGTCACCAGTACTTCAAAACCAGATGGGTGTCAGAAAAAGCATCTAAAGCGTAACAAAATTGTTCAGCAATCTAGTAAATATATTGCCTTAAGTGTGTAAAATTACACAGATAAGCAACATACCTTCACAGAGTTCCTCTGTTATATTACGACTTGTAAACACATCTGACATCGACTCTGCTACAATTACATATATCGTACGTAATTGGTACATTACATTTACATTTACACTGAACACACACACACCATCACAAATTGTAAATTTTGTCAATATCTGTTACAATAAAAACTAGCCTGGCTGCCATAATGTTGGCATAGATTCATTTCTAAAGCACAAAATTGCATCTACTCCACTACAAATACGTGCATCTACAATACTCTCGGAAACAATTTCCACATTTATTATGCTTTTTATTTTTAGTTTTTTACATTAGTTTTCTATTCTGATATATACAGCTTAGATTAAGTTAGCTACCAGTCATGTTATTACCGTATTGAAAGATGCAATAAGTGAAAATGAAGAACCTACCCATCTCATAGATACATTTGTCTAAGGCAGCTGCAGACTCGGAGGCAGCAGCAACATCAGGAGGAGGACCACACCAGACCGAGAAATTAGCATCTTCACTATCAGACATGGACGTTGTGGACTGGTCACTAAACTGCATCGGTGGGGACACATCCGACTGTGCAGACACAGTACGTAAAACATCAGAGCACAGCAGTGAGGACTCAGTCGTCAGCGACGAACGCTCATGCTGATATGACAATGACGACAACAGGCTGCTCTGTGATTCAAGCACTGGTGCGGTGGAGAGAACGTTGAAGCTTCCTGATGCACTGCGAGGTACCGATGTAACCGACAGTGATGGACCATTTGACTCCTTGCTACCGGGACTGGAAACACTCGTCGGCAGCTGTAATCCGGAATCAAAGCTGTCATCGGAGAGACTGGACAACTGCGTGGCTGAGCGTGTAGGCAGTGATATTGGCTTTGGCGGCTCGCTGAAGAATGTGCTTCGCCGGTCTTTAACTGAAGCAGCTGTAGCACCTGCAGGCTTTGCACTGTACTCTACTGCAGACACGTCTGCAGATGTGGTTCTACTTGAGGACACCACGCTAGCTGGTGCAGCTGTGCTAGTTACTACAGAACATGTTGACACTGGGGGAGACGGCAACGTTGTCGTAGTACGGGACTGACCACTAGCCTGCAGTGGTAGTAACGCCAACGTTGCACTTGTGGATGAAAGCCCTGCTAAACCCGCAATCCCAAGATTGCCGTATGACTCGTGTCGTGTGCCAGCAAAGTTATACGTAATCGGCCGGCGCTTGGTATCGGACTCAAGCCCCGAGACACCAGGTCGCGAAGTCTTCGAACCACCATCAAAGTCACTTTGTAACGACGTGAACACCAGTTCAGAAGTCTGTCGCGAAACTCTCTGTGGCAGCTCTACATCTGACCGATCGCTGCTACATTTTTCGCCAGACACTTTGTTGGCAAGTGGTCTTGTAGCATCTTGCAATCGATCTGGATTCATCGTAGACTTGTTTCCACCTTGGCCGTTTGCTGACGACTTGGTGGGGGAACAGTTTTCTTCGGCAACGTTCTCCAACCTTGAGCCATGACTTGGCTCCGATGCAGTAACTGACTCCAATCGCTCCATTTCATCACCAACTCCACATTCCAACAAACAGATAGAAAATCAGTGACTGAGAAAGCTCACACTAGTGATTCTGAGAAAAAATGTTCACACCTACAACCACCAAATCACATTCAGAATTAGTAAACAAATAATCTAAAAACAATGAAAGTTATATATAGAGCTATAACAACAGAACCAGGGCAGAACTACCATATAACTAGTACTATCTGCAACATGTATTGTAATCATTTATTTCTTCATATGCTACTTTTATAAAACACAACCCAAGGATAAGATACATAGGGTGGTCACTCTCCAGTCATGATCAAATTCACTGACTTTTCCAGACATTTTAAGGGAAAATAGACGTATTGCCCCTCACAACAGTAGCGATATGACGTCTATTGGCAACAATTTTAATTATTTTCCAGAGAATTAACTGACCAAATTTAGTAGTTTAAACAACAAGAAATTTGAGATAATGCTCACAAGACGTGCGAAAGCCTACAGCAGTTCCGGTTCAGTAGTTTAGCTGAAAATTAGGGTGTTCACACTAAGTTAATATACAAATACCGAATTCTTTATCTGGATCGCATAACAACAGTTCCGTGGCACCACCTTGTGAATGATATAGACTTGTGTTGCAGCCTGAAATCACCAAAAAATCCATAAAAACCCCCTATTTTGGCGTTCAAGGTCATTCAAGGTCATTGAATTCGGCGCCAGTTGAGAGCCAGTGTACAACTTCCTATTAGTGATTAATAGTAACCTGGGCCCTATCTCGCACCGTTACTGAGATACAGCGACTTATTGGCCAAAAATTGCAAATTTTACCTACCCCCCTCTCATTTAGTGTCCTCGTTCGGGGTGACCCCCTTCGAATTTATGGAAATGCTTTACGGTTCCTGAAACTAGAGTCTTTCAGGCAGCCGACGGTGAAGATTTGGTGATTCTATCTTGCACTGCTTTTGACTGATCCACCGGTGTGACGGACAGACAGACGGACAGACAGAATTGCGATGGCCAAGACGCGCTGAAAGCAGTAGCTGCTTTCACGCAAAATAAAGGCAAACAAAAGCGGCTTACTGGCACCACAAATTTAAACATATAGAAATACAAGTCTGCGAGTGAAGCGAGCAGAAAAAAATGTAGTTGAACACAAATATTCAACTAGTAATGAACAGTTTTGAGACATTTTTCCCTGACAAGATTTTTTCCCTGACAATTCCCTGACTGTTGACATAATCCCTGACATGTTTCAAATTCCCTGACATTTCCAGGTTTTCCAGACAACTTAGTGGTCACCCTGGATACGACGAGATAATCAAACTATTAAATTACTAAATTAACCCAATGATTTTCAGCTAGGGTTCAGCGGAACCCCAGGGTTCCACGAGAATCTGTCAAGGGTTCCGCAGCTCGTCAGTAAAAAAAACAAAAATAATCTAGCATGCAAAATTACGTCAGATCAAGCCATAGACTGAAGTGCTACACACCGAATATGCTTAGTTCCGAATTAGCACTTCCAGCCATCTACTTTTGCATACAGTGTTGAATATTTTTCTTGTTGTCAGCAATGTTAGAATATTTGCATTGAACATCGAATACTAACTTATTAGTGTCAGTGTTAAGGAATTGTGTGTCCATTTATTGAAAGACCTTCATTTCCTTAAACATTCTGCTAAAAAAATATAAGATTCTCCCATTAGTGCAACTGGCTGGGCGTCCAGACCCCCTGAGCTCTCTGTGGGCGTAAAAATGTAAAAGATCCAATGATAATTTTTGGGCGGGTGGCGACCACCTCGTAAAGTGTTTTTGGTTACGGGTGAAATAAAAATGCTAAATTATAATATTATCTATACGGTAAAATTAAACAACTCTTTTGCCTGCTGCTTTATTGCCAGCGTTTCAGGGTTTTGCCTCAGACTCCCACGTTTTCTGCCTCTCGACTCCGCTGGGGACATCGGTCCCCAGACCCTGAAAATTTCACTTTGCCTACGCTATTAAACTCATGGATCATTGCATGCCATGGGGTTCCGTGAGTGATTTTGACACTTATGTAGGGTTCCACTGCAACAAAAAGGTTGAAAAACACTGAATTAACTGAACAGTATTCCCTGCTCAGATCAACTCTAAATTATAGGTGTTTCACAAATACTGCAATGACAGCCTGCCAATTACCAGCTCAATTTACTCAGATGCTCACTGACCAAAATCACAGAATATGCAGTTTAAACACCATCCTACCTAGTAATAAACATTACTAAACAGTAAAGAAAACAATAAACATCGAATAATCTTTGAAAAAGTACGACTGCAGAGATTCACTATCACTGTGTCACTGGCAATTCATTAGAATACACCTTGCACCAGTAAGCTTACTGTACACTAGTTAACACAAGACAGCTTAACACTGACAGCAGGGTAATAGCCTGCAGCAACAAAACAGGATCTTACCACACACATTAGCTTACCCACATGGCTATCAACCTACTAGCCAGCCTATTAACATCCTTGACACATTATACACAACTAAACAATGTTACACAGCACTAATGGTCAAACAGTGACAAATACCATTTGGTTCGAACATCAAATAGACAAAATGCTTCAAACAAAAGGCTAGAAATCTCAAGACAGTACTGGATGATAAAATCAAATCCAGTTTTAGAAACTATTATAGATAATAAACCTCAATTTGTGCTTCAGATCATCAAAGCACAATAAATTTGTCATTATGAACAATGTTACAAACTTTCAATACAGACTGCTGCATTTCCATAGCATTTTTCACATGTCACAGTCCTGAAGACTACCTAAATGGAATTTACTATAACTATACCTCCACTATAGTAGATAACCAGGGGACAAGACAATTCAGACACAGGCAACTGCCCAACACAATATATCATGAACTGAGTTATTTGATACATGACTAAACTAAACACCCATCAGGTGATTGATTTTTCAATCGCCTACTCACTAGCATGCTCAGTGATTTTTGGTCGCCAGATTAAACAAATTTGTGATCATTAGTTTTCACTCAACTGGAAAGCAAACTTCAGCAGGCGTGGAGTTGGATGATAAGAAAACTTTAAAAAGATACTCATTTTGTATCATTTTATTGGCCATTATATTTAAAAATCCCATCCGTGGCATCTTGCTGCTGTGTTATGTTTTAGTCTGTCTTTTGCTTATAGATCTGTATAAGCGCTCACTGAGAGTGAAGAGGGACATCAGTAGGACCCACAGTTTTCTGCGAACAATTTTGCCGAATTCCGCGGTCCAGCTTGCAAAATTCCGCGGCTCACCATGACAAAATTGTCCAAATTCTACGGCTTACCGCAGAATTCCATTTGTGCGCAAAATAAGCTTTATTCTGTCAAAAATACTTCATATTTTGAAGGCTGGCATGGCGCTCAGTTATGCTAGCAACATACAAAGAAAATTATCGATCTTTTTTCTTTTCAAAAGTGCAATTTGTCAATTAGTCGCATTGTGTCTATTTACGATTGTGCCGCATTACGATGGTAATTATTAGTAGGGATGCAGTTTTGAGCAGTTTAGTTAGATTATTCTCCATGATATAGTTAGTCTAATTACGTTATGAAGCTAACGTTCATACTAATCATTGGTCATTTTTCGAAATTCTGCAAAATTCCATGAAATTCCACGGCAATATCAAAATTCTGTGACAAAAAGGCAAATTCCGTGGCTTGGCTCGAAATTCCATGGCCCGCGGAAAACTGTGGGCCCTCGACATAAGTAGGCCTTAATCTTAGCCAGGGACGTCCACTCTACTGACAAGTGCATGGAAGCAAGATGCTTCCTAAAAAAATTTGGGGACTAAACTGGGATACTTTTTACATGACCCATAGCCTAAACGATGTACGGTAATATATGTCACCACGAGATGCATTTTGATAGCCTAAAATTCGTAAAGTATGCATTTTTGTAGATCTTAGTTAAATCTTTTGGAGAAAAAAGAAGGGAAATAATAAGAGAAAAGAAGAGGGAGAAGTAAGGACCTCTACAGTACACCATGTTTAAAAAAACAGTCAAAACTGTTATTGTCATAACTATGTCAAAATTTAATAGAATTTTTGGCAAAAAGATGACAAAGATGATAGAATTATGTAAAATGCACTTATTTTCCATTTCACCTAATTTACGTCAACGCACTACTGTGTGAAACACAGATACTCCAATTTTGCATAATGCTGAGCTGTTGTCTCCAGTAAATGTTGTAACGACTTAATCAAGCACAAAATAAGTGAAATGTACATTATTTGGAAGAATTGCAAGTTTGTATAACAACTCGCTTGCAAATTATCAGAGTTTATGCCCAAAGTGTGCCCAGCATACACGCATTACACGGACACAATGGCTTAGATGCAACGCCACTGGCTGATAGCGGAATCAAAGGTTGCCTGATCAAACTGCATTCACTCATCGATTAGACACGTTTTAAGCTCATTAGTCAGCTAATTTGTTGTCTGCTATTTTCACCTTAAAATATTTCATACCACAAAATTAATAAATCATGTGGCACCCTCTGTTGAATTGATAATGCAAAGGTGAGCAATCACAGCGAAATATAACAATTTGGTGCATCTGTGTTTCACATGGTAGTGCACTGACATAACTTAGGTAAGGTGCAAAATAAGTAAGGAAAATAAAATGAATACATAATTCTATCGTCTTGGCCATCTTTGTGCCAAAAATTATCAAAGTTGATGAAAATTTAACAAAGTTATGAGAAAAACAATTTTGACTGTTTATTTTTGAAACACGGTGTAATCTTAGCGTCTACACTCTAAAGTGGTACTGTATGTCCCCTTCATAATTGATCGCATATCGATCGCCTACCCTGTGCGGCGCAATCGATTTTTCAATCGCCTCTCATTTTCAAGTCCACATCTAACAGGCTGTCATCTTGTCCGCCTGTCCGTCGTTTTTTAGACCAGGACAATGGCCAATTGCAGTTGCTCGTCATCTTGCCCATCTGCCACTCTGCCCGTCATGTTTTATACCGACTACTGCATATCCAATATTGGTATCGACAGTGGGAGATTGTGCAGCATACCTATAAGCAGGACTGGATGCAGGTTTATTAGGTGACCCCAAAATACTTCACTCAGTGGCATCATGGCTTGGGAGTGATGGCAATTCCCCCTTCAAAAATTTTAAGCTACAGGAAAACTGACCAAAAATCTTCTTGCCTGAAAACTGTTGTCAAAAATCCCAAATATGTGGGTTAAATACCCTCATTTTAAGAAAATTTTGTGGCAAGATGGAAATACTGAGCACCCATAATCTCCTCTGTTGGAAATTTGCAACTGGCTGTCGGAATTCTGTTGGAAATTCAGTCTGTCGAAAAATTACAACTTCTTGCCCCGCCTATTTTTTCAACCGACGACACCGCTGATTTTAGCTGATGCAGAATCAACTATTCTGACTGCCAGATGATTCCAGTCAAACACAGGAAACACACAACAATACAGGCTATGAGTAAAAAGCAGATTGCAGATGTGTGAATCTGCAGATGTTGAAACAGGTAATGTTGTAATTAAGCTGTAATTTATTAGTTTAACCATCTTCTAACCCTATTCCTAACCCTAGCCCTAACTCTGTTGCGATATCCGCAGCTCCGCTTTTTACCATCGTCATCAGCGTAAGTGATCGGCATTAGTAGTGGTGCTACAGAAAACATTCACGATGCACTAAAATATCCTACAAATTTAGCAACACAGTCTTTATTACAACTTATGCAAAAACTGATATGTTCCAGTCCGTGCGGTTATTTAGGCTGTTCATTAGTCATCCCCGCTGTATCGATGCTACTGCGAAAACTAACGACAAGAATCGCTAAACACAATATCTACAACATAACAGCCTTACTGCATCGTATCATAAACAGATTCAACGGCGCATCGAGCATTAAAACTCGGCAGTTCCTTTTCTAATTGCGGAATGTTAATATTTCAAAACAACATAACATCCACCATTTTCTCAACCCTCAGCTGGTACTCGTCACGTGATGCAGATACAGCAGCTGACACTTGACAGCATAGCCGAAAGAAACAATCCGTGTATGGGCACACGAATACCACCTTCAGCTCACATGCAACATAACGTAAGAGTTCACACCGTGGAGTCGTGACTGTCGTGGAGACGTGGACATCATGGTGGATGCCAGGTACGCGTCAAGTTACTCAGCGCTTTCGACAGCGCTGCCGGTAGCAAAAATTTAAGTTAGCGAAGTATGACAACGCCGTTAAATTTTTGCAGTCGCCAGCGCTGAGTAACAACGCGCAACACAACGACATCATAGTGCAAAGACCATGGCAACCTTCGCGTAAACGTCATTCTCATACCGTTAAATATGCCAATCTGGTTTGTGTCTGTAACTTGTATATATTGTTAGTAGTTGCAAAAATACTTACCGTAGGGCCTCTACACTCAAAAAATACATCTCTGATGTCCAGTATGAATGGAGAGTGAGATAATGAGAGTGCATTAAGCATGAAGTTACTGAGTTTACTCAAATGACAAGCCAAGACCAGTTTCATTATATTCGGCAACAGTCTACATGCAGTGCAGCTAATCCGAAATCCGGGCAGAAAATCGTTCGAGCTGCATTTGCCAAAAATGACCAGATGCTGTGCCTGTCAGATGCATGGCTGAAAGCTAGTACATGCATCAACAATGACAAAAATAACTTTACTGTCCAAAAAAGCTTACTTAACATGCAGTCTGCGTCATCGTCATGCTCTTTAAAAGACCACAGCCAAAAATCGGCAGCTGCTTAGTTTCTATGCAATTTATTAAAAGTTGACGCATCATAATTTAAAAGCATTCAAATCTGATTAGATTTCTTGTTGTGCAGCTATAGAGTATACAATAGTTTCCCACTATATCATGTATTCATGCTGGTATACACATGAAAAGTCAACACACATTTTTGACTAATCACTTTTAGATTTCTGTTTCAGCTTTTACTGATCGATCACGACAGTTCAAATTTTAATTTTTAATAACTATGATATCACACAAAATTAATCAGCACCACTTATCACAGGCATCAAACATCATTATCTTTATCATCATCATTATAATCATCAATCATCACAGCAACTGTTAAGGAATGTAAAAACAGATATATTCACGTACATGTACAGGGTGGGCCAAAAAATGGCACCATTTTTTGTATACCTCATAACTGTACCAAATATTTTAATCGATTTTCAAAATTCTTTCACTGTCAGAATCAGGAGACAATTTGCAATAAAACTCTCACTATAGATCCCACCACACCCTAAGTGTGTCACTACACTACCTTGTGAAATGTCAGTGTCTTAAGAATAACAATTAAAAACAAGACGACCTTTGTAACAACACAATTTAAAAAATTAACAACAGAAACAACGTGCTTGTTGTCTCAGTTATTCTCTAAAATCACATCTTTTCAGTTTTCACATGAAATTTTCAATGCGTCCGCCTTGCTACTGGACAACGCATTGAAGCTGGCAATGCCTCTGACAAATGGCGCGATCAACCAAACGCTGCGGCACTTTGCCCCACTCAGCAACAATGGCTTCCTTTAGCTGGTTGACTGTCGTGAATCGTCAACATTAACAGACCATCTATTGAAGGGCATCCCAAACAGCACAATCGACTGGATTTAAGTCTGGGTTGTTTGGGGGCCACATGCCAGGCTCGATCAACGTTGATCACTGCAACTGGTCAGTGGCGTCGTCGGCTTGACATTTCACGAGGTAGTGTAGCGACACACTTGAGGTGTGGTGGGATCTGTAGTGACAGTTTCATTACAAATTGTCTTCTGATTCTGTCAGTGAAAGAATTTTGAAAATCGGTTAATATTTGGTAAAGTTATGAGGCGTACAATAAATGGTGCCATTTTTTGACCCACCCTGTATACACTGTCGGCCAGGCTGAATTGAAAGGGCTGGGCCAAAAAGTGAATGGGCCATGCCGGTTGAAAGCGACGTACAGGGCTGATGAGTATCACTTATGATGGTGATAATCAAATGCTATACAGAGGGCCGGACCTTGGTCCCATGGGCCTTGAGGCTTAAAAGCGACTGCAGGCCCCTCGTACATACACCGTGTCCAGAAAAAAACATCCCGGACATTGTCGATTGTAGCTTGAAGAAGGATTATCAGATTTTACTAATTTTTGACATCAATATTTCTGACACAACTGGCGATCAAATGACTCCAATTTTCCACCGCAACCAATGTTTCTTTCTGCACTACCTGAAAAAACAAAACCAACGAAATATTGCATTTTGACTTATTTCGCCTGTTAGGGTTTTCTAAGGTAGTGCAGAAGCAGACATTTGGTGAGGTGGGAACTAGCATTTGATGGCAAGTAGTGTCAAAAATGTTTGCACCAAAAGTTATTAAAATCTGTCAGTCCTTCTTCAAATCACCATTGATAATGTTGGGGATCTTTGATGCATTTCTGTTCATTTCAACTTATATTTTGTTGGTTTTGTTTTCCCCAGGTAGTGCAGAAAGAGACATTGAGTGAGGTGAAGTACTGAATGGTCATTTGATGGCCAGTTGTGCCAGAAATAATCGTACCAAAAATTATTAAAATTGGATATCCCTACTTCAAGTGACAATCGATAATGTTCGGGGTGTTTTTTCCCGAACACGGTGTATATTCGCAGAACTGACTTTATTTTAGTTATATTTGTACCGTTACCTTCTTTGCTTAAACAACGAAGGCAAACAAGAGCAACGGAACAAATTTTAAATTGGGCATACAAATAATCTGCGAGCAAAGCAAGGATAAAAAAATTTTGAACTGCTGTACACAAAATTATCAAACGTTTTTGTATAGAAAACCGCAAATTTATCCCTCTAAAAATTTCAGGGCCTGGGCCCCTACGGGCTCCTATTGGGGCCTGGGCCCTGAGGCTTCAACCTGACCAGCCTCATGGAAGATCCGGCCCTGGCTATACAATTTTATACAGTAAAGCTAATGTATGCTATGAAAGCATGTAACCGAATGTTGCCTATTTGACTGTCAACGACATAATTATGAAACACATTTGTTTTCAAACTTGCTATGTTTTACTAACCGTTGTTAATCACTGAACCTGTAGAGATAATCAACTAATCGATTTTAATGATACTCGTCCATCTCCTACCGGCTGTACTGTGGAATTTCAGAGTATAGAAATACAGGCAACAAAAAGTCACAAAACAGACTGGAACAGACTTGGAACTTCAGCAAGACAGGGCTGGGCTGAGAATGGCCCATCAAGAGCCACAGTGGGGATGGGGAAACATTCTTGCAGGGCTAATCTGGGAGAAAAATTGACTGTTGACATTAGACTGTTCTTTATATTTTTTGAGCGACGGCGGGCCCCCAAACTTCGCAAGGCCCAGGGTAACTTACCCCTCTACCCCCCCTCTCGACGGGTCTGGGGCTGGGCTAGGTCAAACTGGGCCAAAAAGTGAACACACAGGGCCAAATACTGAGGCCTGTAAGCAGTCCACTGGCAGCACCAGCAAACTAATGCAAAATAAAAACTGGCCAGAAGTTAAAACGATGACGATAACTATTAAGTTTCCCACTATATCATGTATTCATGCTGGCCAAATAATCGGCCTCAAGGGCTTAACATCCCTGCTAAGTCAATAGAAAACCGTGCATCGATCAGTTGGCAGCACAGTCAGTCGAGGGCAACAGTCGGTGTGGATGAAACAGTCTGCTCGATCGTCTCTGCACGACAACACTGTGACGAATGCTCATGTTCCCAGTGTTCCTTCTGGCACTCAACGGAACAGTAACTCGCAGACCAGCAGCAGTACAACTTAGCTTCATTCTCACAGCCGGCACACTGTCAACAAAGCACACAGAGAGTAGCTGCACCCACTGGCATAGCCATGAGGGGGGAGGCACTGGGGGCATGTGACCCTATAGGAAACCACATATGTATGTATACGGCCCACTCATTAACTCAAAATAATGCCAAAAGTACACTAAAAGACGTCATTTTCACACCCAAAACGCCCTCTCCCCAGACTCCTCTTCTGGTGGGGGAGGAAACACTCATTTCCAACCCCATCCTTCAAGCCCCTCCCCTGCGCATGCCCACACATCCAGATCCTGGCTACACCACAGGCTGCACCGTTTTCATAGTTCCTTAGAATCCAACCACAGTATGCTGATCAGAAGCTATATGTAACTGGACTTTTTATCTGTCCCATTGCTATAGCATAGTATGGGACAGATTATAAAATCACTTCTGTCATACTGTCATTCTGTCAGTCTGTCTGTAAACACTCCTACAGCCGCAATTTTGATTCGATTTTGATCAAATTTTGCACAGTGATTCAGGACCCAAAAAGTAAGATCAAGTTTGTTTGCGATAACAATCCTTCCCCTTTTTAAAGCCAGATTTTAAAAAATTTGCATTACGGTCTATGGGGACTTCAAAGCGGTATAACTCGGTCCCCCGTAAAAGATAATTTCATGCTGTGTTTACCTACCCCCTATTTTCGGGGTCTGGCAATCTTACAGTGTTATTTAAATTTACTCCCTATTAACCCCTGTTGCCATAGCAACCATTCAAAACTTGCAAAATTTTGCATTAAATCCAATGGAGATTTCACAGTGGTATAATTCAGTCCCAGTAAAAGATAACTGCGCGCTGTTTGCACCTACCACCCTTTTTTGGGCCCGGGCTATCCAATGGTATCATTAAAATTTTTCCCCTGATGGCTCTTGTTGCCATGGCAATGAATTTTGGGACAAAAATCAACTATAACTCGGCCCCGTGAAAAATAATTGCACGCTGTTTGCACCTATCCCTCTATTATCGGGCCCCCCAGGCTATCCGATGGTGTCATTTAAATTTCTCCCCTGCTGACCCCTGTTGCCATGGCAACGAATTTTGGGACAAAACTGACTACAACTCGGTCCCCATGAAAGATAATTGCACCCTGTTTGCACCTACCCCCTTATACACAGCTGCTAGGCTATATAGCGTGGCAATGGGACAGATACCTCGTTCCACAGAACGTACTTCTAGTTTTTAAAAAAAAGCGTGCGTTGAGTATTTCCCTGAGACATCTGGGGTTCTTGTGTTAACAAGCACCAGACAAAATAATCAAAGCTGTCAAAAATAATGATCAATCGTGGGGAACAATTTTCTAAACAAAACTCGGATCCTGAAATTCACGTCACTAAGAAAGCATTAAAAAGTGGATGTGATGACAAGATCCGATAAAATAATAATCTATTTCACCAATGAAAATAAATTAACATTTAGGCTGTCTAGAAGACTGGATATACTAACAGTGTCACAGAGAGAGATGATAAGTTATATAACATTGCATTTTTGAACTAATGCCTCTGTTATTTTTCAGTCAAAACAAACAATCAACTAAGTGCTAATTTTTGCAAACTTAACTATTACAAATTTTTTGGACTACTTCCAGTGCTAAAACTAAAAATACGAACCCACTGAAGTCGTTTCATAGCAGAAAGCCAATCCTTCTGTTCTAGTTGCAGCCTCTCTGTCAATTCACGTCTCTGGCGTTCATACGCACGCTCGATGCTGTTCTGCATGCCTGTTACACTCCGCTCAAACTCTGCTGCTATACGATCCAATGCCTCCTGCTTGTCTCGTTCATACTCATCACGTAACTACAGATCACACATACACAGTAAACATCATCATCATCATCATTTATTAGTGAGTTGACAGATGCAATCTACACAAGACTGATTACGTATGAAAAAGATTCTTCTTCTTCATGCGTGCTCTGCCCTAAGGCAGGTTCCAGTGACGATGGCACCATCCGACCCGGCTCTCCGCTCCTCTCTTCAGCTCCACGTAACTCTCCAGACACCAAAATAAATTCCCTGACATTTCCCCGATGATTCACAGCACTTTGGGCCATTTTAACTGGTTCTGAACTAGGATAATCTAACTTTAGTCCTAACTAAAATACAACATACAATGTGTCCGAGAAACAAGTTACCCCCTAGACATCATACAATAGAAAAGTCAAATCTAAACGAAACTGGGTACAATTTCGTATACTTAATCTTCAGCAAATTGCTAAAAATGATCGCCAAATTTTGTTGAAAAATATTATTACTTAGCAAAGTTATTAGTTGTTAAATATCGAAAACTAAATATATCCGTTACCAAAATGGTGTTACATAAGTAAAACTTTCTGTTATTGTACATTCATATGACTCCAACAAACCATGTCTGATTCTGGCAAAATTTTATGCCAACAATGTACCATTTATTGCCAATAAAAATGCCAAATTTCAGATAAATCTGCTAAAGACAACAATAGTTACAATGGTATTTGCAAGGTCATTCCAAAACACTTCAGTTTCAAGTCATTGTGTTTAACATTATTCACAAAGACCTGAAACGGAAATGTTTGAGGGTGACCTCACAAAAACCGATGTAGCTATTGTTTGCTTTGGCAGATTTAACTAAAATTTGGCACTTTGATTGCCATTAAATGGTGCACTATTGATGCAGAATTTTGCTTAAGTCAGCTGTTGTTTGTTGAAGGTACGCAAACGTATGCTTGTGTAACGCCGTACTGGTAACGGATATATTTTGTTATCGACATTGAACAATCAATAACTTTGCTCAGAAATAATATTTTTTAACGAAATTTGGTGCATGCTTTCGCAATTTACTAAAGATTGGATGTGCCAAATTTTATTAAGATTAGTTTAGATTTGATATTTTTATCGTATGATGTCTAGGGGGTTACTTTTTTCCGGACACAGTGTAGATATAATTATTGAAAACTAAAACACATTTAAGCAAAATTCAGCAATAAACAGCATAAAATAATTGCCATGGAGTATTAAGTGAATAAAACTAAAAAAGCATGTTGATGCAATTTTTAGGAAAGATTTTGGCCAATTTTTCCTGATGATATTTTTCCATGACATTTCCTTGATTTTGATTGAAACCCCTGACATTTTGCTGACAGATGTAAAATTCCCTGAAATTTCCCTGTTTTCTAGACAAGTGGTAACCTTGTAAATATTGGCATTTTCGATCATAAAAATTTTTAAAAAAATAGGAAAGCAACTTGATAACATTCTGTCTGCCAAAAGTAATTATATTTTTTAAAAAAATATATGAAAGTAAATACAAGGGTCGTTTGATAAGTAAGTTTACAATATGGCGCTATTCCGTTAATTCTTAAAAAAGGAAAAATCCAAAATATACATTTTGTAGGGAATTTAATTTTGAACATACGTAGAAATTTCTATGATGATGGCGTCACTACTGTGACATCACCTGTTAATAAAACACGGTGTATTTGTGTATTATTTTCCCCGACAGTAATCTATCATAACTCGCAAGTGAGAAACAGCATATGAACTAGAAAAACAAATAAACTTAACAAGTTAATTTCACATCTAAACATAAATGTTTCATTTTTCAAGATATTGCCCCAGTTCTTTCAAATATTTTCTCCCATCTGTCAGCAGTCTTCTGAATGCCCGATGCAAAGAACGATCCTAGCTGCTGTCCGAGTCACTAACGAACGACTGATTGCACCTTGGTAGCGGATGCAAATTGTTGCCAATCTAGAATTTTCTCACACAAAACCTGTACTGTTGGCTTCATAATAGCGTGTCACCATATACTGGATGCATCTCAGAATGAAAATGATTTGAATTAAGTCTTTTTGCTCACAAAAAAGCAACAATGACACGCTGTTCGCCATGTGACAATTTCAATGGCAGTGTCACCGTATTAAATGTACATAAATGACGTCACAATGACATCATCGTAATAAAACTCACAGCTGGTATTCAGAATGAAATTCCCTACGAAATGTATATTTCGAATTTTTCGTAATTTAAGAATTAATGAAATGGCGCTGTTTTGTATACTTATTTATCGAACGACTCTCACATATTCTTGCTCAAAGTATATAATCTGACCAAGTCGGTGACTGCAGCCCATGCAAATGACTTCTACTGCATGATTTCTTGACAGAATTTGTAAATAGAAATATACTGATACTGCTCAGAATCGTAAAAAGGCGAAAAATGAGCTTTATGAACCCGCTGCCTGAGGTTGTCCAGCTGTTGGTCTGTATCAGTCTGTAGGTCAGTGCTGACGGCCTGTAGCCGAGCAGTGAGCAGCAGTTCACACCCAGCGCAGGACATTGCCGCCTGCACGGATTTGTCTTCACGACGTCTTCTGCGACCTCGTTTACACACCACCTCAACACACACAACGAATCTCAACTCAACTAAACTCAACTAGACTCTAAACATGAATGAGAAGAGAAGAGAAGAGTTAAGATGGCGGACAGGTCAGTCGCGTTTACGCTAGCTCTCTGTTTTTGGTAAATTTTCATGGTTTACGTTGGATTTCTGTCAGCATTTCACGCATCTTTAGTT
>Ga0209367_1006378_pt1 | contig 16345 bp, 12 predicted proteins | sample WorMetLIZISLAND2_FD_187412 | JGI IMG/M metagenome (GOLD analysis project Ga0209367, IMG submission 187412) | Marine gutless worms symbiont microbial communities from Max Planck institute for Marine Microbiology, Germany - Olavius geniculatus... ... | reverse complement strand
GATTATAATTAGGCATACGGAGAAGCCTAGAAGCCCCGCCCACTGTTTTGGCCTGTAGCCTGGTCTTGCAGCCTATCATAGCCCTAGATTATAATTAGGCACACGGAGAAGCCCATAAGCCCCGCCCACTGACCAGGCTACAGGCCAAAACAGTGGGCGGGGCTTATAGGCCTCTCCGTGTGCCTAAATATAATCTACTCACATATGCACACAGTGAGTGACTTACATAATGATGGACCATAATTCCGGTAGCGGCGGTTAGCGTGAGTCCGATTGAGCACATGATCAACCAGAAGACGCGGATGACTAGTACGAATGGATCGGACACGAACTGGTGATAGAAGAGGAGCGAGTAAAACAGAATAATGACACACGATAGCTGGCAACAGAACGCCGAGGCGTTATTGGACACTGACTGCAGAAGGCGACTGAAAATGCAAGACCTGGAAAATGACGGATCAAATCACCTGACTGAAAATTGTGCATGGAAAACGGCAGACCAAATCGCACTATACAAATTGAAGGATCTAAAAAATGATTGACCAAATCGCAGAACCGAAAAATGCAAGACTTAGAAAATAGAGAATGAAATCGCAGGACGGTAAAATACGAGACTTAGAACATGGCGAAATTGGAAAACCTGATAAATGACGGACCAAATAATAAAGCTAGAAATGCACAACAAAAAATGACGGACCAGGTCGCTAGTAAATGCAAGATCTGGAAAATGGCAGACCAAAACAAAGGCTAAAAACGCGGGACGAAATTATTTTGCACGCATTTAAGCGTGTTATTTCATTTAACAACAGAACGCCGAAGCGTTGGAAAACATGAGACAGTCGTCTATATGACCGACGGTAGTCGTGATCTCCTGGTGTTTTTGTCTGAACTTCTCAATCTCCAATTCCGACATTTGATGCCGTGCGTCACCCCGCAGACAGCATTCCAGATCGGCGCTGACTTTCCTAAAAAAGTAGAAACAAAATAAATTGTCTATTCCTTTATCTTAGAGAGAAATATAGCCCACAAAAAGCCATATGTAGACGTAGCCGTCCTATTTCCACATTTAGCGGAAGCCTCATCAATGTTAGAAGCAATCGTCCTACAGATAACATTCCAGATCACAGCTGATCTTCCTGAACCTGTAGCTAAAAATCTTCGCCAGCACGAATGTGGTCGCCTGAGAGAATGTGTATGCCGCCATCAAGTGAAGATAGAGAAGATAAGTCACAAGGCGAGGTACGAACATATTGGAGACCACGATGTAGCTGTGAAACGGAGTTACCATGTAATCCATGCCATTCGTTGAGCCATCGGTAAAGCGAGCATTATAGGCGTGTACATGGACAAACATGGTCTGCATACTGGACTGAACTGAACGCACACATCAGTTTAGTTCATTTCTGTTGCTTTGTACACGCTTTACTCACTTTACCGATGGAATGACGGATGGTATGCGTTACCCAGTTGCGTCTACACTACAGGAGTGTATTAAGCGAAAGAACTGAACTGAGCTCAGCTGAAATGTTTAAGTCACTTTTGTTCAGTTCATTTCTGTAGCTTCAGCTCTCAAATCTCGAGTCAGAAACTACAGTTGCCGAAAGCCATCGGTAAAGAAGACAATATAGGCAAAGAACACCATTCCCGACATGATGATTGACCAAGCCGCTGCAGAGTAAATGGTGGACAATTTCTTCGCATGTTTGGCACATTCATCAGCCATTGGCTGGTGAAACACCACTGCCAACCTTCAATCAATATATTAGTTAGTCATTTAATTAGCCAAAAATTGTACACTGTAGCGGTAAATGTGGCGTAAACAACCGGGCAAAATGCACTTTCGGTTGCCGTAATAACACCTGGCTTGGTGGCGTCATGGTAGAGCATTGGACTTACGAGGGCCATTCCAAAAGTTTCCGGCCTCGACATATTAGACAACTCAGATGCTTTTATTTGCGGCAAGCACAAATTTAAACTATCGTATATTTACATTATGCAAATGAGAAAATCATATACGTAATTGTTTGGGTTTTCACAAAATTAGATGCAACGTGGTGCCACTTTTACAAATCCAGCTACAAACTGGGAAATTGTCATGCAACAGCGAGTTTGATTTTGCGCTGCTTGCGTTAGCGCTTGAAATTTTTTTCGGTTTAGTGCTCTATGCCGTCATAAATTACAATGACGTCATATCCGCAGCAGACTCAAGTCAGTAAAGAATTTACGTTTCACTGATTTAACAATTGTGAAAAATAGGCTATTGTCTAATATTATGTCAAGTCCGGAAACTTTTGGGATGGCCCTCGTACAATCGACAGCTCGTGTGTTCGACTCCCGGTCGGGTCGCTATCAAGTAGTTACTACTTAAATGGGTGACTGTCTGCGGATAGGTAGGCCCATAGATTATCTAGGTAGGTACTATACAGCCACACCAAGGTGAACTCAGATTTTCATCCCTTCGGGGTAGGTAAACTGAGCACCGGTGTCGTGGGAAATTTGTCGCACCTAGAAAATTCTTCCCACCTCCATATTGTCATAATGTAACTAACGCTAACACTAACCCTAACCTTAACCCTAACCTCAACCCTAGCCCTAATCCGAACCCTAATCTTAGCCCTACTCCTAACCCTAACCCTAACCCTGAATTTAACCCTATCCTTAATCTTAACCCTAACCCGTACTGCTGCGTGTGGGAAAAAATTTTCCGGTGCGACGAATTTTTCACCACACCGGTCTGTCTGGCTGGGGTAAGGCGGTGCGCGTTCACCTTTGCCAGGTGCGATCCCATATCACAGGTGACGCTCTGTAGATATGCGATAGATTTTCCATTGATAGCCATACACAGCTCTTAACATTTTTGCGGTACATTGTATGTCATAACGTTAAACACAAAGTGAAAGAAAAAAGACATAAGCTTACTGGCACTAACAAAAATATCACAAAAACATCATTTGAGAAAACACGAAAAATCAACCTTCCACTGAAGCTGGCGGCGTACAATGATGTCTGTGACGTGGCACACTGGAACGACCAGATGACCATGATTAGCTTCCCGAACAGGACCATACCGAACCTGACTGACGTCATCGCTCACGTAACCATAACTGACGTCTTCAGTCACGTTACCATACCGAATCTGTCTTCTACCGGGTGACTCGTCGTAACCGGGAACGTCAAAAACGAGAAATAGTGATCTAGACTTAGGGTTACCGATTGTGTCAACGTAGGGATTAGGGTTAGGATTGGACACTGACAGTGTTCGTGTATCCTAGTGGCATAGTTTGGACGTTCACGGTTTTCACAGGCAACTCTTTTACTGAATCTGTCTTCCCGCGTGAACACCGACAACATCCGAACGCTGTTGAGAACCACACCTTAGCTTTCACCCAGACGTATTAAGCTATTACTCATTTCCCATCCTGTTGTGAATAGAAGGCTAAGTTGATATGAGCCGACATCATTATGGCGACAGAAATTTAACACTGAAAATCGCACTTTTGGAACACCGCACTGTCAGACAACATTCAAACACCTTTCCTCTATAATAGCTTTTAAGCTAAGTTATTACTTATTTTCCATCCCGTTGAATGAAAGAGGCAGAGTTGATCTAAGCCGAGAATATGACATTACGGCCTTCCAAAATTTGTAAAGATTTCAGCCTTTTGTATTTCGAAGCTTGATAACACTCGAAAGCCGTTGAGATCCGCACCATGGTTTCAACCGTAGCCTGTATGCTGCTAGGTCTACTCATTTTCCATTTCGCCAGGGGCAGAAGGCAGAGTTGATTTGAACCGAGGCGATCGAAATTTCTAAAAGTTGCAGCTTTAAAGCACGTCACTGGCCAACAACATCCGAACGCTGTTGAGCCACAACAAAGCGACAACGAAGCCGCCGTAGATAACACCCACATTCCATTTCTGTTGCGAACTTCTGGCGAGAGCATCACCACCGGTTTCCTGCGGTCGACGGTTGAAGTAGAGTCCGAACAATTTCATACTCGCCAGCAGTGGATGCAGACCGTGCTCGATCGTCATCTGGCGTTTCGGTGCAATGTCATCATCTTCGTCCTTTGCAACGCCTTCGGCCAGTTGCTTCCCATTACTGCAATAATAATAATAATTGTTGGCGAACGGCGACTGAGGTTCATACGTCGTTTCGTCGTCAAAATCAATGACAGTTTCCACGGTGATATTAATATAGCGATTAGCAGTGGCCGTCATTTTAAACTTTCCTCCAGAATCTAGCCGCGAGATGCCTCTTCTACTGTATCTAGTGTGACTCCATTCGGCCTACTAGCGGTTCATCTGATTCAACAGCATTCTATGAATAACCCTATCATCACAATAGCGATGCCGCTTATCGAATCGTGCGCTAGGCCTAATGGTATTAGCTGCCTGTCATAACAAACGCGTTCACGTTTCCGCATTTGCATTATTAGTTCAACGGAAACTGTTCATCAATACGCTAATGTTCACTGTCGGTGCAGTGCGAGTAAACCCCTATTCAGGCCTCCCATTCTGGGCATGGGCGGCGATAGGAATCTGAAGCTAGAAGGCAACGGGGGCAAGGTCCAGAGCACAAAGGGAGGGCAATAATTTTTTTGTGTGTGGGCCAAATGCGGACAATATTCACTTGGTGTGCGCATCAACAGAGCCCCTGGTCGCTAGTCGGGAAAAATAAAACACTTTTAGCTTGTGGACGTTCCATACCGGATGCCGCAAATTTGCCTGCTTTTAATATTTGGACTTTGGAGACGCAAAAAATCACGGATATACACGGTGTTTCATAAAAAGGACCCCTTTTTGTTTTTTTTTCATAATTTACTCAAGTTACGAGCAATTTACATGAAATTTTTACCAGTTGTAGCTGAAGAAATACTAATTCGAAATGTTTGAACAAAATATGGCAGTTGATTAAATATTCTTTGCTAGTCGTGATGTAACGTTGACGTCATGGTGTGTCACAGGTACAAACTTGCTAGTCTCAACTGGTGCTGTCAGTTGCTACCCTGCTTCGATGGTAAACTTAATCTGGTTCGCTAATGAAAAATGCTTATCGTGTCAGCACTGAGCAACATGGAAACATGAAATCGGGCGTCTTGTGATCCAAGAACTCAACATCTTGCAAGCTCGGTGTGCTAGTGCACTGTCTTGCTCGAACATGTGAAAGACCAACTATCCCCACAGACACGTAAATTCGATCGCTTTGCACGTTTTGTGGCTGCAACTGTAAAACTTCAAATATTTGACACCAACGAACTAGATTTTTCACCATTGAAGCAGGGTAGCAACTGGCAGTACCAACTGGGATTAGCCTGTTTGTACCCGTGACACATTATAGGCCTAATGTCAGCGTTACATCACGACTAGCAAAGAATATTTAATCAACTGCCATGTTTTGTCGAAACATTTCTAATTAGTATTTATTTAGCTACAATTGGTAAAAATTTCATGCAAATTGCTCATCATTTGAGAGAATTATGAAAGAAAAACAAAAAGGGGTCTTTTTATAAAACACCGTATATGTGCTATCTTACAAAAATCACGTACAGTAAGTCACACCTTGGCACTAGAGGGCACTCTATCACCATCAAAATTTCTCCTGGGGTTAGCCGGTGAAAAAAGGCAAGGGCACGGGGGCACCTGCCCCTGCCCCTCTGGCGCCGCTCATGATTCTAAGCCTATATTTTAGACCACCAACAGCCGACGAAATTCATGACATTCAGCAGGACATTTTCACTGATCCAATAAGATTCAACAAAAGCAGTAATGAATGGGCCTACCGAAATCAAGTGTTACAGCTTAGGCCCTATACGAAATTGCTTCGAAGTGGCAACAGATTAAAAACTGCAGTTTTCGATCTGTTGCACATTTTAAAAAAATTAACTATGAAAGATTTTCTCTTCAGGACGAAGACGCTCGACGCTGCTTCGTTCGTTCAGAACATTAAAAACAAGTTTCAAATTTCAGCAATTTCCAACGTCTGAAAATACGCTAGGCAAATTGCAAATTGCTGTCCCTATGACAGATACACACGATAGACCTAGATGCTCCGTTTTGAGATTCCGTGACTCCAGAAAATTATGACTTTTTGCTTTCAAGTTCACCGCTATGAACAGCAAAAGCAACTAAATCTCAGTGTGCTGCTGAATAATATCACATTTTTATTGTCACTTCAGCAAACACTGTATAGATCTGAAGAACTGCAAGAACAAAGCGTGGATAAGCGCAGTTGCTACGTCGTAGTATATACTAAGCCTACACTTATAACGAATGGCTAACAAGCCTAATTGTTCCAACACGAAAACAATCGAACCATAAAACAACAATAAATTATAAATAAAATACGTATATCATTTACAGTAGAGCTAAAAACAATTTAAGTATAGGGAGTTAAAAGTAGTCCTGCAAAGCCAATGGAAACGGGTGAAAGTAACTCGGTGAAAATTTTGCGCGTTTTGCATTTTTTTTTTTTTTTTTAAAAACCGCAATGTGCAAGCCTTCTAAATACAACATAATTATTATATCACACGAAAATTATTGTAGATTCATAAATATGCATAGGTTTCAAGAAAAATAATGAGAACACGCACGTTCCTCTTTCGAAGAAGTATAGGGCAGAGAAGATGATCGCCTGATAAAGCAACAACAAATTCTGAATAGGCCTAGGCTTAAGTCACACTCTATAGGTCTACACGACCGCTAAACGTGTGCATAAAGAGACAAAAATAAACTAAGCTGAACTGAATTGAATTTAACTGGCTCGACAGTTGACACACTTCACGAAATAAACTAAAATAAAATAAAATAAACTGCTAGTTCGTTATAGGCTGTTTACACGATCGGCTGTTTACAACATCGGGCAAACGTCGAGCAAACGTCGAGCAAATGTCGAGCACACGTCGAGCAATTAGCACGTGTATTTTGAATGCATTTGCTCGACGCTTGCTCGACGTCTGCTCGATGTTTGCTCGATCGTGTAAACACCCTATAACAAACTTATAGGGTGTTTACACGATCGAGCAAACATCAAGCAAACGTCGAGCAAATGTATTCAAAATATACGTGCTAATTGCTCGACGTCTGCTCGACATCTGCTCGACGTTTGATGCTATATGTTAAAATGGTCGAACCAGCTAGACGTCTGCTCGATGTTTGCTCGATCGCGTAAACACCCTATTACACAAGCCACTGAGTTAGCACTTCAGTTCGTTTTCGTCGCTTTGTGCACGCCCTAAGTTAGCCTAGTTAAAGTGCCAACCTATATAGCAGAGTTGAGACATACGGGCCTGGTAGCCAAAAACCTAGTAAACGCAGCCAAATTAAATTCACAAATTTGAAAATATTGGCATATTCTATGCTGTGGAGAGCAAACAGAAACTCATGTGAATTAAGCCTAACCAACTGATAAGTCGTAGAAATCACAGTTGGGACTTATAACAAAAACGTAAAAAAACAAGAAAAATGAAAACCAAAAAAAATTCATAAACCCCCCCCCAAAAACAAGAAAAAACCCACCACGTTGGGTTTCTAAAATCTTTTTGGAACCCTGCTAGCCTCTGCGGTGTTCAGATGGTGTCGGTATTGCGATGAAAGTCTATCAGTAGATCGGCGACGTGCTTAGGCTGGTCAATGGCGACGGCGTGTCCACACTTGTCTACGATGTCCACACGACGGCAGCCGGGAATCAACGCACGCAGCATCTCCGCACCAGAACTGTCTATCATCTGACACACATGCATAACTGTTTTTTAACTAAGATCCGTATGACCGGACTTATAAAAAGTAGAAAATAATGGGGTCTTCGAGGATGCGACGACGCCATTGTACGATGTTCCACTCAAGGTGACGCCAACACTTTCCCAGTGGACTGCCGTGACACACGACGAAGTAGAGAAGATCATTGGCTCGGCACTAAACAAGACATGCCAGTTGGATCCAGTACCAACTTGGCTAGTGAAGGGCGTAGGCCAGCTGTTGTCGCCCTTCATCGCGCTGCTTTTTAACAAGTCGCTGGCGTCTGATATTTTTCCATCCGACTTTAAGCATGCAGTGGTTCGTCCACTGCTAAAAAAACAACAGACTCGACGTCAGCGACCCAAAGAATTTTAGACCTGTGTCTAACCTGTCTTTTCTGTCCAAACTATTAGAGAAAATTATACAGAGAAGACTTCAGGCCTATTTAGATGGCAACGCGTTGATGCCTGTAAGACAGTCAGCTTACCGTCTGTATCACAGCACTGAAACGGCTGTCACGAAAGTGTTCGACGAGTTGCTGCAGGCCGGTGATGAAAGGGACGTATCCGCCCTCTGTCTCCTTGACCTCACAGCAGCTTTTGACACCGTGGACCACGACCTCATGTTACTGAAGCTCGAGCGTCAGTTCGGCTTGCGTGGCATTGTGTTGAAGTGGTTCCAGTCGTACGCTGGCCAAATAATGCCTCAAACCCATCCCTGACAACGAAAAGGGTTCGCTTCCACAAACCAAGCTATGAAGTCTGGGGAGTGCCTGTAAACTCAGCAGATCTATCCGCGGCAAGGCTCCAGAAGCAAACGCATTTTTGTGCTCTTCGAGGTCGAAGATCAGATTGGGTACTGGCCACGTTTTTGGTTATTTTTGTGCCGATTAGAAGGCGGTTCGATCAAAGCCCCAATCTTGACTTCGCAACTACAACTTTTTTATCATTATGCGGCCGTCCTATAGGCCTCACTGCGCGTCTTGCTCCTTCGTCGTCTGTTTGTCCCCCAGTATGTCTTGGACGTTCAGGCTCCTCACTCGACAAGAAGCCCAGCTGCCGCTAAGGTTGGGCCGACCGGACTGGTTGTCACTAGATGACATCATAGATGACATCAACTAGAGGTCATCCAAGGTCGATAATTTTTACGTCATCTAAAAAAGCGTATGCCACTTTCTATTAGTGATTAATAGTAACCTTGGCCCTACCTCTCGCCGTTTCCGAGACATGGCCACTTATAGCTTGAAACACTTCACTCCATAATGTGTTATGACCCTTCAAGGTCATACAAGATTATCGATTTATATATCATTTGAAAGCCAGCATGCGACTTAATATTAATGGTCAATAGCGACCTAGGCCCTTTCTTGCACCGTTTAGCCATAGTACATCCGTGACGGACGGACAAACAGACGGACGACAATTATGACAAAGGGTCGACCTTAAGCTTACACTGGACCAACAAAGTTTTCTATAATTAACCAAAAATAAAATCACACGGAAGCGATCAGAGGTCTCAAATCGCCATCAAGAATGGTGCTGTCGGCTGGCGAATACAAAGAATTCATCTCTTGACGGCAACGAATTCTGGATGACGATTTATAATCCACAAAAAAGACTCATCGATCACCACCAAAACTGGAACACTTTTCACAGTAACGTCGTGGCAGGAAAACAGGGCGCGGAGGAGACAATCCCCCAAATTTAACCTGTCGAAAAAGTTTCTTCGTGTTGCAAAATTTTCTCTAAAAATACAAAATTTGGAGCTAAAATGCTCCTGTAAGGGTAGAAATTTAACTGTTAAGCATAGTTATTTTTTTCTGTCGGAACATTGCAACTTCCTGCGTCGCACAACTTTGGTAACCCAAAGAGGCAGTCGCTGGCAACGTACCTGGTCATTGGCACCCCAGATGACTTGAGTGGGTCGATGTACGGACGACAGGCAGGCCGCCACCTCGTCCTTGTACGCTTTGCCCGACGCGACCTTGAACACTGTATCAAAATATCACTGTATCAAAGTATCACTGTATCAAAATTAGCGAACACTGGCGTAAAATACAGCGAAACATTACACTTTGCACCATGCCAGCTTGCTTTAGCGGTGAAATCGTTGGCCACATCAACGAAGTTGCTTGACACCAAGAGGGTTAGTACTGAGATGGGTGACCGTTCGCGGGCGCACCGTCTTGGTATGTAACCAAGCTACCTACGTCAGCACAACCTGGCCATCCCTCCGTGAGTAGGTGCAGTGAGTACCAGCGAAAGCCGGGCAGCAATCAGGCACACCGCGCGATGCATTAGCCCCCTATGCGTGGACTGTCAGTGCAAACTGGTGTCTGGCTGAGAGCTATCGAAACGGAGATCAGCGCCGCCCTATGGGCCTTGTGGCGTAAGAATGAACGGGCGTTTTAGGTCGGCCCACAAAAATTTCATTGTGTTAGTCACAAAGCACCGAAACGATACCTTCACATTCAGTCGTGATATGCATTAAACAATTCTGGCAATATGAGGAAAGCTGCACGCATACATAAAATGTAAATTTTGCTTTCCAATCTTTCGTTAAAATTTGCAGAGGACAGACACGGGGATGTTAACGAGACCAAAATATGGCGAGAACGAGAACGAGAACAGTGACAGAATAAAATTTAACATATAATATTTGACATAACCGTCGGCATAAAGTGATTTTATAAACCAACGTAATTATCAACTGATGTGGCATGAATCAGATGCACAAAGACCACAATTATGCAGTAGGTCTATCTGTCTCATGTGCAGCACCGAGATTAGACCTACCAGAACCAATCTGAGAGTGAGTCTAACAGTGTCTTGCCGGTATAGTCTGTTCACTGCAGATTTGCATTTTATGCACAATCACTCATGGACATGAGTTGAATCAATCCATTGCTTTGGTTGGATTCGGTTAAACGTGACCGCAGCGAAAACACGCGCTGTCATAAACCAGCATGCAGTCTCTGCAACAATCTACTCTATTGCACAATCTTTCATCTGCATATGCAGCAGGTCCAGACAATAGACCTCTGACACAGCCGGTAGTCTGTAGCCTACTCTTGACCCCACCTGCTAAGCAGCTTCTTTAATTACGATTCAGTGTTTTATTGTAGGTCTAACAGCCACTATTCAGTTTACGATTAGTGCTGTCACTTTAACACTTGAGTCCAGAGTTATAATTAAAGTCACCATTGCGAGCAATAATAAGTATTTTGCATAGTCGAATTTCGAGACCACGAAACCAAGATGCACGAAAACGAGAACAACAACAACGAGACCAAGAACGAGAACGAGACCATTAAATTTGGTCTCGAGACCACGCTGGTCTCGAGAACTTAACATCCCTGAACAGACAGACGGACGGAGGGACTGGACGCAAACGCAAAACGTAGCTTGTTCTCTTAGAGGAAGGGCCGCACATCATACAAAACTGAATAGGCTAGAGTACAGTGTACGTACGTTTCGCATAGAATTCAGCACAAGACGCACGCAACTGAAGAATTCCGCGTAACATCTGCAACAAACATAAACAGACTGGCTATTAAAAAAATTTCGTTTTTCGACTTACAAATTAAAAACACAAGAAAATCTTACAGTAAACAGACCACTAACACTCAGAAACTCGACAAAACAAGTGACTAAACGATAACTGCTGAAGAGTAGAGACAATGAAGAAAAATTAAAATTAATGTAATAATCTAGTAGCGCTGCAGAAATGACCAATTAATTAATCGATTAATCGTAGAAAAATCGATCGATTAAACTCTCCAACACCCAACCCATTTTAGCTCTTACGGCGCTCGACCTACCTCTTCACATCTCCTATTCTGGATCGGCCTATAATCTGCGTACCGATACCTGTCGATTGCGTGGAATTCTGTCAGTGTAGTAGACAGCGATGGAAAACATCTCCTCGACGCCGTCCTCAGTGCTAGGCAGCAGTCGGTTGTTTCCTTGATGATAGTCCCGTGCGAACTTCGACAGACGTGGTGTCGCCACTGCAACCCGAATACCGAATACCATGACGTGATGATTTGCATAACCGAAGATAAACAGAATGGCAAACGCGGTATCGGCCTGCGTTTCATAAAAGTATTCAAAAAATAAAAGTGGCACGTATTTTCAGACACGGTGTAAATAGTTTTCCGACAAAACGTCCTAACTACAAAGTTCTTTAATACCGGTATGCAAAATGTCAAAATTGCAAAGATTTATCCGAAAATCCTATCTTGGATAGAGATCCGACGCAGATCACCACCAGAATCTAAACACCTCTAAACTGCAGGGCTAATTTTAACCTTCGCCGAAAATTTTAAAATTTTGAAAATTTTAGCTAAATCCGCTCGCAACTTTTTGTGTAATAACCGCTGAAAAAGCAACAAACGAATCAACGCCGGGTAATCACATAACCCCGACGTTTGCGGAGTTAAAAACAGACTAGCAAAATAAAAAAAGTCACAGACTGACTGAGAATATACAGTAAGAAAAACAATGAACCGCTCAGCTAAATTCTATAAAATAGCAAAACATTGTCGGTAATGTCTTCAGTTGTTTATGGCGAAACGTCTTAACAATATACTACAGAGTTTTTCAGAAACCTACTTAAATATCTATTTCATCACGAAATAAAACATAACGAGCAAATCTGTATGTTATTTATTGAAAAACTTTACAAGAACAAAAAACGACTTAAAAACTAATCCGAAAAAATGCATCACGTAGAAAGTTGTGGTCAATTTTCTCGAAATATCATGGACAGCTTTTGCCCTTCTACCCTCGAATTAGTATCGCGAATTTTACGGGGTCTCGCAGGCGAAAAATTCAACTAGCAGTTATTTGACCACAATGATTCAAAACATGATGAGAGGATGCTGACCAGTGGGACAGATAAGCGTCAGTAAAGCGACGTGGTCGGGGAATCGTGAGGCGTATATGGCGGCTATACCACCTCCCATCGACGTCCCAATCAGATGTACCGGACTGTCCGTCAACTTGGCCGACACCAACAGCTGTTTGTATAGGCAATATCAAAAATGCAAAACTGCAACGTGAAAATTGCACATTTTCATGCATTTTTGCAAAATTAAAATAACACGTTTTCAATCTTTTCATCTACACGGTCTGCAAGGCACCTACGAAACCCGAGGGGAATGGTATCTAAAAAGGGGCACCGTAGCTTTTCCCCAGTAGGGGAGTCGCTCAAAAATATCAAGAATGAACGTTGAAATTGCACATTTTCGTGCACCGGGGTGTTACGTGTGCAAAACGTTTTATACAAAAATATTTCCTTGTTTCTTTTAATCATGTTTCTTTTAATGAAAATATTTTAAAAAAGAAAAGCCGCCCCCGAAGCTCTATGGGCACGATACCACTGCTTTCAATTCAACTGGTACCTAGAACAAACAATCGGAAGAAATGTCTGGCGACTTCATGTAGTCCGCTAAACCGTTCTATAGCAGATTGAACCAGCGACATCGAAAGCACGAGTGCCGTAGCACGTTCAGTGCTTTACATTCTTTCTCGTAGGCCTACCAAATACCGCGCTGCTAAAGTGCATAAGCAAGTACGCAGTACGAGCTCAAACCACTCCAGACAGTGATGTAGGCCTATCGTACTTAAATCACGTTCAGATGGCATAGACTACGCCGTCGTTTGCTTTATGTCAGTCTTAATTAACTACGTGTCAGTTTGAACGAAATAAATGGAGATGCAAATGGAGATGCGGTGGGATCTTCCGGCATCATTTATTTGCAAAATTTGCTGCGGCGCGTGCCAGTGAAAGAATTAATCTGAAAATCGGTTAACAGCCTTATTCGATGTAGCCTAGTTATGTTTTAGAACCACCCTGTATCCTACTTTACAATCGTGCGTCACTCCTATTTATGACTCTGAGGCATACATTACCGATGCAGTCAACAAGATGCGCATAAATCCGCCGCTAAAATACTGGGCCGACAGTAACTATTATTATAACATTGGTGTAAACAGCACTGAACGAATCCGCGTATATTTCCAGTGAGTCAGAAAACATCAAAGTTGAGATTCCACTTCACGATGGCGAACGTAGGAAGTGAACGAATTTAAATATAAGCCAGACCTAAGAACGGACAAGCAAGGCCAGTAATGCGGGCTATTAAAGCGTGTTCAAAACGACAAAAAGGCAACGAACCAAAATGAAATGAATCGGAATAAAAGTCGTGCGCTGCGGTTTTTGTTTCGGTTCATTACATTTTAGTTCATTTCAGTCCTGTCGCTTTGTACGCGCCTTTAAGATGACCCGGCCACACAAGAAAGTCAATGCTGAAAGCTGCATTAAAAATATCAAATTCGAGTATAGACTAACGTGAGAGAGAAAAAAATCACAGCTTGTTGACGTCTGAGGAAAGCCAGTTTGTGAATTGCCAGAAAGTCCAGTTAAGCCCTTCGCAGCTGTTTATAGCTCAAGCCGTTCGCAATCGTACTGTAATGTTTTAAAACATTTTTGCGAACGTTTTCGCATAAAGTATATGCCCACGATTTTACACGTTCAAACAAAACACAAATATTTGCAAATCTGCTTTTAAAATAAAAAGCCCAGCTGTCGCAAAGCAAGCCGACCGTATGTCTTTGAATAGACTCATACATAGGTTGAAACGTAACTTAATAAGTTATAATACGTTCATCAAATTACAACCTTTTATAATTGTTTTTGTTGACGTTTCGTTGTCGCAGCTACACCTGGCGGACAGTCGTTCCGACGAAGGCAACAGCGGTTGCGGAAACGTCAACAAAAACAATAATTAAAGGCTGCAATTTGATGAACTTATTATACTGTACCTTATTTAGCCAATCGTAGCGCCTATATCCAATTTTCGGTCGCGGAGATAAAGCCATTTTCCGCAGCGACTACAAAGTTCTATGCACGCTAAGGTGCCGCTGCTATATCGAACGCTACAATTAACGCTAAGATACGATACGGCAATTCGGGGCATGTGGGTGACGGCTGCAGGCAGAAACTTTTCGGTCAAAATCGCGGCCAAACCGCTGCAGAGAGAGATATAGTCACTATTGAGAGCTATAAAATCGTCATCGCCATATCCAACGGTACCTTCGCCGACCCCGTACGACGTACTGTTTAGCCGCAATACACACGCTACAGACGACAGACAGACGAAACGGTCAGCCAAAAAGTAGAAGTATAGCAATAGCGTGCATGCTGACTTCTCTGAGTGAGTCAAGCATCGGTGACATGGATACATCTTCATCATTAGCTGCGGAGTCTGGAACGCTGCTGTCTCCGTGTCCTGGAAGATCCACCACTACCACGTGATAACTGCGTGGCAACCTCTGCAATTTCACACATCGATGACGTTCGTTCTCCAACAGTTACTTATATTTCAGTCAAGTGAATATTTCAAGATACACGTTTCTTACACTCCTAATTCGGTCAAAAGCGCAAATGACATTGCGCACATACGTTAAGTCCATTTAAAAACACGAGATCATTCCTTCCACTGTAATCAACAACCTTGGCTTTGTTGCTAACCTGGTCAACTTAGCCTCCTATCCTCAACGAAACGAAAAATTAATAATAGTTTGAGGGCCAAGGGATAGGACTAAAGCCAATAGAATGTGTCTGAATGATGAGGTGATGTGTCTGTTGGCTGCAGCGCTGGTTCGATTTATTACTAATCGTCAATTTCGATTAAAAGCTAACAGTGGCAACTTCCTTTTAATGCAGTTCATTTTCTTGTTTAGCAATTTTTTTTCAGTTATTGAGTTATAAGCTATCAGAGATTTACCGAGATGCATTTATATATTATGGAGTAATTTAAACTTCGTCGTATAGACAGAATAAAATGTTGACGTTTTTTTTGCAAAACAGCTGACCGATGTGCTTGCCATGACGTTGTTGTATCTACTTTCTGATATTGACATAGGGCCTACTAATCGAAATTTTGAAGGTGAAAAATGTTATTAATGTTTGAAATTTTCAACGATTAGTCGTGTGACTAATGGTTAATTTCGGAAACTGGAGTATAATTGTGTACACATACATTGACGATTGCTATCCAGTTGTCCTTGGAGCCCGCAAGTCCGTGTACAAAGACTAATGAAGTGTGTCCAGGTCGCCTGTGACCGAGTTCGGCGTAGCATCGCACGGCGGCCAACTTGACACCACCGCTAACGTACCGCAGCTTTAGACCGCTACGCCGCAACGATAGCCTGCAGTCAGTCACATGGATTAACACATAGATAGATATCTGTGATTCGGTGGTTTCCTGCGTTTACCAATGCCCGAAAAGTGAGCAAATTCGCCGCTTTTATTAGACGTCAAAAGCTAAGTGTTTCAGCTTCAGAGAGGAGGGGAGAGGAGGGCTTTGACATTAAAAATCCCTTGACCATAATGGGCCGGATTTAGGGGGGCCCTGGGCCCCAGACCTCTCACCAACAGGGGGTCTCCCACCAAACCCCTCAATTTTTAAAACCCTGTAATTCGATAGCCAATCCCTTTCTGAAATCTCAAATACGCCACTGGGCCCAGGCCTCTCGCCAGGGAGGGACGCTGAAAATGCGAGAAATGAAAATACGAGACATGAAAATGCGGCACCAAAAATA
>Ga0209367_1006377_pt1 | contig 16345 bp, 9 predicted proteins | sample WorMetLIZISLAND2_FD_187412 | JGI IMG/M metagenome (GOLD analysis project Ga0209367, IMG submission 187412) | Marine gutless worms symbiont microbial communities from Max Planck institute for Marine Microbiology, Germany - Olavius geniculatus... ... | reverse complement strand
GAGGGGGGTGGTCAAAATTTGCGATTTTTGGCCTATAACTCGCTGTATCTCAGTAACGGTGCGAGATAAGGCCTAGGTTACTATTAATCACTAATAGCAAATCGTATACTGGCTGTCGATTGGCGCCGAATTCAATGACCTTGGATGACCTTGAACGCCAAAATAGGGGGTTTTACAGATTTTGTTCGCGATATCGGGCTGCGCAAGTCTATATCATTCACAAGGAGGCGCCACCATCGCCAACGCCACACGCGCCCATGGCCGATGTGTATTATGGTCCCGATGGGCCAAGTCCAAGTGATATGCGATTTTAGAAACTATAACTGCTGAACTGGAAATGCTATAGGCTTTCGCGCATCTCGTGAGCTTTGCTCAAATTTCTTGTTGAAATAACGTTGGCTTCGCCTCTCCCTCAGAATTCTAGACTCTTTAGCTCGTCCTTCCAGAACATATTGATTTCTACGATGTCTAAGGCACATTGTGTATAATGCTGGTACAACAGGTTTTTTGTTGTCTTTTGTGTCGTTGGTCTACAATATACATTCTGATGCATTAGCGTCTAACCTTAACTCTTTGTTGCACATAGCAACAGTTCCGACTGTCAGCAGTTGACTCGGTCGTCACACAGAAAACGGCATTCGCACTGCTACCCGTATAACTCGCAGGTAGGCTACCTTTAGCTTTTTACAGCTTTATGTGCATAAAGGAGCGTACAAGCGACAGAACTGAACCGAAATGGAAGGAAAACCACAGCGCATGGCTTTCATTTTTACGCGCGAGAGCTACAGTGTAGCTATCTGGCTATAGCGCGTACTAGCTATGATAATTCTGTCCGTTTGTCTGTCTGTCACGACCCGGTACCGTTTCAAGACCAGTTGAGATAGAGACTTCGGGTTTACACCATATGATAGCATTCTGTCTCTAGTATTTCGTGACAAAATTTCATGCTACTGGGTAAAAGGGGTCTCCACAAAAGAGGGGGCAAAAGAGGGGCATCCCTTCTAAAAGGACCTTATTCTACAGCTATTGGCTCGTCTAACGTAAAAATGGTTGCAAACAGGCACAGACATGCTGCTTACTATAACAAGCACTGGCAACGAGCTTCTTAGAAATATCAACATTGATGATTTTGAATGACCATGAACCCCCAAAATAAGGGGTTTTAGTGAATTCTTCGCGATTTTGGGTTGAAACACGCATTTCAAAAGTGAATTGCGCCGAAATGGCTGGAGATAAACTAAGACAAATTGCAAATGAAATTTTCAGCATTGAATGTAGATTTTAGCAGTTCGAGTCTGGACTCTCTAGATTCAAAGAGGCCTGAGCACGCGGGTGTCATAAAGGAGTACCCTTCTAAAAAGTGGTTATTTGTCCGCTGCTGTCTTGTCTAGCGTGAAAATGGTTGTAGATAGGCACAGACATGTTGCTTATAATAACAAGCTTCTTAGGAGTGTCAACATTAATGACCTTAAATGGCCTTGAACCTTAAAAATATTGATTTGAAGTTGTTATATGGCAATTTTTGGCTGAAAAAAGAGTGAATTGCGACGAAATGAATGGAGATAGACCAAGATTGCCTGCGAACAGAAACTGCCATAGGCTCTCACGTGTCTCTCGAGCATCAGCTCAGATTTCTTGTTACTCCTTGCGTGCTACGTTCCTAACGAAAAGTATATGAGATCAGTGTAATATCGAGGACCGACCGACCGACGACCGACCTTTGTTCCTGGAAGAACTTCAAACGCCCATATCTCCAAAATGGTGCTAGATAGACGCATGGTCACTATGGACCACCCATAAAAAAGTCGACGCCCGGGAGTAGAATGATTACGTGACCGATGACGTCACGTGACCCCAAAAGGTCAAGGTCGTATGTTTGAGACGCTATATCTCCATAACGGTGCCAGATAAACGCATGCGTTGAGGTATAACAAGACAAATGGCAACTAGCGTCATCGACCATTATTGAAAATTTTTTCTCTCAGTTTTTAAAATCGGGCAATATTTTATGAACTTCGGGGAGACAATTTACAATAACGACCTCGACGCCAGTCACTATTAGTATAATATTAAACGGGTCTCAATTAGACGCCGGGTTTATAATACAAGCCGAAAAGAACGAAAAAGCTTTTAAAAGAATACAAAAGAAAATGATGCGCGCGAGGAGTACATTAGATTAGTCATGTCTTTTAAGGCGCTTCGATACGGCGAGGGTTAAACTCAATTAAACTGGCATACGATGATACAACTTTCAGCTGGCCTCGTTAACTGCCAAGCTCTATAGATCAGCATGCCAACAGTTTTGTTAGGCCTAAATGCGTCTAGAGACAGATCCAGAATTTTGAAAAAAAAAACGGATGTATCTCAAAAAACATTTCCGACATTGTCAATTGTCACTTGTTGGTTCTGTTTTTCCTAGGTAGTGCAGAAACTGGCACTGGGTGAGGTGGAAAATTGAATGGCCAGGTGTGTCAGAAGTATTCGTATCAAAAATTATTACAGTTTTAAATCCTTTCTAATTACAAACGAAAATGTCTGCTTGGATGTTTTTGAGACACACTGTAGAATATTCTAAAGGCGAATTATTGTGTTTTAGGAAGAACCGGTGGGTGAATGTTCGCGATGCAGTTTGCTTAGAGCGGGATACATAAGTTTATTATTTCTCACTGCCGCTTATCGACCGTTTCTATGGTACCGCCGTACGTAAACCTGCCTTCTGGAGTTCTGAAACGTCTGCAGCCAGTCAGCCACGATGGGATAGGCTATCTACAGCATAGCCGCCGCGTATAGGTCTACTACGTTGGATTCCATGGTTGCAAAGTTCGTATCTACGGTAGTCTGCAGTCAAATGGAAGGCGTAGGCCTACAAGACGTGCAGTACACTACAGGACATGCAAAACAGTGCTTACTGGTGTTCAACCAATCGTCTGTATAACCTGGTACCCAGTTATAGGTCCATGTCAGGGATGGGGTCTTCGAGGACTGTATTCGACCAGCTCGCGGACAAAAATCGTGGCATTGGTTTTGGCCTTGGCCTTGAGTGAATAGAAATACATTCATTAATTAAGAGAGTGGCTTCTTTATTGGCATATTTTACTTTTTTATTATTCAAAAAGTTCATATTATTTTTAAGTTGATCTAGTTGATGAAGTTAATCAAAAATTATTACTCTAATTATATCTATAGTGCCAAACTAGTTGCTAACCAGTAGTTTAATTATTTTTTGTTACGGTCCTCAAGGCTTCGCCGTCGCAGGAGCGTTTACGTGTTTTGCCGTAACTACACGCACCTTTTTCCCGTTTGAGGTGTTGTCTAAGGTCGCCTATGTCTACGAGGTTTGAAAATCTCGTCCCAGGAAATCGGCGTGTGTAGTCACGGCTTTTCTCTTGAACTAAAAACAGAACCGTTTAACAGAGCATAGGACTACAACACCACTAGCTAGCACGGTGGTGACTAGGCCTACGTGAAACCGTTGGGCGGTCGAACATTAATGTCCTTTTACATCTAGTAGTTTAGGTATCAAGCCCGTGGAGAGGGTGGAGTAGAGGGGATAAGTCGTTTGGGGCCCGCCGTCGCCCAGTAATGTAAAGTACACCAGAATGCGCCACAAATTTAAAAATTTTTTCCCAGAGAGGCCCCGCGAGAATGTTTCTCCTGGCCCATCTGTGGCTCTCGACGGCCCTGGTAGGTAGGGTCCATGTTCGTTAATATCGGCTCATCAGTCATTGCTCACGGTCGCATGCACGTATCGCAGTCATTTTGCAGCGTTCCGTTATATGCAGAATCTCTGTCTCTCTGTGCTGTTTTTCGTGTATTATTTTGTCAGTATATTTGTTTGTTTCTCTGTACACTATGAGTGCACTACATGTTGTCCCTGTATTAGCTGTCTTTGAAATGTCCGTCCGTCTGTCACGTGTACTGGCTGGGTAAGCTATGATCACAAAATCTCAGGGCTGCCGTGGGTATGGGAATTCCCATGGATATGGATATGGGATGAGTATGGGTATGGGAACTGTACTGAATTTCCATGGGTTCTGTGGGAATTTTTAAATAGATGTGCGATTAAGCGCAAACGCAAAATAGTCTTCGGAGAGCCTCAAGCCGCTGACCGGTACCGGTACGTCGCCGTCGCTGGAGCATGGTGACGCAATCAGAGTAACGTCCAGCCAGCAGCCGTAGCCGGGCAATTTAGGCGTTACTTTACGAATTTATCACTATTTGTACAGCAACTGGTGACAGCTGCTAGTGTTCTTGTGACTTCTCTGGCTAGGCTGACTGATATTCCATTAATAATAAATTAATCTGTGATTTTCTTTTAACGAATTGTTTCATAAAACGCAGATCACAGAGAAAACGCTTTGCCCCCTAACATTGCCACAACTCATCTGCTTTTGTACCTCCAACGTGCCGAGTTGTGTCAGAAGTACCATTTAAGATTGAATATTTGAGTTGTGTCGGTGTGGGGGGCTAATTTAATAAATAGCACTAGGCTTAGGCTATAGCCTGGAGCCCACCACGTTTATGAATAGGCCTATCTTCTACAACGGACAACAAAAACAACTGCGCATAAAGTAAGTTTATACAATGTCAAAGAAACAGCAAAAAAAACAAAAACACGCGAGGTATGAGGTATGAGTATGGAAGATTTCGGGGTTCATTGAGTAGGGGGAGTCGGTGGGAATTCTGTGGGAATTCTATGGGAATTACCAAAAGTTTTTCTGTGGGTATGGGATAGGTATAGGAATTGAAATCCAATTTTCACGGCAGCCCTGCAAAATCTTCACTGTCGGCTTTCTGAATTTTTTTCTTTGTCCTTATTTTTTCTTGTTTCCTTTTCTTTTGACTTCCCCCTTTTTTGGTCGCAGTTAAGGCATCTGGGGACGCTATTAAGTTTCTCATATGGCCAGAGCCCGGTCGCCAAACTATTTCTGTGGCTAAGACTGCTGCACTTCTTTCAGTTGTATAATGTCACGTTACACTGTGTCTCAGAAAAAAACATCCCCGACATTTTCGACTGTAACTTAAAAACCAATTAACAGATTTTTATTAATTTTTGGTGCAAATATTCCTGACACAGCTTGCCATAAAATGAACATTCAGTTTCCTACCTCAACCAACATTTGTTTTTGCACTACCTGGGGAAATACAACCAGCGAAATATCACTTTTTATCTAATGCGATATAACACGTAAAAACACATTTTGTTTGCATTTCTAACGCTGTGGCTGACATTTCATTCAACTGCCCGCAGTAAAATTGCTTGAAGTGTTGGCCTACTATGCAAACACAGGCAAAGAGATGCTTTCTTCATTCATTGACAGCAGTATCGATAATGTTTCCACGGATTAGGACAGATAGAATTTATTGACGTTTTTTCATTCATTTTAACACGTATTATGGTTTGTCTGATTTCTTCAGGTAGTGCAAAAGCAGACGTTGGATGAGGTGGAAATTAAAACACTTATTTAATAGCTGGTGGTGTCAGGAATATTTCTGTCAAAAATTATTAAAATCTGCTAATCTTTCTTCAAGTTACGATCAATAATGTCGGGGACGTTTTTCAGGTTTTTCTGTTTATTTTAACATATTTCGCTCGATCTGATTTCCCTAGGTAGTGCAGAAGCATACATTAAGTGAGGTGGGAAACTGAACGGTCATTTGATGGCAAGTTGTGTCAGAAATATTCTTACCAAAAATTACCAAAATTTGGTAATTGATTTGCAAGTTACAGTCAAAAATGTCGGGGATGTTCTTTGTGACACAGTGTATATTATGTGCATTTTACTGGCTAATGAAAATGCATAAAATAGTGCCAAGTTGTTTTTTAAATTCGTTTATATAATGGTCTAGTATGCGACAAAGTTTGCATAAGTAGGTTTAAGGTTTGTATAATAGCGTCATCGTGACCAGAAAAAACTGTCTTACTTCACCAGTGTCATCATCATCATTCTTATCATTCTATCCGTCACCCTAGTATTTTTTCTTTCTAAGCTTAAACTATTGTTACGCGCGAGAGCTAGCTAGCTAGCTATAGCGCGTAATAGCTATGGTAATTCTGTCCGTCTGTCCGTCCGTCCGTCTGTCTGTTACGACCCGGTACCGTTTTAAGACCAGTTGAGATAGAGACTTCGGGTTTTTACCGAATGATAGCCTAGTGTCTCTAGTAAAAAGACGTTATTTTACCGGTATTGGCTCGTCTAGCGTAAAAATGGTTGCAGATAGGCACGGACATGCTGCTTATCATAACAAGCACTAGCGACGGGCTTCTTAGGAATGTTAACATCGATGACCTTGAATGACCTTGAACCCCAAAAATAAGGGGTTTTATTTAATTTTTTGCGATTTCAAGCTGTGGTGCACAATTCAGGAGTGAATTGCGCCGAAATGGTTGGAGATAAACCAACACAACCTGCATATTAGATTTTTGCCATTGAATGTAGATTACAGCAGTCCAAGTCCCGACCCCCTACGTTCAAGAATGTCTGCACAAGCGGGTGTCAAATAGGTGTGCCCCTTCTAAAAAGTGGTTATTTTTCTGCTATTGGATTGTCTATCGTAAAAACGGTTGCAGATACGCACAGACATGTTGCTTATCATAACAAGCACCAATGACGTGCTTTTTAACGGTATCAACATTGATGACCTTGAATAACCTTAAACCCTAAAATGAGGGTTTTTAGTAATTTTTTGCAATTTTCGGCTGCAAAACAGTGAATTGCGACGAAACGGGTGGAGATAGACCAAGGTTACCATGCGAACAGGAACTGCTATAGCCTCTGGCGCGTTTCATGAGCATTAGCTCAGATTTTTTGTTTGTCATATGTTTCTGGATTTTTTTTATTTTATACATAACAGTACTTTTACTTCAGTTTTGCATTTCATTTCTGTTTAAAATATTTTCGGTGCGTTTTAGTTCAAGTGCTACTTGTTAGATTAAACTGGCAGATCGCCTGCGAGTTTTTCGGTGCAAATCTCAGTCTCATATTGTATTGTCGAGCTAAGCATCTGTTTGTACTAATTGTGCTGAAGCCTCGTGTGTTGTGCATGCAAGACACTGTGTCTGAGGAGTTATGATTAGGGTATTTTTATATTCCAGAAGGTTTGAGTAAATCACATGAGTGAAGTATATATTACAGCAATTATAGTATTATAATAAAGTGAGTAACGAATACTTTACATCAGACAGTGGCGCCGGGTATAACAAACTGTATAAGGAGCAATCCAGTGTGATTTACGTCGTTTACTGTCAATTAAATGGTTATGCATAAATAGTGACAAAATAACAACAGTTGTCGTAAAAAACATCAGATTTCCCAAACAGGTCCATAGCTTACCTTCAAATGCTTTTTTGTTCAAAAGTCCCGCAATCAACAACGGGTGGGCCTTCGACCTCACTGGGGAAGATTACAGCGCTTCCCAGACCCTCCAGTTCAATTTAAAGAATAACCTGAAAAAGGGACAGAAAAAAGGAAAAGAAAAAATGACAAAAATTGAAACTAGCAAAAGGATAGAGCAAGAGCTCACCTAACGTCGAAAAAAAATTCGGCACATCATGTTTGAGAGAATTATTCTGAAAATAAAAGTTTACTTTTTAAGGACCAAGATGTCTATTGTGTGCCATCAATTCCCAATCGGAGAAAAATGTGTCTCTTGGCTTCAATTCTACGTTGAACACTGCACTCGAAGTTCCAACATCCGTATGTCCATACGCATCCAAGCACATTAACATGCTCGCCATTTTCCGCAGTTGTTCTTCGCTTTTAGTAGGCCAAATACTTCGCATTAGATATAATTAATTTCATCAGTTCAGCGTTTATTGTCCTTTAAAAATCAAGACCGGAACTTTGGATTTGTTCAGAACGTAATCGCTGACACTTCCAAGAATGGTTTTCTTGATTTTGCCGAGGCCCCGAGCACCCATCACAATCATATCAACTTCGTCTTCCTTCGCGACCTTGATTATCCACTCGCCGGGCGAGCCCGCACTACCAGTCAGCCAACGATAGTCAATCTGAAACACCGCAGCAACAAATCGCCTTATAACACTGGCGTAGCCATGGGGGTCACTGGGGCACTGCGCCCAGCAGCGTACTCCGTTACTGAGAATAGTGCCAAAAAACGCACCAAAACACTTAATTTTTTTACACAAAAATCGGAAAATTTTCTGGGCAAGGACTCCCCTGGTGAGAAGCGGCGTCGGCGTAGTAGGAGTGAATTGGTCATAATTCAGAATCTGTTGACGGAATGAGTCTAACTTTTGTCTGCTTACTTCAGGGATGTCAGGTCTTAAAACAGTCTTGTTTCAATAGTTTTAAAACCGATATTGGACCAATATTGGTCTTGGTCTTGGTCCTGAAGGTCGGTGTCTTGTTAACATCTCACTCACTCTGGCTACGTAGCTACTGCAATAGGCCTATATTTCTGTCGCTGTGTGCGGAAATTGAGAAAATAGTAAATAAACAGTTAAATAACCAAATGCAAGTAAGTAAACAATTCGATCGACATGCAGCAAGAACAGAACTATTTTCAATTTGAATGCAAAGATAAAGGTCAAGTAATGCTAGAAGTCCGGGTACTTTTTAGACCAGAAGCAGCACTTTAAACAGAACAGTACCGACAGCCGATTAGCACGAGCCATTTATCTTATCATTATTATAGCCAAAGTAGCCAGCAGCCGCTAGTGCTGAATTACATTGACCGTTGTTATCTCCGCCAACTGAACAGAGTGAATGGCAGAGATTATATGTTGTCATCCGATGTGTGTCTTTGTGCGCGCGGCAGCAGCAGCAGAGATTAAGATGCTGATAAATTCAAAACGGTTAAAGCTACAAACTTCGAATTTGACGAGCATGTTCCCAGGGACACTTCGGACATAACCCATTATTTTCTCAAAAGGCTGACCCCAGAACGTTTGGGCGTTAAATGCCGATTGGCGGAGATATGCAGTCTCACGAGCGCTTTTTGGTTGTAATGCATTCGCAGTTGCAGCACAAAACGGTTGAATCTGACAGGATTCCTGCAGCTCGGTAAAAGTTCACAACAAAACAAAAATAGGCTTTAGTCGACTAACATAATGTTGGAAATGGTGTGTTTAATTAACTGCAAAATGGTCACGTTAAAAATGTTACCTTCATCGCTAATAGTCGTGATTCGTACATTTCTTGCAGCTCCATTAATTTCATTTCTTTTTCCTGCATTTCGGTTTCTTTGCCTGCACACGCACAGCTTCCAAATGGTCCAAAACAAAAAGTAGAAGTCGCAATGCTCTTGTCATAGCCGTAAAACTGCATCAAATACATAGGCCTATTGACGGAGTTTGTCAATGTCACACTTAGCTACAACGCTACACTATAGCTTCTAAAAACAAGAAACTCAGCTGTCGCTGTGGTGGCCGGCCGTACCGCTTATATTCGAAGGCCAGCGTCCGACAGCCGGTCGCGAAAAAAAACTATTTTCCAGAATGACTGCAGTGCCATACTCGCTTTGGTGACGCATATCAAACGCTAAAATCAGCGCTAGGATGCGATACGGAAATTCGGCGCACGTTGGTGATTGGCTGCAGGCAGCAACTTTGCATTCGAAATTGCGGTCAAACCGCTGCAGACATGGTTTCTATTGACAGCTTATAAGAACTCGTCATCGCCCTATCCAAAGGTACCATCGCCGACTATTTACGAAGTACCGTTTAGCCACAATACATACATTGCAGACGACAGACGATAGACAGACAGACGATTTTCGTACCAAAGGCTTGAACTAACGGTCGACCAATAATGCACAGAAGCGTTTAAGGTGTGGTGGAACCGTTAATGATCACTCCACTTAAGTAAAAAATCTAAATAGCATCAGGTCTAGTACTCCTGTAGTAAGGGGATGCATAATAAATAACAACGTTTGTACGACCACAATTAGGCCTATTGCAGGCAAACACGAAGTAATACAAAATGTACCTGTTTCCATAAAGTGCGTTATGATTACCCTCGTCCCTTTGTGGTGCAGGTTGTATATGTACCCTGAAACAAAGCAGCAGTGCGACGTTGGAGAAATCGTGTGCTCACGACATTCGTTTGTTTGTATTCGCCTGTAGGTGGCAGCATGATAATACTGACGGTCGATCTATGATTTTTAGTTGCATTTTTTGCCTGGAGTTCGACTCAAAATTTTCCCATCCATTGTGGGCCAGAAACCTCCATTTAGCACATTTTGTCATTGGACCCCACTTGCCAAATAGCATCTAAATCCGTTAAACTGTTCGGGCAAAGGTCAATAATATGCGCTAACAGACGACACACAGACAGGCAGACCGCGCAATACAGAGAAACTTATAGCAATAGGCGGAATCGCCTACGCTGCAAAAGCGCCTAATTAATACTCACAGAACAACGTCTCATATATTGTCTTTTCGACATGGGGAATACTACACTGTATACTTACAATCGAAAGCCTTTTCCGCATTTTCGCTCCAATCAATTGAGATCAGTACGGTTTTCATCGTCGCATGCTCTCACAAATCAGCGCTGTAAAACAAATAACACATAGCCCTAATCAACGTCATAGGATTGCACAGAACATGTATCTTTCGAAGCTCATCAGAACAATTTGAGTGAAAGCAGACCTATATCATAGATCCACATTGTCTTCGGCAAAAACGTGAGCTTAGGCCATGGGTGTTGAACACATTATCAGACTATCGCAAAGACCCATATTCATTTATCCCTCTGCCCGGACCCGCTGGGGGAGCTTACCGAGCTCCTACAGACTCCGTAGTTGGATTAATGGTGTGGGGCCCTCGGGAAAGAGAGGAGAGGATGGAACCCGAGGGAGAAGAAAGGGGGGGAGAAAATGAAAAAAAAATAATGAAAAAAAGGGGGATTAAATAATAGAAAAAGGGAGTGTGTAGAAAACATGGGGAAGGACAGATAGGGAAAACTTGAGCCCGATTTTGATTCTAGACTTGGGGGGATAAAACCTCTGCTTAGACTAGTACCTACATCAAAATGATTGCGGTATCGCACAGTTTCCTTGCGATAGTACGACTTTCATGTGCATTTTATTAAAATCACTTTATTAGCTTATTAAGTTTGATTGATGCAGTGATTTCTCGCCGCACGTAAGTTTACGTATACTGTATCATACAGTATCATTATGCAGCGTTAAAATTCACGTTTAACTTAAGTCTGTCAAATTCTTGCAAATGGCGTACATATCTGTTGTCTATGTCAAGAAAAAGAATGACGACATGACATTGTACGACTATAAGATTACAATATAATTATTTATCTCAACGACATAGCAACTGCGTATATGAAATGTTACAGGTAGATATGGCAATTCTGATGATGTAGGCCTTATTCACTCGCCGAAAGGACTTAGGCTTAGTTACAGCTAAGCTAGATTTAAGAATCAATTTTCAAGGCCGATAATCACCGATAAACATTAAACCTAATACGTACGCATCACTTTCCGTGCATGACGTATTACAAACTTACTTGTTATTATCGAGTTTCGTACGTAGGCGTTAACACATCCGATGCCTGTGGCGCAGTGGCCAGGCACTGGCAGCAGCCATTCGTACGTAAGCAGCCACTTAGCAACTAAAAATAAGCAGCAAGCAGCTGCTGCAGCAGCAGCTGCTCAGCTGCAGCGGCTGCTGCGATGCATCTTTCTTCAACTGTTGCTAGGCGTCTTACGCCTCTGAGACCATAATGATGCTTGAGTGCACGATCTTTTTCAGCCAAGTGTTCGCACGGTCTTGATTCAGTGGCGTAGGAACCGGAGCTTCATTGAACCTAGGCCTCCGAGCTCCCGAGTCCCCGAACGGAGCGACAAAAATAAGGCCAGAAAATCAAAATAACGAGTAAAATAATACAATTGCGCAATGCACACAAGATTATCCATACCATGGCAGGATCGAGAAGTCGCACGAGAACACAAAACGCATCAAAACTCTTGGGAGCTATTGGGCTTCGCCCCATGCAGACTATACCGCTGGAGCTTACAGTGCTCTCTATAGGACCCCATAACTGGCGAAGAAAGAATTTGCTGCCTCTCCTGCCTCAAACCTTTGATTCTTGACTCTCGCAGGCATAGGCCCTCAAAGTAGCCTAAGTAGGCTTACTAAGTTACTATCATATCATATCAAAGATTTACTACTGTCCCCATTACACGATAAAGACCATGGGTGCATTACATGGCTCATGGTCACTAAAATAACAGTGAGATCTGATAAAAAAAAACAGTCACGGAGCATCAGGGACAATGGTAAAAGCGTCGCAGAATAAAAACGCTTTCAGTTGGCGTTTGAAGGCTGCCTGGGATGGCGTTCTGCGAAGTGATTCAGGCAAACGGTTCCACGCGGCCAGACCTGCAAAAGCGAAACCATCTCTCTGCAAACTTGGTACGCACTACGGGGCGACTGAAATCGCGAGACCTGACAACGCGACACCAAATAGCAGGGCTGGACATCGCGAGACAACGCGAAGTAACGCTAAATGACGCATAAAATTAACTTTAGTTTCACGTATTATATAAAAACATTGCGCCAACTTTAACACGCGTTTTGCAAAATAGCAGAACACAGCAGTATTATGTAAAGCATCCCATAAGAAGCAAAATCAGGCAGTTTAACATTAGGTAAACTGTGACACACGTTTAGTTAGGAAAATATTATACTTTCCAAACTTAACACATGCCATACATGTATACTAACTTCGCGGACCACGAGACGTTTAAGCCGGCTTTTAGACTTGACGATACTAATGTTGGCAGTTTTCATTTGGTGCCATCAGTTGATGGCAAGGCCTACTAACTGACAAGTGCATGCCATGTGACTTTGAGGCCAACTGGCCACGCTTCATTGGTCGGACTGGCAGTACTGTCTATGCTCGCTGATGAAGGGACCCTTTTTGCTCAACTTCTGATCTGGTGCCGCGTTGTCAGGTCTCGCGATTTCTGGTGCCGCAAGATGACGTACATGTAGTTGGTTGTGTCAGCTGACCGTAGACGTCCACGCGTTGATGCCGTCTTGGTCGATTGTACAACGTCAAAAATGTACGACGGGCAACGGTTGTTGTGTACGCCGTACATTTAACTGCACAAGTTCAGGCCTATGTTGTATAAGAACACGCACTGCTAACCCGTGGAGTTGTATCAGACACGGCGAGATACAGTGGTGATGATGATTCAAGTTAAAGATGAGGCGTGCTGCACTGTTCTGGACCTTTTGTAGTGAACGATGGCCCCTTATTAGAGCCTTACTATATACGCTACATGCCTTGATTCAAAGTCACGCAGGCCAGACCAATGCTAAAGGCTATCATTACAAGAAGCCCAGCTATTGCTAGGAAAAGCCGACCGTGCCGCCTATGTCCGAAGCCCAGCGTCCGACTTCCAATCACGGAGAGAAAGCGATTTCTCTCTTTCAGAGTTGACACAGTTCCATGCACGCTGTGTTAACGAAACGCTGCTCTCGATATACAATCAGGCCTAACGCTAGTAGGCCGAGCCTATAGACCTAATACCTCGTTTACACGATCAAGCAAACATCGAGCAATTATCGAGCAAACATTCAGCAAATGCATTCAAAATACACGTGCATGACGTGTGCTCTAATTGCTCGATGTTTGCTTGATGATTGCTTGATCGTGTAAAAGGGGCATTACACACGTCGCGCGCGGTGACACACGTTCGTCTCACCGAGTGATATTTAACAGCTACAGTCGTAAATAACCAACAGAAATATCGGGCGTAGGTTTCGCAAAATTTTCTCACAATAAAAACGCTTTCCTATGGAAGAAGCGCTACAGCCCATACAGTTCCTGTTGCAGTACCGACTTTCAAAGTCATCCAAGGTCAATGATTTCCATCTCGTCTGACAGGGTGTACCCGGTATGCCACTTCCTATTAGTGATTAATAGCAACCTTGGTCCTATTTCTCACCGTTATTGACAGCCTACAAGAAGTCGTCATCGTCCTATCCGATACTACCATCGCCGACCCCCTACAACTTGCCATTTAGCAAAAAATACCGCACGATTGGCATATTACAGTGCGTTATGACCTTTCATTTTATGGATGGTCAATGATTTTCATGTCATTTGAAAGTCAATTGTGACTTTCTATTAGTGATCAATAGCAACCTATAGGCCCTATCTCGCACCGTTTAGCCACAATAATCCGTTACAGACAGACGGACGGACGACAACCATACCATAAACTCGACCGTTACATTAAGTACCGTCGGCTAAAAAGTTGTGACTTGTACCATGAACCAGATACCCGGACCCGGTTTCAAAATTCATTACCCGGTTCCAAATCCCGGTAATTGGTGTCCGTTTTTTGCACTGATTACTGACGAAATCGATGAAAATATCGTTACTTGCAGCCAGGGGCGTCTATCCCCCTTGGGCACACTACGCAACCCCCCTTACACCGCCTCTAATGTTAACCGTCCCTCCCCCTCAACGCCAACTCGAACCCATTCCACAAAGCTGTAGCCAGAATTTTTACTCGGGGGAGGGGTTGACTTACCCCTCTCTTTCCTTTTTTCTCTACCTTGTCTTTTTTCCCTGGCTTTCTTGCTTTTCCCCTCCCCTTCCAGGGCCGTCTTTTGTCAGCACGGGGCCCTTGGCAGTGACTTGCCCGCGGGGCCCCTGATACCGCATAGTGACTGACCTATGACCACATTACACTACAAGGCACCGACTGTAGGATATGCCTAATCCTGTAAGCTTAGGTAATGTAGGCCTGTATTTTCTGCGCTTTAGGCTTACAACTTTTTACAAGTACGCGAGTGGAGCGAGCGAAAAAAGGACCCTAATCCCATATTTATCTCAGCTTTTCTCCCCTAACTTTTTGGGCCTTTTACCTGAGTTTAAGTTGTGACAGTAACTCATCCCTAAAGGCGATGAAAATTGGTTTATTGATTGATCATCGTTTGTTGCGGCGATCACCGCCGTAGCGCGGAGCCCCTTTGTGGCGCGGGGTCCTTGGCACGTGCCAATTAAGGTGCCACCCCCTTAAAGACGGGCCTGTTCCTTTTCCTTACGTTGATCTTTTTTCTTTCCTTTGAAGTAGGAACCTTAAAATCCAGCTAGAGTATCTGTGGGAGGCAGTGGCGGTTCCAGCTCACAACATCTGGAGGGCACGGGCCCATGGCGAGCGCGGTAGCGCAAGCCTATAACGGCGGTCTGGGGGCAAAGCCCCCAGCGGGGTGCAGGGGCAGAGCCCAGGAGCAGAGCCCCTGGTCAGGGGTTCAGGGGGCAATTAAAGCCCCCTGAAACTGAAGCACTTTTGGTTTATGGATGTTCAATGAAAGCCACAAATTGCCCAGTTTTCTACAATTTGAAAACACAAAGAAATCAGATATTAAAAAATAAAAAAATCATTGGTGGCCACGAAACTGGGTGGGGGCCGGAGTAAAACTGAGGGGGCTTGTCCCCCGGCCCTGGCCTAAAACCGCTACTGGGAGAGTGCTGTGAGTTCCGCCAGCTGGGTCTGGGTTGAAGCCCCAGCCGCTGCCGATACCGAATTTGGTGCATTTTAGCCATAAATTATGACATCTGGTGGCAACAATTTTAATTATTTTCCTCAAAATCACCTGACCAAATTTAGTGCAAACAGCTTAAACAATAGAGGCAAACAAGGGCAGTGGAATAAATTTAAAAGTGAAGTACAAATAACACGCGAACTGAGTAGAAAAAAATTTGAACTGTTGTACGCAGAACTGTCACATTAACTTTGAAAATTCCCAACATTTCGGGGAGAGGGTTTGAATCAGCTAACCCCCACGCTTAAATACGGCCCTGTCCTACCAAGTCAAGCTAAGTCCTGCAAGTGCTGCACTGCATTACCCACAGCGACGGATGACGGCATACTTACTCAAGGATGCCAGCAGAAAATCTTCTAAGGTAAAGTATGGGGAGGCTGCGGCGTCGAATGAAGTGGTAGGCCTATTGAGGGGAGGCTATTTCACTCTTCAGTCTGTTAGAAAATCTAGGGAGCGAGAATCCCGAGTGGGGTCCGGGCGGAACCTCGGCAGAATATGAATTTGGTGCATTTTAGCCTCACAAAACACTTTTGGTTAAGTTCTGGTGTATAACGATGACTCCCCCCTGAAGCCCCAAAAGTTGCCTCCCGTCGAGAAAAGTTATACGCTTTGAGCGTATTCCTAATGAACGTAGCCTAATCGCACGTGTAGCCTTTGTGGCGAAATTCAGTACTGCAAGGAAGATTCAAATTCAGGAATTTTCGTTGACGAACTATATAGCCACATATTTTGGTTACAGAGATACAGGGTGGTCCAAAAAAACGGACCCCCAGTTTTTTGGGATAACTTCGGTAATTC
>Ga0209367_1006376_pt1 | contig 16345 bp, 9 predicted proteins | sample WorMetLIZISLAND2_FD_187412 | JGI IMG/M metagenome (GOLD analysis project Ga0209367, IMG submission 187412) | Marine gutless worms symbiont microbial communities from Max Planck institute for Marine Microbiology, Germany - Olavius geniculatus... ... | reverse complement strand
GTGCAGTATAATGATCCTATGTCCTGTAACACACCGTTATTACTGCTGCTATCATTACTAACTTGACGACTAGGCCTATAATCACTACAAGCCGCGGCGCGCCGTAAAAATTTCGGCGGCGGCGGCGGCGCCCCATAATTTCGGCTGGCTTGGCGGCGCGCCGTCTGTTTTTCGGCTGACGGTGGCGCCAGATGATTCCGGCTGGCGGCAACAATGCGAGTCGGCGGCTGAGGGGTCTAGCATCATGTGGAGCATAAACAGATGCTCAGTGCCCTTTCTTTTGCCACTCAGCAAAAAAAAGACAGACCAACCAATGTCTTTAAGCATGGACAGTTTGACGATAGACTGGTGATGTTCCTTTCCCAGTTGCAGATCATCACTGTCCTTTGGTCGATACCAAACTGTACTGCTTGGAGAGGCACATGGGTGTGAACAACTTTCCTAGAGCTGTTACTTGATAGCAATTAGTATAACTGAAAGTCAGGCGCAACCAACCATTATTCAACCAAACCACCTGTACAAGTACAGGTAGCACCATTTTACTGGCAGATGTACAGCACTAATTTGTACATGGTTGTACATACACTGTGTCTGGCAAAAAATGGACCCCCTAGACATCATGCAATAAAAATGTCAAATCTAAACAACATGAATAACGTTTCGCACGCTTAATCCCCAATGAATTCCTGAAGCAACTGCCAAATTTCGTTGAGGAATATTATTTTTTACCAAAATTATCAAATGTTGAATATCGAGAACCAAATATCTTCATTACCAATAGTGTTACATGCTGCAGTCGCTCAAGCGGAAGTGACGTTTGTTGACGCAATGAAAATAACAAAAACAATAACAAAATGGTGCTTTCTGCAGATGATCGTGTTTTAATTAAACTGTTGAAACAAAAGAAAAGGTATGGTGCTAAAAAGTTTGTCGCAGAATTTTCCGGCAAACCATGGACAATGTCAGGATTAAAGCAACGGTTGCCTAATACAGGACACTTCACATTTTGAGGTGACCTCACAAAAGCCGCTGTAACTATTGTTTACATAAATACATTTAACTGAAATTTGGCATTTTGATTGCCAATAGATTGTGCATTGTTGATGTACAATTTTGCCAGAATCAGATGTTATTTGTTAAAGTTACGCAAATGAACACAGGAGTTTACTTATGTGATATCATATTGGTAACAGAGATATTTTGTTATCGATATTCAACAATTAATAATTTTGGTAAGAAATAATATTTCTTAACAAAATTTGGCAATCGCTTCAGGAATTTATTGTTAATTAAGTGCGCAAAACATTGTTCATATTTGTTTCGATTTGACATTTTTATTGCATGATGTCTAGGGGGTCCATTTTTTACCGAACACAGTGTACAACGCTGTGTCTCAAAAAATGTTCCACTTTGTGATTGTTCATATCTTCAGTAAATTTTAACCGATTTTCAAAATTCTTTCACTGATGCATTCTGTAAATAATTAGCAATAAACTGATTACAAAACATCCCACCATACTTTAACTGTGTTGCTACACTACCTTGTGAAATATAAATGCACAAAAAACTAACAATGACAGACAGCAAGCGTGTTGGCAAACAAAATACACTTCCGACCAAAAATGCAGTGAATGACCTGTATGATGCTAAACATTGTTAGATCCACTTATATGGATATCTGGCATGTTAAATGATGTGTTTGTTTCTGGCCTTAGTAGTTTAGTAAGCCTACCATTTCATCCACAGTGGTCACGTTCTTTTCAGTACCTGCATGCTTCAGTGTACCAGACGTGCTTTTGGTCGGTGCTGCTTGTTTCCCAAATCTCTGTTAGTGCCATTCCCACTGTGAAAAAATTTTGAAAATCAGTTAATATTTGGTGAAGATATGGAAAATGACAAAGTGGGATGTTTTTTGGGACACAGTGTAGTTTGAACTGTTGTCCTACAAAAATGGATGAAATTCTCTGTAGAAGTAACAGAAATACACATAGCTGGGATGCACAAAACTGGAAAATAACGTGAATTCCTGATATATGTGCATTAAGTCTACATGTTCACACAAGTTCAGATGCGTTATTGTTTATACCTGTTGATTACAGCCTTATCTTCAGGCAGCCGAAAAACACGTGGCTGAGCATTGCCTTCCTGTGGTTCAGGGGTTACGGTGCCAACTTCAACAAATCCAAACCCAAGCTTCAGCATTCCATCAACAGCTTCACCATGCTTGTCAAACCCTGCCGCTAAGCCAATCGGACTTCCAAAGTTCAGATTCCACAGACGACATTTCTACACAAACAAAAACTAACTTATTTCTAGATTTTGATAACTGTATTAACTTGATCGCCGTTAACCAATGTTGTAGGACTGGTACAATAAAACAGACAAATCATCAACGTAATTCTGCACACACACAGAATTCAACATTAAAAACATGCAAAATCTGAGTGATAAAAAATGAATACCAGTTCTGGATGATCGGCAATCTTAACTCTGGGCATTAAGCCACAACGTGCTGCTTTCACCGCCAGCCGATGACCAGTCTCAGGACCGGTCAACCGTAGCACAGCAGGCATCAGATATTTCTCATACCAAGTCTCATTGCCGAAATATGTTGCGATACCGGCAGCAAAAACATGACCACCGACAATGACTTGAATTGCTGTAACGAGGCGACTCTGAAAAAATTAATAAGACATTCACTCTGTTACCACAGCTGTTATAACTGCTTATCATAGCTACACAGCATGTGGCCAAAAGTGTGTCATAATGGCGGCGGCGTGAATGCCTGATTCGTTTTTTGCCAGTTAAATTCGAACATCGTAAGCAATATTATTTCAACAAAAGCGCTTATCTGACGTTTCGGAATTTTGTTATAAATCCCTTCTGCGCAATAACAGAACGAGTTTGTCGCAGAATGAATGCGTAGAGCTGACAAATAGAGGTTTAATGAACTTTGCTTCAGGGTGTTAGAGCTGACTTGATAAGAGTCCTGTCGAGAGTTAATAGCTGACACTTCTTTCTGCACATGAAGTTTTATGACTTTCCACATATTTTTGATTATGTTTATGTCCAATGATTGTGCTGGCCATGTAAAACCCAAAAAGTGATTTTCTGTTTTCCACAGATGAGTAAATACTTAGCAATGTAGACAGGCTATCATACTCCTAAAAGAAGTGGTTTCCAGCAAAATGTTTGCACACACCTGGCCATAAATTTGCATCAAGTGCATTCATGTAGTTACAAGAGTCAATATTTCTGCCAATTGGTATTAAAGTACCCACTCTTTCATATCAAATACAGCTCCAGCTCCAGAACATGGTGATATATTTAGACTGTTGCTGCCTCTTAAGACATTCGAGATTCCAGATTTCATGTGGTGTTCTCCAAACGTAGACTTGACTTCTATACCCTGTCCTATTACTACCCGAGTTTCGTCTGTAAATTCAACTGATTTCCAGTCATCTGTTTTTCAGCTCAGCTTCTGTTTACACCAAAACACATGGCGAGCTTTATTCACCCTGCTCATTACAATTTGCTTCCAAATTTTCCATCTAGTAAAACAACAGGAATGCAAACAACGTCGTACCATATATGATGAAAATTGTTGAGTCAGTATGTCAGTATTGTCAGAGTCAGTATGTTGAGTCAGTTCAGAAACTTCTATATGCAAGATGGTTTTGCATTCAATGTATTCAAAATGAATAACTGTGTAGAAATACTATTACTTAATTTTATAAAAATTTTCTTTTGCCTCCTTGTCATTTCTCTGCCTATAGTACCAACAGCAGTTCAATCACTTCGTTTGTCAAAATTTTCGATAAAATGACGTCATAAATGACGCAACGCATCTTACATAGATAAAACTACTTGACCATAGATATAAACTGGCTAGAGATGCGTACAAAATTTCACTTGTTTTACTTGCAGTGCACTTCACGACTTTCCGCCGTAATCATCGCATTATGACACACTTTTGGCCACCCGCTGGTATTATACACAGTGTTTCGTTAAAAAAGGCACCCTTTTCTTCCTTTTGTAACTCAGTCGAATAGTAATCAATTTACATGAAATTTTTACCAGTTGTAGCTAAAGAAGACACTGAAAACAGTGTCAATCCGCTATAGCAATAAGCAGATTTTCATTAATGAAGATTATTATTAAATGACGTGTATTGTAAAGTCCTCATCTTCAGACTTCAGATTATGGGGTGCGATGGGGATGGAGAAATTTCTATGGTAATGGAGATGGGAATGAGAGATCTTTCCTGGGGATGGGAAAATTTCTTACGGAAACGGGATGGGGCGGGGATGGAGACAATTTAATTTACCGTGTCACTCTCTAATGTAATGATCAAGCTATCCTCATAAGTGTGCGAAAGTTATCGTTTTGGGCATTTTTGTGAATGCAATACCACAAAGACATACCGGTACCTCGGGTCGAACTCTTGACTGCATATTTACGACTAAAAGATCAAACGCACATTTTCACAACGCTCCGCGAATGTTCTGTTTGTAAACAAAAATTTCGACCTTGACATTGACAGTTTGTTTGCGTTAAATAAGCAAATTTCTATCAGCTAGTGATGATTCGATATACGGAAAATATTGATATATCGTTTTCGATATCGATATATCGTATCGTATCGTATCGTCGAAAAAATATCGAATTTTTCGATACATTGCGATATCTTTTATATATCACGATATTTTCGATATTATCGCGATATTTTACGCCATAGGTTTATATTTTTATTAGTGCATTATGAAAAATAACGAAAATAATTAACGGCGAAACGACAAACTATCCAAAGCAAACTAACTATAGTGTCGAAATTTAACGACACTTACGACAGTCTATAGTTAATTTTTAACTTTACTGACACATGCATGTATACAGCAAACTTGCACGTTTTGTTCTTTTATCCTACTTGTATAAAATTTGCATACTTGTTATTTAAAAACTATTGATATTGCGATATTTTTAAAATATCGTATCGATATCGTATCGAAATTGAAATCCTGATATCGAATCTTTACTAGTTCTGGTCCTGGGGCGCTGCCAATTATCAATTCAAATCCAGATCTTGTACTACTCTGCTGTGTTGTACAGTCAGAGGGTAGTTTGTGAGAGATCTACTTTTCCACCATTTGCAGTCATCAGTGGTGTGCCACAGGGCACAGTCCTGGGTCCACTACCTTGCTTACATTAATGACCTACCCGAGTGTGTATCATCAACACCAAGGCTGTTGCTGATGACTGCCTTCTGTATCGGCAGATAAATTCACCAAAAGACTCTGAGATACTTCAACAAGATATGAATAACTTGCAGGACTGGGAGAAGAAATAGATGATGTCATTTAACCCAGATAAATGTGAAGTTCTCAGAGTGACCATGAAGCGGAAGAACCTTTTTATTGAGGCAGAGTAGGCCTACACTATCCATGGTCAGCCCTTGAAGACTGTATCATCCGCTAAATATCTGGGCTTAACTCTTGATTCAAAAATGAACTATAATGAGCATACACGTAGTCCAAAATGTCAAAAATTGAAAAGTGAGAGGTAGGGATGTGCAGGTATATACATGGACGACCACACAATACATTGGGCACATGGCCAACGTATCTTACTAACTGCAATGATGTTACGGAGAGATCAGTAAAGTCATCCCAGAAGGTCATTTTTATTACATTCCCACATAAAAAAACAGACAAGAAAACTAAACGATTATAAGTAAAGATTATCCAGTACATGTAATGCTAATCACAGCAAATTAGATACAATCATAAGAGCATCAGTTCAAACAAACGAATAAATGCGAAACAGTCTGATCTTACATCTTAAATCTAACACTGGAACAGTCTTGAGAAGGAAATAGTGAACAAAAATCGAAAGAATACTAGTATTTTCAGTGTTAGTTACACGGGCATACTTCGTACGTGATCTCCCATTGATCAATAGTAACCTTGGCTCTATCTTTCACGGTTTCCAACATCCGACCATTTACAGCTTGAAACATTCCATTGACAATTAAAGGATTCAGTGCAAATACTGCACATCTGAAGATGTGTGGTTCTTGCATGTAACGAGGTTATGCTGTGTGGTACAGTCTGCCACCGTCACTACAAGAACTATATCTGACACTGCATCATTCAAACGAAACTTAAAAACTTTACTGTTTCAGCGAGCGTTTTATCGCTGAGTAGTTTTTACTTTTTGTACATTATCCTTAGGTTTCATTTGAGGTTTTAGGTGTGTTGTACACCACTGGTCACTTTTGTAAGTGGTTATTTTTTGATTGACTGATTGATTGATTGATTGATGGGCATGTATTAGCCAAGACCTATAACATATGTGAAAATCAGCGTGATCAGAGCATAAATAAAAAAGTTTTTAGTGGCAAATACCAGTTAACTATACTTAGGATTACTGGGAAAAAATAGACTTCTTTCAGTAAGGATGCTCTTTTCGTTAGCCAACCAACCACACTTCAGAAGTACGAGAAGAAACAAAAATATGTGCAAGTAGATGTCACACAGACACGATTAAAGCATGTAAGGGACTACACAAAATGGTGCTAGACTGGAAGGACTAAGGCCTGATAGAATCAGAGTATTACAACAAGTTTCAGCAAACTCTGTCTCAATTTAGCCGATGCTTACCAACTTCAGATCACAAAGTTGTCTACACAGTTGCAGCATTATCACAATATATCACAACATTATTCTGAACTGTAACAATCCACTGAAGTCAAAATAAGTACTACCACTACAGCTGCTGCTGCTACTGATAGTTTCTATACAACCACAACGTAACATTCCCTAGCTAGCTGTAATTTCAATCTAATGAAAACACTGCAATATACACGGGGTTTCATAAAAAAGGGACCCCTTTTTTATTAGTCCGCCTGGAAGCGATAGCTTGCGGAGCGGACTTATGTTTTAGCCCAGATGTTTTTTTTTATTTTTTTTTCCCTCGCGAGATCTCCGAGATGCGTGGGCCGACCGGCGTGAAATTTTGCACGGTGGTCAGTACTAGGCCGAATTTTATAATGCCGGTCCAAAATTTTGGGGGGCACACCCCAAAAAAATTTCAGGGGCCAAAAACATGCAAAATTTGGCCCGATTTCGGACGATTTCGAAGTTTGGCGGCGAATATCTCCGAAACGGATGAAGATATTTAAAATCGGATTTTCATTCCTCTACCGCGATTGCTCCTGCGTTAGACGAAACAAGTCCGGTGAAGTTTGGTCCAGTGACTTTGGAGATCTCGATGTTGAATCTTACCCACCCAAAGTGCATTTTTCGGAAGACCATATTTCGGCCCCTAGGGGGTGCTGCGCTTCCAAATTTTTACACGCGCTAGAGAATGACCAAGTCTAACTAGCGCAACCCCATCGGGGGCGAGGCCCCCTTACAACTTTTTTCAAAGGGAGTCAAAAATTGGCTTGAAATGCAATAAAGGAGCGCTTATAACTTTGGAGTTAGGGGGTGTAGCCTGACGAAACTTTGGCACTTGACGCGGCTCTAGGTTGAGGTGTTAACGCAAGTACGAAGTTTGGGGGCACCGCCCCCTTATAATTTGGGATGGCAAAAAATGTCCAAAATTTAGTACGTTTTACGACAACTATCGAGTTTGACCGCAAATATCTCTAAAATCGATGAAGATAGCGACAAAATCTAAACGGCGTTGACGAGAACGATCTTTTCGGCGTTGAAAAAAAAATTTGTGAAATTCGGTCCACTACGAACGAAGTTATAAGCGCTCACGTTGACCTACCCTAAGTCGACAATGCGCGTTCGGCGTATGCCAATGAATTTGAGTTCGGGCCACGTGACTTTGATGCCGGGAAAATTTTACCCCCCCTTCTCTAATTTCCCCCAATCGGACTTAGGGCGCCGGGCGGACTCACGTTGGGCTTTGCCCCAAATTTCTAGTTCGCTTTTATCTCTAATTCATACAGGTTATTGCTGTTCGTTTTCTTTTTCTTTTTTTGTGTAAGGTGGTCAGAAACTGATGGGCAATTTGCCTTTTTGCCTACCCGTCTCGTGTGTATTCTTTGTATTGTCGTTGTGTTGCGAGGCAGTATACGTTTTTGTTTTTCTTCTTTTACACATTTCTTCCTAGCGTGCCTGCTCATCTGTCGTTTGTTACATTCCTGCTTTCTGCTTAAATCGTTTGACGGATTTAGATGCTACTTGGCAGTTATTCTGGTGGGGTCCAATGACGCATTGTATTAGATAGGGGTCCCTGATCTCCCATAATGATAGATTTTGGGATTAAACCCCCACCGTAAATTTGCCTACTTAATGATTTAGTAGGGGACAGCAGCGATCCGCGATTTCGCTTTAGCAAATTACTTCTCCACTTGTTTTTATCACTTATACTATTTCGATCATAAGCGCGTGCATAATTTTTTCATGGCGGGTTAACCGTCTGCACAACAGTATAGATAACACTAGCGATGCAAATTCACTTGTTTTTAGATTTATTCATGCACAATATTTTTGCAGCTTTTCTGCTGTTGTCAATTAGCTGAACGTGCAGCCCACTGATGAGTCAAGTATAGTCGGATATGCTATACTACCTAATTAGGTAAGTAAATAAGTAACTATAACTTTTATTGCATGAAACAAGTGCAAAAAACACAAGAAAACGAAAGATAAACACACAAAGCCGTCGTTACGTATTAGATACAGCATCTACAAACTTGCTGCAAAGCGTTCTTAATATTTTAACCACATTCGGACGTGGTTAAATACATAGCAAAACATTTCTGCAACTGACTCATTCTTCACGTAATCACGTTCTATCTTAGACACGTGTTCAAAATACTAAAATATTTTACAAAATGCGCAAAAATGTTTTGCAGCATTTTATGTTACGTGTACCCACGCGGCCTTATTTCTGCTCAGTCGTAAACAGTCTGCTGAAATGCTATCCTACGGCTGATTGGTTTTGGTTGATCTATAACGCCCTGTCGACCGTGTTTCTTTGGGCCCATCAGTCAGCCAGTAAGCGATACCTACTCATAACTCTCTAACAAACAGTCTTCTTACGCACAACGAGCTGGCGTCACGTCTATGCAGTCGATGAAGCGTGCCATTCATCACGGAGACGTGTTTTAGTGCTGACGCCTCACTGAACGACGATAATGTTGCTTTTAACAGGAAAACCAACAGTGCCCGCGAAGTTATTCCGGGCAAGACGACATCGCTGCGAACATGCTGTTTTGGGCGTAGGGCAAGTCGTTTGGGGTTGGTAATAGGACAGGACATTCATTATATGCTGCGTTTCTATTACAGACTGCATAAATAATATAGTAACCATTTTGCTGAGTAGCGGATTGACCAGATTGGCAGTGTAAAATTTTGACTGGGCTGCTCGGAGCCACACGAGTGTCGCTGTCAAATGGCATCTTCTTTAGTCCAACGGCTTTGATTTAAATCGACTGCAGCTTCATTTTTTCGTTATTTTTTTGTTTTGGACTCCAGCGGTAGACTAAGCTAAGTTTGTAGCGTACACTGTATATTTAGTATAGCAGTCTGTCGTATCCTTATTGTTACTGCAGATTCACCGTATGACGGCGAAGCTGACATGAGACAGATGACCACAGAAGATCAAGACGACAGGTGCCGGTCAAACTCGACGCCAGAAGAAAGCACCGACGACGACGACGACGACGACGTCACTAACCCCGTCGCCGACAACTGCGCGACCGGAACCGGATGTAGAAATGCGTGCTGCCGACCGTCACGTGATATATCGACGATAAATCGCAGCGGAGACTATCTACGTCCGGCATTTCCTCGTGCTGCTGAGTCTTCCACTACGCTGTCGTCGTCTTCGTCGTCCAGTGACGTCACTGAAACCGCAAGTGCAAGGACAAACTGTTCGACGCCACCGGAAGTCGACGTGATGACGTCACGGGCGTGTGCGGTGCGCGAGACGGCCATCATGGGCGGAGACAGCAGCGACGAGCGGCTCGAACGCACCGGAAACTGCTGCGGCACTTCTGGTGACGTCATTACGCCGATTCGACGGCCGTTGTATTCCCCGACGACAAATTCCAGTCGACAATCTTTGACATCTTCTTTCGACCTGCTCAATCGTGACTTCGTTTCGCGTTTGGATCACGGACCGGAAACAGATATTCTTTTCTCCGAATCAGCTAGTGACGTTGACCGGAAGTCGTCTCAGGTAATGCCGGAAATGGAAACATATCTGCGATTACCGCCGACGATGACGCTGCAGCGCGGTCGCGACCTCAACAGTTTACCGCCGTCGACCGACGCCGCGACTCGAAACAGAAATACGCACAACGACGGTCGACGGCCGGGCGTTGTGAAGGCCCCGGAAGTTAATTTGTATCCAGAAGTGAATTCGACGACAAGTACGGCCACCACGACCACGACGATGTCGATGGGTCGTCGGTCGAGCAGCGCCGGTGCAATCAACCACGTCGCCGACCTGCTTCCAACACTGTCTTCCAGTCTTCATCGACGTTCCACCATCATCGACCGACAGCGCCGCAGTCGAGCACCAAAACCGGAAGTACACCGACGAGTGACGTCACCGCTAACGTTACCGCTGACGTCACCGTTGGACCGAGACGCGACGACGACGGCGTTGGAACTGCGGCGCGCCCAGGCTAAAGCCCTCGCCAACTGGGCCAAGCTGCGCGAGCACTTCCGCCTAACGCAGGTCGACGTCGAAGAGCCTCGTTTTCGTGCGGCTGCGCTGCGATTACTCGAGAACGAAGCGCGTCGACCTCGGTCCACCGAGCGCCATGCTGCGAGGCGGACGAGGTCCTCGGGGCGTGTTCGACGTCGATGTCTCTCCGTCGAGAGAGCAACCGGTACCCAGCAGCGGCAGCGTTCCAGGGGCGCCAACAACGCGGCGGACAATCCAGCATTCCACCACGACCCCCACCCACGACTTTCCGACCCTGGAGCCGCGGTGATTCCACTCCAAGTAAGCGCAGACAACATCAGCAGTCAGACAGCGGATGTCGGAGCTGGTTTAGACCTTGGAGCCGCCCTCCCGTACGACTACGAGCCACTGAGCTTCGACGACGTCGGCGTGGGAGGTCCGTTTAGCTACGTCGACGACCCGTTTGATTATGACGACACCGGGGATCGTGACGGCGGCAAAGTGACTGTTCCAATCACCATCTGCTTGGTTATCATCGCCGGGTATATTTTCGCCGGGGCTGTGCTGTTCACGCTCTGGGAGGATTGGGACTACCTGACCGGGTCGTACTTCTGCTTCATCACGCTGTCGACAATCGGCTTCGGTGACATAGTGCCCGGCACGGACATGGACAAGTGGGCGTCCAGCGAGAAGCTGGTTCTTTGTGCGCTCTGGCTGGCGTTCGGCCTTTCTCTGCTTGCCATGTGCTTCAACCTCATGCAGGAGGAGGTCAAAGAAAAGTGTAAGTGGATCGGACTGCGGCTCGGATTGCTGCGCGACGACGAGCCGCAATAATGTCAACTCAGCCTTCCATCCCTCCGCTGTATTTACGTAAATAGAGTACCAGCCTCTCCGACTTGCGTTAAGGCGGGGCGCGTTTATTTGTGTCGGGTGGCAGGTGATATTGTGTGATCCCATATGGCAGGTGACGCTCCGTAGCTTTGAGATGGGTTACTATGGACAACCTTTATCCTTTTTAACTTTTGATAAGCCAACTTATAAAAACTACCGTAAACCGTCCCTAAAACTAGGCTTGATATAACCGGTTGAGTGAGTAGTCAGTGTTGAGCAAATGAACAGTTGGTGTTTCAAGTAATACAAATTGAGAGTGGAAATTTACGACTAGATTTAAACAAAAGTATACTGTGTCCTTGAAACGAACAACGGAATTATGAATAAATGCACGAATAAATTGGATTTATTTTAAATCGAGGCCACTAGAAAAAAACCGCAAGATTGACCCAATAATTAAACTGGATAAATCGCTAATAAGGAATGTTAGTCTGTCTACAAGACTGGATTACAAAGCACGCTAATGCCTGTCAGTACACTTGTGAGAGATGCGAGCTAACCAGCTCTAGTGGTCTCGATCATTATGCGGGATTTTAACTGTTGGCGTTTAGTTTTTTTCTCAGCCAAAAATGAGCGATAAATGAACTTTACTTTTGTTAGTTATTATTTTTTAATCTTTACGAGTACAAGTTTTGGTACAATTTATACGAGTTTTCTCCAGCGTGCATACAGGCTTTATACGAGAGCGTCTGAAAACGTTGTGGCGTCCGTGTCGCTGTAGGCGTTTTCGACGAATTTGTTTGCTCCGCCCACATTTGTCTCAAAATTGTAAAATGTTTGTTTACATTACCGCTGACAGCCATCGCACAGCTGTAAGAACCTGGGTCTTGGGGGAGAGTTCTTAGGTTTCAAAGCTTTTTTGATCTTTGGCTCTTTTTTAATTGTCAAAATTTTGGAGTCACTTGGAATATAATAAAACATAAAACAAAGACACGGGGCAAACATTTTATACACCTTTTTCACGTCACGTTGGTTTGGTTGAGTGGACTTCATGTTGTTAAAAACTCGGACATCACGATTAAGATATAAAAATACATATCATTTTATTACAAACCACACAGCAAAGAAAAAACATAAGAGTTGAACTTTTTAGGTTTTTTAAAGATATTTAGGGATTTAAAAACTTAGGTTTCCAACGGATTTTTCAGCTTTGTCTAAAATATTATTACGGATTTATGCAGCAATCGAACAGTTTGCTAGCTATCACTTTGTGTTTGTGTACCGTTTTGTATGAATGCACGTGTTGCCAATTTTATAAAATATTGTGTGATTTTCGTAAATAAGTGTTATTAATTTTATAAACGTTTTATTTTTTTCCGTTAGGCCTATTACTGAATTGTAAGACCAAGTTCTCCGGACTTGGCAGTGTAATGCAATATTTTACGAGAGACTTCAAAGACCCGAAACGCCTTAGTTCAGTCATAACAGTAATAATGGCCTTTTGATAATAAGATTATTATTAGTGTAATATGTAAATTGTTACAATTACGTGGGTTTAACTGTGAGCAGTTTAGCTGGAATATCTGAAGTCACAAAGATATAGCTAGGCCTACCACTTGCTCCTCAAAAATTAAAACACAACACATAATTGTAAACAGTGTCTTTTGCGGTATTATGACGTTTCGCGCTCAGAACGTTTCGTTCGTTACCTATACGTTTTGTCATAAAAAAATTTTCTGAAAGACATTGAAGACGAACAGACGGCGAAATGACTTCGCTGTTGTCTTCGCCGTCTGTCTCTGTCCGTCATCATGTCGGTCGTCTTCTCCGTTCGTCCGTTTTTGATGATCGTCCGCAATTTTTAATCCGCGAAACGATCAAGCAAGTGGCGAAACGAGCAAAGAACGAAACATCTTGGGAGAGAAACGTCCAGGCTAGTAGCGAACCGTCGTGGGGGCATTCTCCTTGATAGTGCCTGTAGTCTCGTATGGTTGCTGAATATCGGCCATGACATCGTCATGGTGTGTGTACAGTGCATACTCTACTTAGATCTGTTGATAAGGCTAACGGTAACTACTCGTAAATATCACGCAATTGCACACCATTCTGTTTCTCTTCGCTTCGTTTTTTACAAAGAAATGATTGGCAGCGGACAGAGATTATTTAGATATCGTAAAATTGGTGATTTTGGTGTGGGTTTGGTTTGGTCGCCTAACAATTTGGTGAACTTATATCCCCTAGTAGTGGACAATCTTCGCTACTTCTATTACCTAGCCAAAACAAACTTATCGACAGATCCTTATGACAGACGATAGACCTAATTTTGGTGCTACTACCTAGACCTTTACTTACGTACTTATCAATACGCTTTAGCGAACGACAACGACGACGCACCTAAACCTAGTACCCGTTGGTGAACGAACGATCGACCTATGAAAAAGAAAACTTTTGATATATGAATGGCGGTAATCTACCGTCTGAGTTATTAATAATTAAACACTGATAACAAAATATTTATGTTACCAATATGGCGTTACATAGCCTATCGCAGTCACTCGATCGAAAGTGACGTTTGTTGATGCAATCAACGTGAACGATAACAAAGTCGTATTTTCTGCAGACGATCGTGTTAAAACTGTTGAGACAACAGAACGTGTACGGTGTTTAAAAGTTTATTGCAGAATTTTCCAGCAATCCGTGGACACTGTCGAAATAAATCAAATGGTTGCTCAATAGTGGACATTTCATGTTTTGGGATGACCTCACAAAAGCCGCTGTAACTATTGTTTGCGTTGGTAAATTCAACTAAAATTTGGCACTTTGATTGCCAATAGACGATGCATTGTTGACGAAGAATTTTGCCAAAATTGGATTTTTTTATTGGAGTTACGCAAATGTACAGTTTTTTTACTTATGTAACGCCATAATGGTAACGGAGATATTTTGTTATCAATATTCAACAATTAATAACTTCGATAAAAACATTTTTCAATGAAATTTAATATTGTTTCAACAATTTATTGCGGATTGAGTGTACAGAATTGTTTAGATTTGTTCATATTTGACATTTCTATTGTACAATGTCTAGGGGTTTACTTTTTTTACCGGAAAGAGTGTAGTTTGCTATTCGTGGAACATTTTGCATTAACTATCTTTAATTGCAAGCATCGAAGCAATTTCAGTGACAATGCATCAGCATTGTAATCAAAACTTGAATCAAAAACTACTCGCTCGTGTTTAACATTTGCCAAGTGTTTGATATCTTCTATTTTCTGCATCGCAAACAAACAATTGTTGCACGAAATTTGAATGAACGGCGTATGGCTTAGCGATAAATATTTTTACGCGCGAAAGCAGAATGCTTCGCGCGTCTTAGCCATTGTCTGTCCGTCTGTCACACTCGTGATCTGTATCAAAACGGTGCAAGCTAGAATCACGAAATCTTTAGTATGGCTGTCCCAAGGTCTCTAGTTTATCGTGACAAAATTTCGTGCCACTAGGTGCAGGGGTTCCCCTCGAACGAGGGCGTCAAAGAGGGGTACCCCCTAAAAAGACGTCATTTTGCCGTTATTGGCTTGAATAATGTGAAAACGGTTGCATATACATATAGGTACATACATGCTGCTAATCATAACAAGCACTGGTGACAGGCTTTTTGGATTTATCAACATCAATGACCTTGAACGACCTTGAACCCCTCAAAAAAGGTTTTTAGTGAATTTTTCGCAATTTTTGGATGCAGCGCACATTTCAACACTGAATTGCGACGAAATGGCTGGAGAGAGACCAAAACAACCTGCATATGAAATTTTCAGCATTCAACGTACAGTAGATTTTAGCAGTTCAAGTCACGACCTCCTAGGTTTAAGAAGGCCGGCGCAGGCGGGCGTCAAAGACCCCCTAAAAAGTGGTTATTTTACCGCAATTATCTCGTGTAACGTGAACACGGTTGCAGATAGGCACAGATATGCTGCTTATCATAACAAGCACTGGTGACAGGCTTTTTATATTTATCAACCTCGGTGACCTTGAATGACCTTGAACCTTCCCCAAAAGGGTTTTTAGTGAATTTTTTGCAATATCTGGATGCTGCGCACATTTCAATACTGAATTGCGACGAAATGGCTGGAGTTAGACCAAGACAACCTGCGTATGAAATTTTTAGCATTAAACGTAGATTTCAGCAGTCTAAGTCCCGATCCTTTAGGTTCATGGAGCTTGGCGCAGGCGAGCGTCAAAGACGGCTACCCCTCCTAAAAAGTGGTGATTTTACCGCAATTATCTGGTGTAGCGTGAAAACGATTGCAAATAGGTACAGACATGCTGTTTATTATTAATTTTTGCCATCTTCTGCTGCAGCACAAAATCCAAGAATAAACTGCGACGAAAAGCCTGGAGACAGACTGACAGTTTGCGAAGAGGAACTGCTATAGGCTTTCGCGCGTCTCGTGAGCATTAGCTCAAATTTCTTGTTGTTTTAGTCGACGCAGAATGGGACTGGGTGTGTTTTAGGTGCTGAACCGTCAGCAACGGTTTAGGGGCACCATTCTGAATGTAGGCCTACATGTATTGTGTGTGTCAGTAAAAGTCAGCGGGTAGACGCCGAAAGCATAAGTAACTACAGGGTGGTCCAAAAAAACGGATACCCAGTTTTATTTTTGGGATAACTTCGGTAATTTAGCACCGATTCTAACCATTCTTTCACTGTTACAAGCAGAAATTTATGGCGCGTTAACCTGAAGTTCTTCCACCCACCGCACCTTTATTGTGTGACCACATTACCTAGCAAAACAGTTCTCAGTTCGTAAGCCCATGATCAAACAGCGATCATCCTTTGTTATTCTGCCCATATCAAACGATTTAT
>Ga0209367_1006375_pt1 | contig 16348 bp, 8 predicted proteins | sample WorMetLIZISLAND2_FD_187412 | JGI IMG/M metagenome (GOLD analysis project Ga0209367, IMG submission 187412) | Marine gutless worms symbiont microbial communities from Max Planck institute for Marine Microbiology, Germany - Olavius geniculatus... ... | reverse complement strand
ACCTCCGCCACCTCCGCCGCCACCAGTCGTGTCGAGCATAATGACGCCCGAGCCGTCGCCAGTAGAAATCCTACCGCCCGAGCCGTCCCCGGTCATCCCGCTCGAACAGGAAGAGTCGATCAGCGTGCCGACCATCATCAGCGAGCCGCCGCCGGTGGTCGAAGAGATTCCGCCGCCCCTGCCGCCTCCGCAGCCACCGGTCATCTCGATACCAACCGTCATAGAGCCGGGGATCTACGGCGCGTCGGCCACGCAGGTCGTGACGCGCTACCGCAAGCACTACGGCGATCTGTGCAAGCTGATCCGATGCAGAAAACCGTGTCAACCTTGTCCTCCGCCGCCGTGTTGCATCTCGCCTCCGCCCGATCCGTACGACTGCTGCAGTCCCGCCTGCCAACCGTGCGACCACGCGGTGCCGTGCTGCGCGCCGCCGGCTAACTGCAACCAGTCCAACTCGGCGTGCGTCGGTCCGACGCGTTGCCGACCGAGCTCGTGCGATCCATGCATCTTCCCTTCCTGCAATTGGTGCGACCAGTTCATGCCCCCGTGTGAACCTTTACTGCCGGACTGCTGTGAGCCGCCGCTGCCGCCCTGCCGGCCCTGCTGCAAGGTCACCTGGGTCCGCTCGATCTCCAGCAGGCCCGTCAGGTTCACGCAGCCGCTGATATTGAGGAAGATGGTGGGAGACGAGTACGAGCACGAGGAAGAAGAGGTTGAAATAGTACGCGACGACGACGAGGTCGCGGAAACCAGTGCGCACGAAGCGAAAGCAACGAGCGGGTCGCAGGTCTCGTTCGACAAGTTGCACGACTCGGTCGTCGTCTTCAGCGCCAACGACGAGCCGATTCAGACCGCGTCTGGGTCACGATCTCGTTACAGCGCCGCCAACCTGTCGCAGTCTCGGCCGACCGCGTCGCGCTCGCAGTCCCGTCAGAGCAACGCAAACTTCAACGCCGCGGCGGCGTCGCCGGCGAAGAGGAGCAACGTGAACATCAACGCCGTGCCGAAGAAGAAGGAAGAACAGCTGAACGTCGGACATCGACACCGCGAGGTGTCAAACTACGAGAAATGCAGCGGCTGTCATCTCAGAAAAAAGAAAAAGTCGTGGGGAAGTCAGCTGTTGCAGAAAGGTCTTCGTTATAACGACACTGGTACTGGTAAGCCGCCGAAGTGGCTGTGTAACGAGTGCGTGGAACGGGCCGCCGACGACCAGTGTCCTCCTAGTAGGCCGTGTCCGCCGACCGCGCCGTTTCAGTGGCCGATATCAGAGGCGGAACAGCAGGCGATGGACCGGTACATGGAGGAGATAGTGCGTACGCTAGGGCCGGTGATTCCGAACAACCCGTGGGCGCGACAGCGTGAGACGTGTTTCAACGCGGAGCCGGAATGCGAGCGGATCCGAGGAGAACTGGAGCGACTGTTGGCGGTTGTAGACGAATGCGAATGTCCGCCCGGTCAGACGCCTTCGTTCAGCTACGGTCCTGGCGTTCCTGACTGCATGACCTGCAGCTCGACGACTCGGCATCGTTAAGGCGCGTACGGAGCGAACAAATTGAACTGAACTGCAACAAAATGAGCTAAAATAAACTAAAATAAAATGACACAGTTCTGTTGTCTCATTTCAGTTCAGCTTATTTCGGTCGTTCTGTACGCGCCTTTACGCGTCGCTTTTGCTGCATCTTTCATTGTAGCAGCCTCGCAGATACAACGAAGACTAGCTGCTTCGTCAATAAAAGTCCAAATATTCGTTTAATACAACGAAAGTTAATTACTCCCGGTCCCGGACCAATTACCAACGTCTCATGTCCGGCATATACACTGGCACTGAAACAGCTTACAAATAGCCTATGTCAGCAACACCAACAAGCAACGCAATATCCACCTTAGTAAACATTTTTGTTGTGTTATCCCGAAAATGCACGTGGTCTGCTACACTTTGCTTCGCAGTAATAAAAACTTGCCATTTTATAACAAAATGACTTGTAATAATTAAATTATCATGCACATGATGTGCAACATTTTCGTACAGTTTGTTATCGTAACAAACACGCAACTATATGAAAGACTACGGAAGCAGGCTGTGTTGTTAATATTTAATTATTTTTATTGTACTTTATATTATACTCTATTCTTACTTTAATTATCAGTATTAGTGTTATTAACATACGGATTGTTATAAAAACGACTGAATTTCCGTACAAAGTAAAGCAACTGCGTAGTGCAACTTACAGGGTGGGCCAAAAAACGTGGGACTTTACTTTAGTCCATATCTTCGTCAATTATGGATCGATTTTCAAAATTCTTTTACTGACACTCATCAGACAATTTGCAATAACGTGATTATTATATATCCCACCACACCATAAATGCGTCTCTACACTACTTTGTAAAATATCAATGAAATATGCATACATATAGATAATAACAAACAAACATTTAGGTAAAATCGAAAAAACACTTTAAACCAACGTTGCGGTGAATGATCTGTATGACATTAAACTGTGTGAGTTTAACACAATATAGCGTCATACAGATTATTCATCGCAATGTTGGTCTAAAGTGTTTTTTCATTTAGCTAAATTTTTGTTATTATCCTTAGTTTTTGCTTACATTTATATTTCACAAGGTACTGTAAAAACGCATTTACCATGTGGTGGGATATATAATCGCATTTTTGCAAATTGTCTGCAGAGTGTGCCAATGAAAGAATTTTGAAAATTGGTCAATAATCGGCGAAGATATTGATAAAAAGAAAGTGCCACGTTTTATGGCCCACGGTGTACATGTAATTTCAAGCTGACTGTGTGGCTTCATCTGTCAATTTATCATGCATCATGCATCCTCATTATCATGACATTTTAATGCAGTAGGCCTATTCGTTAAATGTGTCACAGTTGGTTTTTAAAAACTAATTCAGTCGTTTCGAGTAGTCAACAAAGACAAGGATAGTCATGTAAAGTCGACGAAAACAAAAAAAATCAGCGAAAATAGATATACACTGCTACACGGGTGGTAAAAAGTTCTACAAGAAAGGGGACAAAAACAAGCAAAAAAGGCAACAAGCAGCTTATATTTCAGCGACGAACGATTTTAAAAAATCACGGCTGGAAGATAACCATGAAGAGAACAGACTGATGGTATAACCTTCGCCGACAACGGAGTGAGTGGATTTTTATTTGCATTCACATTACGAAATATTTAGTTTAAGCATACTGTCAAATCACACAATTGAAACTGAACAGTATCAACACTTTGAAAAACAGTTAAAAACTCAACTATTATGAACGAAATAAATACAGACCTGCGGCACACCAAGTTTTTGTCATTAATTTCTGTACACTTTTAATTATTAAAATAATACATAAATTGCAAATTTTGCAAAAGAAATAAAAGCTAATTTGACCGGCCATTTTTAATGTATCTATTGAACTTCGGCGACATTGTGTAGGCTCTATAATTATAAAAAAAATCGATTAACTCGATAACTATGACGTCACGCGCTGTTGTTGACATCTTCAGACTTTCTCCGCTTCTTGGCGAGTCGCGATGTCACGACCGAGCAAGCGAATGGTGGACGGGGACGCTTGTTAAGATCGTGTTTTAATTATCATAATCAAAAAGCCGCAGAAAAAATGTCACAACAACGACCGTGCGTAAACAGCAACGTTATAGTTACGTTATGCTCAGGATCGCAGTCGCGGAAAGCAAGTAATATGAACTCCTCCCAGCAAAAAAACAGCACGCGAGCCCGGGGCTAGGAGCTAAGTGATTGTGATGGCATCGAACCCGGCGGAAGATAACCCGCAGCTGTATGACTGCTGGAGTGACGATGGCGGCGGGTTGTCGTGCAGGCCGTGCGTTGGCTGCAGAACCCAGTTTTACTGTTGCGACAGTGACTCGTCGCTCCACTCGTGCAACTCGTGCGACGCGCTACGCCAGTTCACGGCCACGACCTCGCCGTTCTGTCCGCGAACTTCCACGCACTCGGTCCGCTGCTGGACGGCCAAGACAGCCAGGAAACAGCAGCAACGATCGCGGTCGGCGGACGGCGACGGACGCAACGCATGTTGGGACCTGCTGGACGCCAACGACGCCAACGATTGCTGCTCGTCCTGCACGTACGTAGTAGAGCGTTTACACGATCCAGCAAACGTCCAGCAAACTTCCAGCAAATGTATTCAAAATACGCGTGCTAATTGCTGGACGTTTGCTATATCGTGTAAACACCCTATAAGCCTGCAGATTTATCGCCATCCTCACCAGTGGCGTCGTGCCAGGAGACAGAAAGAGGGGGTTTGGGGCCACTGTAAATTTTTGGCTGTCGGAAAGTTGTCGGAAATTTTTTTAAGGAAAATAATGGTTTAAAATGCAAAATTTAAGGCTGAAAATCTTCATTTGGAGAAAATGCTGAAAGCAAAACTAAAATGCTAAGCAACCATATCTGTTCTGTCTAAAAATTGCAACTTGTTGCATCGCCTTTTTTACCCCACGACGCTGCTGATCAGAACTAATATTTCTATTCAATCGCTAGAGAAAACGTGCCATTCACATCATATTTAACTTTGCCCGTGGCATGCCCTGTATTTCCACTTTGTATTCTGCTAACATAGAAACTCTCGCCAGTCGTAGAGATGATCTCTCTCGGGGGTTCTTTCTGGATATTGCGCGGCCTTCCTCTTATTTTTATTGTCTTTTTTCCAGCTCCAACAGAACAATCAATTATCTCACACATTCGTACTTCTGCTAAATTTGCTAGAGTTTATACTCGTACAAATCACTATATTGCTCTTTTAGTAATTATGCTCTTAATAACTATCAGTCAACTACATAACTACTAGCACCAAAAATACCTACCAAATAGTTGAAGCTGGGGGACGTTGTGGCGGGAGAGGAGAGGGCTGTGTGGTCTGGGGGACTTTTTGACAGGGATAATTTTTACGACTGCTAAATAGTTATACCGTTTCACTTCACATAGACTACTTGGACTATTGTTGTCGTTTTTTTGTTTGTATTTTTTTCTGCCGAGCTATTGGTTTTTTTGCTATTTGGACATGTTTGCATGTTTTGCCTATTGCGCTACTTATGTGTCAGTGATATATTCAGCTATTCAGCTTTTGAGCTACAAGTGTGTTTAATAAACTCAGTTCAGTTCAGTTCAGTTCAGACCCGTCAGTTTTCGGCGTTAGACGCCGCAGATTGTATTGCCGGCAGCATTTTGCTGCAGCTGAAAGTCATATCGCTTTGTTAAAGATTACTTACTCATAAAGTATTCGAATAATAGATGAATTTTATTTCTCACAACATGATATCGCACAGACATGACACAAATGAAACAAAAGCTCAGTTGTCGCTAAGATAGCAAGATATCAAGATATCAAGGTCATCCAAAATTAATGATTTCTATCTCATCTGAAAAGGCGTATGCGATTTCCTATTAGTGATCAATGGCTACATTGGCCCTATCTCTTATTATTTAACTACAATAGCGCGTACTGAACTTCAAGGTCATTCAAAGACAATGATTTTCATTTTATTTGAAGGGCGTATGCTACTTTTTATTAGTGATTAATAGTAACCTTGGCCCTATCTCTCACCGTTTCCGAGATACGGCCACTTATAGCTTAAAGGTTTTTATTGAAAATTGCGGCCAAAACGCCAGCTGCAGATGGAAACATATTTACTATTGACAGCCTGTAGGAATTCGCTAGCGTCCTATCAGATGGTACCACGCCGACCCCTTACGACTTACCGTTTAGTCACAATACCGCACGATTGGCATACCATAGTGCGTTATGACACTTCAAGGTCATCCAAGGTCAATGATTCTTATGTTATTTGAAAGCCAATATGCGACTTCCTATTAAGCCTAATGATTAGCCTAATAGCAACCTAGGCCTTATCTCGCACCGTTTAACCACAATACATTCGTGACAAACGACGACGACGGACAGACGACAGACGACAATTCGTAACATGAGCTCGATCGTTATTTAACTACGATCGGCTAAAAACACACGTTAACAAATTATCATGACAATAATTACATTGCGCGCAGAACGACGAAGAAGCGACTGGCGAATCAGAGTCGAAACGCGGCGCACTGCCTGATATCGGACACTTCGGACGTCGACGCAGAGGACCTCCAGCGACCTATGGATGACCAGAATGTTGATATAGACGTAAACAACGATCGACCCGCTATAGTCGAGATGATGTCTTGTAACTCGTCTTTCAGCGACTGCAGCTTGCTCTGCCATGAGCTCATCACGTGCAGTCCCCAGGCACAACTCGCCAAAGGACAAGTCAAGGTCAAACACCGCCACCACTCGTTACTTTGTCTTTTCCATCATTATCATAATCATCGTCATCAAAACAATTTTCAATGCGCCATTCACAACAAGAAATTTGAGCTAATGCTCACAAGATGCGCGAAAACCTGTAGCAATTGTTCCGGTTCGCAAATTTTCAGTCTATCACTCCAGCCATTTAGTCGCAATTCATTCTTGAAGTGTGCGCCGCAGCCGAAGATCGCAAAAATCAATAAAACCAGTTATGTTGGACGTTTAGGGTCTTTCATAGTCATCGATGTTGATACGACTAAAAAGCTCGTCACTAGTGTTTGTTGTGATAGGAAGCATGCCAATGTGATTTGCAACCGTTTTCACGAGAGACTGGCCAACAATGATAAAATAACGACTTTTGATGCCCTCGTTCGCAGGTTTCCTTGAACCTAAAAATCGAGACTTAGTTCAATGCCGAAAATTTCATACGCAACTTGTCCTTGTCTATTTCAATTGATTTCGGCACAATTCCCTCTTGAAATGTGTTTCGCAGCCCGAAGTCGGCAAAAAATCCATAAAGCACCCTATTTTGTCGTTCAATGTTATCAAAGGTCATTGATTTCAGTGCCAATCGGGAGCCAGTGTACGGCTTTCTATTAGTGATTAATAGTAACCAAGGCCCTATCTCGCATCGTTTTTGAGATATGGCGACTTATTTGTTGAAAATCGCAAATTTTCCCTAGCCCCGCTCACATTTAGCGCCCCCGCTCGGGGTGACCTTTTTCGAATTTATGGAAAAGCTTTACAGATCCTGAAACTAGAGTCTTCCAGGCAGCCGACAATGCACATTTGATGATCCTAGCTTGCAGCGTTTTTGACTGATCCACTCGTGTGACAGACAGACAGAGAGGCAGACAGAATTGCGATGGCTAAGACGCGCTGTAGCAGTAGCTGCTCTCGCGCGTAAAATGGCTTCAGGTCAGAGGGGCATTTTGAGTTGCCAGTACAATCAAAAACCATACCGATGTAAAGTGCTGATTATAAGTGTCAACGAATAAAAAAGGGAAGTAAACAGACGAAAATCTTCTTCGTGTTCTAAACACCGTTAACTTACACTTAGTTTGATGTTGACTTTTTAAAAATCTTACAAAAATATCTAGACTTCTAAAGGTTTGAAAGCTGCCTAAAATTGGATTCAGACAGCGATATGTTTTTATAGGTAAACTATAAATGTCGCATTTTCATGAAGTTCTAATCGGTAGCCCACAAGAACTAAAAAAAACATATAGGGTCTAAAGCTAAGTATGCTGTTATCAAAACGTGTCTCATTTATGTTGCGACTTTTTATTCACGATCAATAAGAACTTTGAACTATCTTGCTTGGTTACATAGATATCACAGTCTCGCCGAGTGTTTTGCCGAACAATCACTTTACCCTTATTCGACGCCAAATTTGAGGACGTTGTTTTAGACTAAGAAACCGAAAAGACTCTAACTAACTAAATATCCACAAAATTACTTGGAAAAGTAAATAAACCCATATAAATTCTGATGACAAATCCTGTACTTCACATATTTTGTATTTTGGTTTTTTTCTGGCTAAACATTGTATCTTTGAGTGGCATTTTAAAGTACACGACAATTTTAGTAACTAGTAGTAAAAATTCTTATACTGCCAGTTATTGACGTGCAAACTGTTGGGCAAGTGAAGGTGACCGTCCGGCCTCCGAAGATTTCTGCCAACGGTCAATGTTTCGACGACGACCGCTTCAACATCAAATTCGTCAGCCACTTCGTCGATATTCCAGACTGCGCGCCAGACGACCCAGAATGCGAGCCTGCTAACGTAGGCCTAAACCCGAATAAGAAAACCAGCACCAAGAAATCAACGGACAACTCAAGAGACGACCGGGACTCAGAAAAATCGGGTGTCTCCGGACTTTTCGGTCGACGTTCGTCGCCCGGAAAATCCCGACAGATGTCCCCCGGCAGAGAGACACGCTCCTCGACAAAAGCCGCCTCCATGTCGAGAAAGTCGACTTTTTCCTCCGGAATGTCCCAGTCGTCGTCGAACAAGAACCGATCATCACACGCAAGACCAACCAGACATCAGTCGACGTCATCGGCTAGCGTAACCGAGCAGTCCGAACTAGAAACCTCTCGTGACGACATAGATGACATTCGCGGCATGTCGAATTCGAACAGGCAGGCGTCTAGAACTCGGCGGAGGTATCACAACTTCTCCAGTAATGTCGACGACAGTCAGTCCACCTTGCCGACTTCATCATCTAACAACGAAGGCGGCGGCGAAGACAACGAAACTAACGCCGACGCTGAGTCGGACTTGAACAGCGACGCGTCAGACGATCTAGTGATACCGATGCTGTACGGACAGATACGACAACTGATGAGGGGTCCGGTCGCATACGACCCGGCCGACGTCGAGTATCTATTGGCGACCGACGTGCCGAACGCCGAAGGAGACAAGGAAACACTGACTCCGTCGACGGTCGTCACGAACGCGCCGTCCATCATTGATCCGGCATCATCTAACAACGACTGGGTTCAGGTTACGACAACTCAAACTCACACCACGGTACCTCAGAGCGCAGACATCGAAATCACGTGGAAGTCAAAAAACTCAGAACAGAAACAACTCGATACTGCTGTCGCCACCACCGCTGTCGCCACGGTACACGAAGATATCAAGAAAGAAGACGACAACGACGCCGGCGGCGGCTTGCAGTCGACAGTGCGCGTCAGATCCGAGGCTTCGAGAAAAGCGGGGATAGCAGCGTGCGCGCGGGCGGCGCAATGTACTACCAGAAAGCCGTACAAAACGCAGTCGGAGCCCTGCGATAGCAGCAGACTCCTGACGTCATCCTCGTCGGCCATAGTACCGGCAAATGACGTCATAGCAGCGCCGTGCTTCATCAGCAGTAGGCCCACTCCGTCACAGCTGCCGCCGGAGCTTAGTGACCTCAGCGCGGAGTCATCGGATGATGTCAGTCGGTCGTCGTCGTTGTCGACGGAGGATCCGGCCGCCGCTCCGGTCGCGGCCCGGCGCACCACCCCGTTGTACGGCCGCGGGACGTCACCCTGGTTGACTGAGGACGCTCGTGACAGCAACGGTCAGGGCGCTGCGGCAGCCGCAGACAGCAGCGAGTCGACGTGGATGACGTCACCACCAACGACGCCGTATCCGTTGTCATCGCATCACCAGCACCAGCAGCAGCAACCACATCAATCGGCGGTGACGCCGAAACGCTGTCGGACCGTACCCCAGTACACGACCAGCAGGACATTCCGTAGCCCACTCGGCTACCTGATGATGCCAGCAGCCGACCAGAGCGGCGACAGCGACGGCGGAAATTTCGACGTTGATCAGACCGAACGCAAGGTGGTCGTCGCTAACGGCAGCCGCGCTCGCTCCCCTGCATCGCTGCACGCATACTTTTCGAGAACTTCTCCGGCTACCTGCAGGCCGCCGCCGGCTCCGGAGACTGTGGCTTCGGCCGGGCCTCTAGCATCCTGTCTCAAGTACCATTCGTCCACTGCCGCTGGCGTCACCGTTTCGTCATCCAACTCGTCCCACGACTCGCAACCACGCCGACGCCGGATACGCTTCGCTCCGGAGGTCAAACAACGAACATTCCACTGAATACCGTAACGTCGTTCTGTATAACGATAACGAAGTATCATGCATGGAAAGTAATACCCCGTTTACACGATCGAGCAAACATCGAGCAAATATGAAGCATGCATAAAGCATAGCCTACACGAAACAATCATCAAGCAAACATCGAGCTGGCTCGACCAGCTAACATATATGCAAATACACAGTTATGCTACAGTATACCAAACAGCGTTCATATCAAATATAAAATATAGCAACAATGTTTGAATTGCCGCAGGGGTTAGGGAGTTGAACCCACACAACAGTTTTTTCAACCCCCCCTAACACAATGTTAAATTATGTATAAGGGGGAGGGGGTCAGATATATACTGTATACATACAATGTACATCACAATTTTGGTTGGTCTCCGACCATCGAAAATTTCAATCCCACCAGCTAATTTTTCACAATTCAAACACTGGATACCAACAAATGCCAAGATTGAACAACATACATTTACTAGCTAACGGCGAATCATCCTGAGCAAAAGAATGTTCTGTATGTTCACTTCAGTGGTGCCCATGACCACAGAAGACAGGGGACAGCCTTGCATTTGATGGCTACACAAAGAACCCAGACCAGAGAAGTCTTCACATCTCGGCAGTTTGTTTACTTTAATAATGATGCGAGCGGCATTATTTTGAGTCATATCATTTGCAACAACCTGTGAGTAAATAACCGATGCAATGTTTTCTATTCTTACACATCCACAAACAAATGGTCACCAAATAAAAATCTGCTGTTAGCAAGTATGCAAGTAAATAAACACTTTTGGTGCACCTAATGACCAGTGCACCAGATGACTTGGCTTAATCTGAGATAATTTAAGAAAGTTAACATCACCAAAGACTTCTAATGCAGAAAAAAGGTCACTCAGAGGCTTTTAAGTTCAAACCGCTGAACAGCCCACCAAATCACAATGCATAGAATTTGCACCGGTCCAACAAAGTACACTTTGTCCCAAAACAACATCCCCGACATTTTTGACTGTAACTTAAAAACCTATTACCAGATTATGATAATTTTTGGTACAAATATTCGTGACACAACTTGCCATCAAATGACCATTTAGTTTCCCACCTCACCCAAAGTTTGTTTCTGCACTACCTGCGGAAAGCACAACCAGCAAAATGTCACTTTTTTATCCAATGCTATATGATTGCTTAATTAACATAACGCGTAAAAACACATTTTGTTCCCATTTCTGACGCTGTGGCTGACATTTCATTCAGTTGTCCATTTTTCAACTGCCTACAGTAAAATTGCTTGAAGTGTTGGCCCACTATGCGAACTCAGGCAAGGAGACGCTTTTTCTATTCACTTGACAGCAGTATCGATAATGTTCTGTTCTGGACCAATCCAGGCTGTACCAGTCACTTCTGACTTTACAAACATTCCTAAACTTTTTCTGGTGGACACACTGCTGCAAGACAGTCAAACCTTGTAATACACCTGATGTTGAGGCCCACAAATTAGGATAGATGGAATTTATTGACGTTTTCCTATTCATTTCAACACATATCATGCCTATCAAGCAGACGTTGGGTGAGGTGAAAACTAAAACACGTATTTAATAGATAGTTGTGTCAGAAATATTTCTGCCAAATATTATTAAAATCTGCTAATCTTTATTCAAGGTATGATCAATAATGTTGGGGATGTTTTTGTCAGGTTTTCTGTTTCTTTTAACGCATATTTCGCTTGATCTGCTTCCCTATGTAGTGCAGAAGCATACATTGGGTGAGGTGGGAAATGGAATAGTCATTTGATGGCAAGTTGTGTCAGGAATATTTGTACCAAAAATTATCAGTCAAAAATGTTGGGGATGTTTTTTTGGGACAGTGTACAACAGTTGAATGATTTCACAATTATTACATCTCTATCTAATAAACAGAAAGCTTAGAAGTGACACAATAACAGCAATACTATTATCAAAAATACAAAACAGTATACACTGTTGGCCAAAATAATAAATGCCTTTTGTGGTTTTTTTTCACTGCAGCAAAACACACGAAATGCAGCATTATTTCTATTACTTTGTGATCAAGGGAGCTCCACCCACTTCCAAAAACCACACAGGGATTAAAATGGCTAAATGCTATAGCTCTACATAGAAAACCCATCTCAGAGCTATGGAGTGTCACCCGCTATATGAGATCACACACTGTTACCTGCCACCCGACACAGGTGAAAGCACCCCACCTTAACCCCAACCAGATAGTCCAATACTCGATTTACTAACCCCAGAGGGATGGAAGGCTGAGTTGACCTAGGTGGCTAGTTACATACCGAGAAGGTTTAACTGCCTGCAAGCAGTCACCCATCAAACTAGTAACTCGGCCAGCATAGAGTAACTTCGTTGGTTGGATGAAACACGCTACCGCTACAAAATGCCATCACCCAGGGATGCTCGCCCTTGACCTCTGGGGAGTGGCAGAAATCTGCTTTGACCTTGTTCAGTACGGGGTCTACATCCATTATTGTCCTACTGTCTTAAAATGGCTACTTTATTTAATTTGGCCAACACTGTATACTAGCTGTCCTTTATTGTTTTTCTATGCACATACATTTTATTACAAAAATATACACTAGTTAGCCGGCAACTGCTGTGAAACTATGTCTGCATCTCAGCTAGCTCAAATTCATTTCTGCAACAAACAAAATGTCAATCACATGTTTAAAAATCCTAGTAAAATACAAAGCTATATTCTCATAAATGTCACAATAACAGTACATGTCTATAAAAAAACAAAAGTCCTTCCCGAGCCTTACGGACCATAGGGCGGCGCTGATCTCCATTTCCTAAGGCCCTCAGCCAGACACCAGTTTTTACACTGCGAGACCACGGATACGGGGACAGTGTATCACGCAGTGCATCTGTTTACGTCCCAGCTGTGAAGCCGGTACTAAATTATACTGCTTGGTGACAGAGGCACACACGTGTGAACAACCTGCCTAAGGTCGTTACCAGGCAGTGTCCCGGTGCGGAGTCGAACCTGCGCCCCTGAGTTACCTCACGATTACAAGTCCGACACGTTACCATTAGACAACTGAGCCACACACACATGTCTATACTATGCACATATTTCAGACAGATCTGTACAATCCATATGGCCACGTCATCTAAAAATATGGTCTTTGGTTATTTTCCACCTAGTCATTATTTTTACATTCACTTCCTATGAATATGAAAATCAACAGCACTGTATAATATAATTATTTCAAATTATAAAATATACTTTTTCATTCCGTTTATCAGTTGCCACCCTCCAATTATCATGATTACAATTATACAGATTAAGCAAGTGTCAGATATTTGCCAACATGCATTAAATTTACATCAACGAGAAGAATTTAACAATAAACGTTTTCATATAACGAAAAATAGCAATACTCACACTGATTAAACTGCTCCTACTTCTTTCAGTTTCTTCACCAAATCCTCCGTGGTTTCCACCTTCTGTCCGGCTGTCCTTGTTGGCGGGTCCTCGACAGACAGCACTTCATGTCGTGGTGTTAAGTCAACTCCCAGCTCCGCGGTCGTCTTCTTCGCTAGCGGCTTTTTCTTGGCTTTCTAAATATTACAGCATAAAAACAAATTATAACAGCAAATAAAGAAATAAATGATGCAAAAATAAACTTAAAAGGCATCCTGAAGATGCAAACCTTTGCCAACGCTAGTTCAATTTTTCCCGTTGTGTCTGCCAGGTGGCAGCAGCAAAATATAATCACCCTCATGACGTTGGACCACACCACAGCAGTTACTCCTGGCCCGGAAAGTGTGCACGCAAATTTTGGTTTTACTACACATTTTTTTCGAGCTGATGAGAGAGAGAGAGAGTATTAATTTGCCAAACACATCAAACAAAAAAACACAATAATATGCACTGAAGACGGGCTGCCAGAAAAGCAAACGCCCATCAACGCTGGACACCCATAGAAACTAAGTGATAACAATCAAATTATAAGTGTCCAGAAAAAAGGTGTAAAACGTCAGTTTAAAACAATTCGATAAGAACAATTTATATAACCAGCCAGAAAGTAGCAATATTAAACTTTAACACAAAGATAAGATATTGTAAAATAATTCCTTAAGTTTATACTTAAATGTAGTTACATATTGTACATTTTTAATATCTTCTGGGAGTTGATTCCAGAAATTACAATCTTTAAAATTTATTGCCCTAGGACCGTAACCAAGATTAACAGTTGATAAGTGCAAATTATTTTTACTTCTTGTATCATAATCCTGAATTTTATAGTTCTCAGTAAAGTAATTATAAAAAAATTTTTGGCAATAATTTTTATGGTAAATAAATTTGTAAATAATACAAAAAATATGAAAACAATGATGACCCATACAGAGAAGACTGATAGATGGACAGCTGACGGACGGTTTAGTATCATGTCTGCACTTGTTAACGACAATAAATAAATAATAATAAATAAATAATGAAAATAAAACAAGTTATAATGTTAATTCATTACCTAACAAAAACAAGAATAACTACTTCAAGAAACCAATGCACATAATTATACAATAAACATAAATTATTATTAACTAAATGCGGAGCATAAGGAGCATGCAATGACCATATATTATTGCAACTAAATGCCATGTATGAACAGCTCAGATTGGCAGCTTCAGACCATGATGTTTGGCAGTGTAGCATATCGCGGCTCGTTCAGGCGGAGGTCGGTCGTCACGACAGCCGGCAACTTGATGTTCACCGTTTCCAGCCCTCCGTCTATCTCACGTGTCACCGTCAAACCAGCGTCAGTCTTCTCTAACTTTGATGCAAATGTTGCCTGATGTAACATATGGCGATGCCATTATGAGAGAAACAGGTGACGTGCACCACAAGTATAATCATTTACTTAATATTAAATTCTACCCTCCCTAACATATGGCACCACTCTCGGACTGCTTTTACAGCTATCCAAACTCACTTTTCTTTCTCATTTCAGTTTTTCTCCAGTTATAGGTATGGTTATTTCTTTCCTTTTTAGTTGCTCTGATTACAATCAGTTTCTTCGTTTTTATGTTTTAAATCATCATTCATCGCTGTACTCCTATTTCAGTTTCTGTCATTGCATTTTGATTTCAAACATTGCTATTTTTTTTAGTTTATGTGCCAGATTAAACTAACAGCCTGTCTTTTTCAAGTGCAAATTCAGTATCATATCACGTAACAGTAGCTTGCACAACACTGTGAACATATCAAATCTGGGCTTAATAAAACAGACAAAAACACTGTAACAGAAAGCCAAATCAACTGCCAGCGTTACAAATGCCACAATCTGATAAAGAATTGTAAAAGGGAAAATTTTGGACCAACAAAATTCATGAACCCCAGTCCTAGTTATTGACCTAGAATGCTAACTGATTGGTCATAGGCCTACTTACTATCACTCAAAAAAATGCCATGAAAATCTGTTCACAAATGTTGGATATTATTTTATCACAAAAAAAGCAATTAGACAGATAGAAAGATGCATATATCTGCAGTAAAAAATCACAACTTATAAAACACTTTCAAAAAGTGGATTGCATGCTCTAGCAGGGAGTGATAAATGCCACTACACCATGTGCTAGTGAGAGCATATTTAGACCTGAAGGTAGGGGTAGAAGATGGAACAAAGTCCCTGAGAAGCTGAAGCCATTTTGTAACGGGAAGCAAAATTATGCAATTCGCAGACTTTTCACTTTTCAGTGCTGAGGAGGGTATGGTAGGTTGCCACACCCCTAAATACACCACTCAACGGCTGCATGTCAGTTGCAGGAGACTGCTAAAAACACAATATGATTCATATCTGTCATGCTTAACAGTCTCAAGCTACGAACTTTTTGAATGCCTCTTGTACCCAGCAACAATGCACCATAAACCACAAGGAAATCAGAAGTGCTTATCACTCACACACATGATATGTGTGAGGCTAAGGTAACCTGAACAGCATTTTCTGTCAACGAAATACACTGACCTGCGGCCAATCCAAAAATGACGCTGTCATCTGTCCTGTCTGATTACTGTCATCATCAATCGACTACAAACAACAAATACTGATACACTGTCAACTATCTCATGCTTAGCTACTGACAGATATTTGATATATGCAGCCCAAGTACACAGCTAGGCACATATGCCCCGGAGTTAGCAGTGGTCTGTAAGCTTAGGGATCACAATTCCCAAACAGGCACTTTGTACAATGCAATGTATACCTCCAGGGTTTCACCACCTCCAGGTAAGACAGATCATTCTTCAGAGTTGCTTTATTCTGTTATAACAAAGTTTTCACGCACAAAAGCAGCTACTGCTTTCAGCGCGTCTTCGCCATCGCAATTCTGTCTGTCTGTCCATCATACAGGTGGATCAGTCAAAAATGGTGCTA